>Ga0114949_10002763_pt1 | contig 11002 bp, 7 predicted proteins | sample N074metaG_FD_83505 | JGI IMG/M metagenome (GOLD analysis project Ga0114949, IMG submission 83505) | Deep subsurface microbial communities from Kermadec Trench to uncover new lineages of life (NeLLi) - N074 metaG | ecosystem: Environmental > Aquatic > Marine > Ocean trench > Sediment | place... | reverse complement strand
TTGTGCGCGTCGGTGCCGAGCGGCGCCAGCGCGTCGAGCCACTCTTCGGGCGCGCGGCGGTGATAGAACTCTCGCTCTTCGGCTTCGGCGGCCTCGCGGATGCGCTTCTTTTTCTCCGCGTCCGTGATCACGACAAAGTGCCAGGGCTGGAGATTCGCGCCCGACGGCGCCGTCGTCGCGGTCGCGAGACAGGCCTCGATTACCTCGGCAGGCACTTGCCGGTCGCGGTATTCCCGCACGGTTCGGCGCCGTTTCATCAGATCGTGAAATTCACGGGAGCGGGACAGCGTTTCTTCGTCTCCGAGATCGCGATATCCGGTGAGCGGCTCCCAAACCGGTTCGCTGCGCGCCGTTGTCATTTGTGACCATCCTTGTGTTCGTCCCGGCCGCGCGACCTGCCACGTCCGACCCCCAATCCAATCTCTCCAGAAAAGGTTTCAAGATCGCGGAAATCTACTTCGCGGGTTCCATCCGTTTCTCGCTGTCGGGAGAACCCGCCCTACGCCACCAAGCACTTGTGCTCGGCGAGCAGCACGCGGACCTGGTCGTGCGGCAGGGCGGGCACGGTGAATCCGTCGCGCCCGGTCATGGCCTGGTTCGCGACCAGCGCGTCGATCACCGCCTCGTCGATCGCCTGAACCGTAGCCGCGAACAGCGGCGTCAGCGCCGTGTCGGGCAGGAAGTCCAGCCGGCGCGGCGCCCCGCTGTCCGGCCCCGCGCTTTCCAGCAGCGCTTCCATGTTGGCGGTCGAAAAGGCCAGGAAGATGTCACCCGAAGTATGCGCCGCCACCGAGCCCGAGCGCGCGATGCCCAGCCCGCAGCGCCGGGCCAGCCGCTTGAGCTGGTGCGGCAGCAGCGGCGCGTCGGTGGCGACCACGCCGATGATCGAACCGGCATCGGGGCGGTCCGAGGCCGCCGCGATCAGGCGCCGGCCGAGCGGCACCCCGGCGATGGTGAGCTGCTCGGCGGCGCCGAAGTTGGCCTGCACGAAGACGCCCAGGGTAAAGCGCCCGCCGCCGGCTTCGACCGCGCGCGAGGCGGTGCCGGAGCCGCCCTTGAAGCCATAGCAGATCATGCCGGTGCCGCCGCCGATGCTGCCTTCCTCGATGGGTCCGCCGGCCGCCGAGTCCAGCGCCTCGAAGACGTGGGACTCGCGCAGGTGGAAACCGTTGATGTCGTTCAAGTGGCCGTCGTAGGTCTCGGCCGCGACCGGCAGGCCCCAGCCATCGGCCAGGTGCCCGCGATCGACCAACCAGCGCAGCGTCGCATCGCGCGCCAGGCCGCAGGAATGGGTGTTGGTAATGGTGATCGGCCCCTCGAGCCGGCCGGCCTCCTCGATCCAGGCGAAGCCGGTCATCTCGCCGTTGCCGTTGAGGCTGTGGCAGCCGGCGAAGACCGGGGTCGCGAGCCCGGCCTTGCCGCGCGGCAGGATCGCGGTGACCCCGGTGCGCACCGGCCCCTCGCCGACCACCAACGGCCCCTCGCCACGGATGATCGTGCTGTAGCCGATCTCGATGCCGGCCAGGTCGGTAATCGAATTGAGCGCGCCCGGCGCGCCGTCGAAGGGAATCCCCAGTGCCCGCGCCCGCGTCTGGCCCCCAGGCGTGGCGAGATGGGGTTTGGCGAGGTGGGACGTGGCGAGGTGTGGAGAGCTCACGCCGCCGCCAGATTGGCGAGCTCGGCCTCTATTGCGGTAACCGCGTCCTCGGCCTTGGTGCCGTCGGGACCGCCGGCCTGGGCCATGCCGGGGCGGCCGCCACCGCCCTTGCCGCCGAGCGCCGCCGAGCCCGCGCGCACCAAGTCGACCGCGCTGAGCCGCGCGGTCAAGTCATCGGTCACGCCGACCACCAGCGAGGCCTTGCCATCGGTCACCGAGACCAGGGCCACCACGCCGCTGCCGACCTGCTTCTTGAGCTCGTCGGCCATGGGCTTGAGGTCCTTGGCCGGCAGGTCCGCGAGCACCCGGGCCGAAAACTTGACGCCGCCGACCTCGCGCGCCTCGGGCTGGGCCGCCGCATCGCCGCCGCCGGTCGCCAACTTGCGCCGCGCCTCGCCCAGTTCGCGCTCCAGGCGCTTGCGCTCCCCGACCAACGCGGTCACCCGCTCGGCCAACTCCGCGGGCGCCGCCTTGAGCGCGGCCGCCGCCTCGGCCAGCACCGCCTCCTGGCGCGTGACGTGGTCGAGCGCCGCCGCCCCGGCGACCGCCTCGATGCGGCGCACCCCGGAGGCCAACGCGCCCTCGCCCAAAATCTTGAGGAATCCGATATCGCCGCTGCGGCGCACGTGGGTGCCGCCGCAGAGTTCCGTCGAGAAGGTCTGACCGGAATGTTCGCCCCCAGCACCGCCCAATAGGTCGTCCCCAGGCCCCCCCCCTGGGCCGCCCATGGACACGACCCGCACCTCGTCGCCGTACTTCTCGCCGAACAACGCCAGCGCGCCGGCCTCGATCGCCTCGTCCGGGGTCATGAAGTGGGTCTCGACCGCGGCGTTGAGGCGGATGCGCGCGTTGACATCCGCTTCGATGGCGCGCAGGTCCTCGGCCGCGAGCGCCTTGGGATGGCTGAAATCGAAACGCAGGCGGTCGGGGGCGACCAGCGAGCCCTTCTGCGTGACGTGCGCGCCCAGGCGCCGGCGCAGGGCCTCGTGCAGCAGGTGGGTCGCGGAATGATGGGCGCGCAGGCCCGCGCGGCGCGTGCTCTCGACCTTCATCTCCACCGCGTCGCCGACCGCGAGGGCGCCATGAACCAGCGTGCCGAAGTGCAGGTGGAGATCGCCCAGCTTCTTCTGGGTGTCGGTAACTTGGACTTCGGCGCCGCCGGCCGAGAACATGATACCGCTATCGCCGACCTGGCCGCCGGACTCGCCATAAAACGGGGTTTGGTTGACGATCGCCTGAATCTCGTCGCCGGCCGTGGCGGACTCGACCGACGCACCGTCCCTGACGATGGCCAGCACCTGACCCTCGGCGGTCTCGGTGTCGTAGCCGAGGAACTCGGTGGCGCCCAGCTTCTCGCGCAAATCGAACCACAGCGCCTCGGTCGCCGCCTCGCCGGAACCGGACCAGGCCTTGCGCGCGGTCTCGCGCTGGCGCCCCATGGCGGCGTCGAAGCCGGCCTGGTCGACGGCCCGGCCCTGGCCGCGCAGGATGTCCTGGGTCAGATCGAGCGGGAAGCCGAAGGTGTCGTAAAGTTTAAAGGCGACCTCGCCGTCGAGCGCCTCGCGCGCGCCGAGCTTGGCGGTCTCCTCCTCGAGCAGCTTGAGGCCGCGGTCGAGGGTCTGGGCGAAGCGGCCCTCCTCGAGCTTGAGGGTCTCGGCGATCAGCGCCTCGGCACGGCCGAGCTCGGGGAAGGCCTGGCCCATGAGCGCGGTCAGGGCCGGCACCAGGCGCCAGATCATCGGATCCTCGACGCCCAGCTTATGCACGTGGCGCATGCCCCGGCGCATGATCCGGCGCAGCACGTAGCCGCGGCCCTCGTTGGACGGCAGCACGCCGTCGGCAATCAGGAAGGCGGTCGCGCGCAGGTGATCGGCGATCACCCGGTGCGAGACCGAATGTTCGCCGTCGGGCGCCGTGTTCGAAAGCCCGGCCGAGGCCTCGATCAAGGTGCGCAGCAGGTCGGTATCGTAGTTGTCGTGGGTGCCCGAGAGCACGGCGGTGAGACGCTCCAGCCCCATGCCGGTGTCGATCGAAGGCTTGGGCAGCGGCACCCGTTCGCCCGGCTCGATCTGCTCGAACTGCATGAACACCAGGTTCCAGATCTCGATGAAACGGTCGCCGTCCTGGTCCGGGCTGCCGGGCGGGCCGCCGGGAATATGGGGACCATGGTCGAAGAAGATTTCGGAACAAGGGCCGCAGGGACCGGTGTCGCCCATCTGCCAGAAGTTGTCCGAGGTCGGGATACGGATGATCCGTTCCTCGGGCAGCCCGGCGATCTTGGCCCAGAGCCCGGCCGCCTCCTCGTCCTCGGAATAGACCGTGACCAGCAGGCGCTCTTTATCCAGGCCGTATTCCCGGGTCACCAGGTTCCAGGCCAACTCGATGGCGAGGTCCTTGAAGTAGTCGCCGAAGGAGAAGTTGCCCAGCATCTCGAAGAAGGTGTGATGGCGGGCGGTGTAGCCGACGTTTTCCAGGTCGTTGTGCTTGCCCCCGGCGCGCACGCACTTCTGCGAGGTCGCGGCGCGCCGATAGGCCCGGGTCTCGTTGCCGGTGAAGACGTTCTTGAACTGGACCATGCCCGCGTTGGTGAACAGCAGGGTCGGGTCGTTGTGCGGCACCAGGGGGCCGGAGGCCACGGCCTGGTGGCCGTGTTTCACGAAGTAGTCCAGGAACGCGCTGCGGATTTCGCTGCCGGTGGTCATGACCGCTATCTAGAGGTTCCCGAGGATTGAGGCAAGTTTCAGCGATTCCAGGAATTTGTCCATGGGGTCTTCGACGGTGGGACCGGCGCGCCCGGCCAGCCAAGGTTGGTACCGCACGGCGAACGGCCTTGGCCGCGGGCTGCCGCGGTTGTTATAAGCTCGAATCATGGCAAATGAATCGAAGCCCAAGCGGGCGGGACCCTGGATGGCCGCGATCCTAGGCCTCGGGCTCGCCGCCGCCCCGGCGCCGCTGGCCGCCCAAAACGAGGCACTCCAGAGCGGCGCCAAAATCGAGACCCAGCGGTTCGAAGACTGGCTGCTGAGGTGCCAGCCGGCGTCGGAGACCCAGCCCCGGGCCTGCCGGATCCGACAGAATATAGTCGCCAAAAACAGCGGCCAAACCGTGCTCCAGGTCGTGGCCGGGCGGTTTGGATCGGAGAAAGTCTTGGGCGCGGTGATTTTCGTGCCGGTCGGCGTGCGCCTGCCGCCGGGCATCCGCATTCAGATCGACGAGCGGCCGCCGCGCGTCTTTCCCTTCGAGGTTTGCGATTCCGAGACCTGCCAGGCACGGGCGATCCTGGAAGGCGACCTTCTCGAGGAATTCAAGACTGGGATGACTGGGCAGGTGAAATACCAGAATGCCGCCGGCCAAGCGCGGACCGTCGCGGTCTCGCTCAAGGGTTTCACCGCGGCGCTGCGGGCGCTGCCGTGACCGGGCCCGGCCGGCGCCCGCGCCGGCCGACGACACCGGACACCGGGCCGCGATCCGCCGCCATGACCGCCGCACGCTCCGCGTTGGCTCCGGGGCCGGGGCGCGATCGGTGAACCCACGCTGGCTCCATATCATGACCGGCGTGGTCTGGGGCCTGGTAATCGGCGCCCCGGCCGCCGTCTTCACGGTCGCCGCGGCGGCTGGATTTTCCTGGCTCTATCTGTTCGGCGACGAGCCTTGGCCGGATTCGGTGACCTGGGTGCTACCGGCGCTTGGCCTGGGGATGTTTCTGGCAGCGCTGCTGGGCTGTGTGGCTTTGGGCCTGCGGGCCGGACAACGAACCGCGGCGGCGGCACCCGAGGCGGCGGCGCGACGGCTTAGCGGCGCCCGGCGCCTGCTCGCCATCGGTATCCTGCTCGCCCTGGTGTTGGCCGGTGCCACGGCGGCGCGCATCGCCGGACACGAGGACGCGCGAGAAACCGCCGCCCGCCAGGCCGCCATCTTCAACGCCTTGCAATCGGCGCGCCAGCGATTGGCCGCGGTCTCCGTGTCCCGGGCGGCGCGGCCGATGGGCTACGATCTCGCGGTCCGTACCCAGGGCACGCGCGGCGGCGCGTACCGCCTCACCTGGGCGCTGCGCACCCGCGGCACCGGAAAAATCCTGACCGAGGGCAGCCGCAGGCTCGCGCTCGATCCGGGCGACAACCGCGCCCACCTGCCCCTCGACGCCAGGACCATCATCACCCGCTACCACGACCTGGTTCTCGGCGACCGGGCGGTCACGGTCGAGGTCGGCGAGCGTTTCCGCATCGAGGTGACCCTGGCACCGGTGTTGGACGAGGCCGAGCGCGCGCGACTGCCGCCCCAAGAAATACAGAACCTGTCGCTCGGCCAATCCGCGCTAATCGATCGCGCGACGACCGAACTCGATATCGAGTTTCGCATCCAAGGGCGGCACTACGAGCTGTTGGAATAGGTCGAGGGAACGGAGGCAAAAAAAAGGCGGGTGGACGCGAAGGTTCAATCGATCGAACCCGCGCGCCCACCACCGAACTTGGATCCCCGCCTTTAGGCCTTGGCGCTGGTCTTGGCTCCGTCGCCGGGTTCCGGCTCGCCAAGCTCCTCGCGCACCTTGGTAGCGGCCAGGCCCGCATTCTCGCGAATCCTGGCCTCGATGGTGGCGGCGATGCCCGGATTTTCGCGCAGGAAGGCTTTGGCGTTTTCGCGGCCCTGGCCGACGCGCTGGCTTTCGAAGGAAAACCAAGCGCCGGATTTCTCGACGATGCCGGCCTGAACGCCGAGATCGAGCAACTCGCCAGTCTTGGAAATTCCTTGGCCGTACATGATGTCGAACTCAACCACCTTGAACGGCGCCGCCAATTTGTTCTTGACCACCTTGACCTTGGTCTGGTTGCCGACCACCTCGTCGTGGTCCTTGATCGCGCCGATGCGGCGGATGTCGAGACGCACCGAGGCATAAAACTTGAGCGCGTTGCCGCCGCTGGTGGTTTCGGGATTACCGAACATGACGCCGATCTTCATGCGCAGTTGGTTGATGAACAGCACCATGGTGCGCGAGCGCGAAATCGAGGAAGTCAACTTGCGCAGCGCCTGACTCATGAGCCGCGCCTGCAGGCCCGGCAACTGATCGCCCATCTCGCCTTCGAGCTCGGCGCGCGGCACCAGCGCCGCGACCGAATCGATCACCAAGACATCGATCGCGGCGGAGCGCACCAGGGTGTCGGCAATTTCCAGCCCCTGCTCGCCCGTGTCCGGCTGGGAGATCAGGAGTTCGTCCACATCGACACCCAGCTTGCGAGCGTAGACCGGGTCAAGGGCATGCTCGGCGTCGACAAAGGCGCAGGTCCCGCCCAACTTCTGGGCCTCGGAGATGACGTGAAGCGCGAGCGTGGTCTTGCCGGAGCTCTCCGGACCGTAAACTTCGACCACCCGGCCGCGCGGCAGGCCGCCGATACCGAGTGCGATATCGAGACTCAGGGAACCGGTCGAGACGACCTCGGTCTCGATCACGCGTTCGTCGCCCAGGCGCATGATCGAGCCCTTGCCAAAAGCCCGCTCGATCTGGCTGAGCGCCGCGTCCAATGCCTTCTGCTTATCCACCGAATCCCTCTCAATCAGCCGCAAAACGTTGTTCGCCATGATCTGCCCTCACTTATCCCATAGGGGTGTTCCGACTGCAATGTGAGGTCAATGTACTCATTTTGTTCTAGTTTGCCAAGCGGATTTTGAACAAAAAGAGAACAAACCGGCTTTGAGCCATCCCTGGGCCGGTTTCGGTGGCCCAGCGGAGCGTGTCGGGTGCTCGCGGCCGCCGTGGCCGCCGTGGCCGGAGTGGCCGGAGTGGCCGGTGGCCGGCGCCCGGCGCGCCGAGCCTCCCCGAGTTCGGATTATGTCCTAGTGTCCTGGAACGCGACCGGTTCCCGATGCCGCCCGCGCCGGCGGCGGGCCCGCCGCGCCGGCACCATCCTCGCCCAGAACTTCCTTCACCTTGGCGGCGAGCTGCTTGAGGCTGAAGGGCTTGGGCAGGAACTCGATACCGCCGTCCTCTCCCAGGCGCTTGCGGAACGAATCCTCGGTGTACCCGGAAATGAAAATGACCCTCAGTTCCGGGCGCGATTCACGCACCTGGCGCACCAGGCCCGGTCCGTCCAGGTGCGGCATCACCACGTCCGTAATCAAAAGATCGACCGCTTCGAGCCGATCCTTGAGGAGCTCTAGCGCGGTCTCTCCGGAATTGGCCTCCAAAACCTCGTAGCCCTTGTTGCGCAGCACCCTGGCGCTGAACGAGCGTACCGCCTCTTCGTCCTCGACCAACAAGATGGTCTCCGCCCCGGTCAGGTCGCGGGTGACCTTGGCCTCGGTATCGGGCGCCGCCTCGGCGCCCTCCGAGTCGCCATCGAACTGCGGCAGATAGATCAGGAACGTCGTGCCCCGCCCGGTCTCGGTTTTGAGATCCACGAAACCGCCGGTCTGCTTGACGATGCCATAGACCGTGGACAGGCCGAGGCCAGTGCCCTGGCCGATGTCCTTGGTCGAGAAAAAGGGGTCGAAAATTCGGTCCAGATTCTCGTTCGCGATACCGCTGCCGTTGTCCTCGACCTCGATCAGGACGTAGTCGCCGGGTGGCATCTCCTCGGCCCTGAGTTTTTGGAGGTGACGGGTCGTGACATTGGAGGTTCGGATCGCCAACTTGCCGCCCTCAGACATGGCGTCGCGGGCATTGACCGCCAAATTGATGATGACTTGTTCGAGCTGCCCCTGGTCGGCCTTCACCGTCGCCAATTCGCGGCCGTGGATCATGTCGAGCTGGATATTCTCGCCGATCAGCCGGCGCAGCAAATGCGATAGTTCGACCAGGATGTCGGTCACGTCGAGCCTGCGCGGCTGCAAGGTCTGCTGGCGCGAGAAAGCAAGCAATTGGCGCACCAGGTTGGCGGCGCGGTTGGCGTTTTGCTTGATCTGCATGATGTCGGCGAAGGACTGGTCGCCCGGCCGGTGGCGCAGCAGCAGCAAGTCCGAGAACCCGATCATCGCGGTCAGCAGATTGTTGAAGTCGTGCGCGATCCCGCCCGCCAACTGGCCCACGGCCTGCGTCTTCTGGGATTGGGAGAATTGAATTTCCAGGTTGCGCCGCTCGGTGGTATCGATGAAATACGCGATGTGGCCGGTCGTTCCGCCGGCCAGGTCGGTCATGCCCTTGACGTACATCGAGGTGACGGTCTCCCCGCCGTCTCCGAAACGAACCTCCACCGGCGCCGGCCCCGCGCTTTCATCGGTTCCGTCGAGGCGCGCCAGCGACGCCTCGACGTCGCCACGGTTTTCTTGGTTTACCAAGCTAACCAGCGCGGATCCCGGCGCGACCTCGGTGCCGGCGAGCGCGGCAAAGGCACGGTTGGTTTCGGTGATGCCGCCGCTCGAATCGAGCAGTGCGATGCCGATCGGCGCCTCGAAGAAGAAACGTTCGAAGCGTTGCACGGAATGTTCCAGTGCCTCGGCCATGGCCCGCTCCCGCGACAGGTGGCGGACCACCGAGCGCGTGCGCAGAGCCCGACCGTCCGCGTCGCTGACCAAGTCCTGACTGATAAATGCTTGAAACGACGTCCCGTCGGCGCCCTTGAGGGTGGCCTCGCCGCGCGCGGCCGAAGCGTTCGCGAATGGATCGTAGGGCGGCGCGCCTTCAGGCGGCGGGTCGGCGATCACGTCATGCAAGCGAACCGCGCCGCTTTCCAGGTCCTCCTGCGAAAGGCCGAGCCAGTCGCAGAGCGTCTGGTTGGCGAACAGGAACCGGCCCTCGCTATCGACCGAGTAGAACCCGATGGGCGCATGCTCTAAAAGGTCGACGAAGCGTTCCTGCTCCTCTTGCATGACCTCTTCCAGTTGCCGGCGCAGGGTAATGTCGTCGACCATCCACAAGACCGTGCCGGGCCGCGCCAAGACCGGATAGGCGGCCACGTAACGCCACTCCGTCGCGCCATCGGCGGGACCATCCGTGCCGCCGCCCTCGGCCCCACCCCGGCGCCGCACCGGCAATTCGGCGTTGCCCGCCACCCCGTTACGCGCGTTCGAAACCAGGCGGTCGAGGCGGTCCCGGGCCTCCGCGTCGTCCGCCACCTCGACGGCGAGCAGCTCGGGCGTCGGTTTATCGGCACCACCGAAGAAGTCGTAAAATGCCTGGTTCGCGAAAATCGTGCGGCCGTCACTGTCGACGACCTGCCTCGGCTGCGGGATCGCGCCGATGACATCGTTTTGGAGGGTGTTCGCCTGGCGCAGCCGGCGAATCGCGATCAAAGCGGCGATTACCGCGGTTATGGTGATAACAAGCAGCACCAGCACCAGCGGCTCGAATCCGGCGATTTGCGGTTGCGCCGTCGCCGCCCCGATGCCCTGCGCGGACAGCGACGCGGCGCCGCCCAGGCCCCCCGCCAGGCCCCCCGCCAGGCTCGCGGCCAGGGTCGCAGCCAGGGTCGCAGACAGGAACCGCGCGGCACGCCGCATCTTGCCGCGGGGGCGTGGTGGGGCGCGCCTTCGATCGTTTCGCCCTGCCATCATGTCTCGACTCACTGTCATCGATTCACGGTTTAAACCACAGTCGACCGTTGCGCTTCAAGCTACCCGCGCCGGTGCGGTTCCCGGCATCCGCCCACGGGCGCTCGGAAACGCGGGGCACCGCGCGCGGCCGACGGGTTCTCGACCATCGCAACGCCGTGGTCCCCCGCGACCGCGCGAATGCGGAACGCGGCCGGGCCGACACCCTTGGCGCGACGGATCGCTCGCCGATTTTTTGGACCGCCACCTAAATCGGCATGCGGCGGACCTCTTAGATTGGCGTGGAGCCTCGCCTTCGCGATAGTTGGGCGTATCCGCATTGGCGATATTTCCGGCCACCACCTTCTGGCGCTGGCTGAGCCAGTCCATACGCATGCCTATGACCGCGAAGATGTCGAACTTGCGGTCCATGCGTCATCCAAGGACACGCCGAACCTAAGTGCCTGTTAGAAGTGTCATAATTGGATTTCGTAGGTTAATAACTCGTAAAAATCAGTTTTAATTCATCTCAAATGCTGCTTAATTAGGTAATAACCGGCGCCTCGCAAGGTTGCCGGAGTGAACCGGCACAGGAAGGAGCCGGAATGCTCTATTTGACGCGGAAGATAGGCGAATCGGTCATCATCAACGATAACATCGAGGTGACCGTTATCGATATCCGGGGAAAATCCATTAAGCTTGGGTTTACCTTTCCGACTGACGCCACGGTCTTGCGGCGCGAGATATTCGAGCGCATCCAGGCCGAAAAACGGGCTGAGGCGGCGGGCGGCGAGGCACTCGCCCAGGTTATCGGGAGTCGAGGTCCAGCCGATCCCGGTCAAGCCCAGCCCAAAGAAAGTTCAGAACCCTCGGGCTGACCTCCCC
>Ga0114949_10002758_pt1 | contig 11013 bp, 10 predicted proteins | sample N074metaG_FD_83505 | JGI IMG/M metagenome (GOLD analysis project Ga0114949, IMG submission 83505) | Deep subsurface microbial communities from Kermadec Trench to uncover new lineages of life (NeLLi) - N074 metaG | ecosystem: Environmental > Aquatic > Marine > Ocean trench > Sediment | place... | reverse complement strand
TGGTGCTGAAAAACGCCGATAAACTGGACGAATCCCAGACTCAAAAATTACAACGGCTATTGGATGAAAATGCCAATCTCAATACGCTGTATATCCTGAAGGAGCAGCTTCAGACCTTGTGGGAATCAGAGACTGTCGAACTGATGCAGGAGCGACTGGAAGCCTGGTGCCGGATAGCCGACCAATCGGCCATGCTCTACCTAAAGAAGTTTGCAAAATCACTGAGGAGGCACTGCGTGGGCATTTGTAATTACGCAAAGTACAAGCTCACCAGTGCCAGGATCGAGGCTGGCAACATCAGTATTGGCATGATCCGCAAGCGCGCCAGGGGCATTAGGGATACCGAGTATTTCAAGCTCAAGATCCGACAGTCATCACTTCCAGATAACAACTCGATGTTCTATGTGGCGGCCTAATGTTCACTCACAAGACCGGAGAAGAACCGGTCATTTTCAGAATTAATATATTTATCAGCAAGTTAGTGGTTTGGCTGTATGATGGCCCCGCACCAATACTGGTCAATGTTGGATGCCTGTCCACACATAAATAACAAATCTGAATATATCGGGCAGAGGGTCGGTGCAAGGAGTAATATCTTTCGATGAACGTGGAAATAGCTAACCTACAGATATCACTCACGAATTAGTAATTCGCCAGGCACAGGAAGCACCGAGGCTACGGCGATACCTTCTTCCATCGCCCTTGGAGCTGGCCAAATCGCACTACATAGAGTACTATTAACAGTATTGTTATCCGCTCTATAGGCTTCAGCTCATGATCAGTATCACAGCAAATGATCTCAAGACCAAAGGTGTGTCCGTTGTCGAATCTGCCCTACAGCAAGATGGGGAGGCCGTGATTACTGTACGCGGCGAACGCAAGTATGTTGTGCTCGACTTTAACACCTACAACAAACTGCGTGAATACGAACTGGATATAGCCCTTCAGGAAGCTCGCAGCAATATGGCCAACGGCAGCTACAACACCGAAAGCGTGGATGAGCACATGAAGCGGGTACTTGGTTAATGCCATACACGCTGATATATCCGGATAGCTATATCAGACGTGCTAAGAAATTCTTGCGGAAACATCCAAAGATACACAAGCAATACAAAAAAACACTCCAATTGCTGGAGCTAGACCCTTACCATCCTTCATTGAGACTACACTGCCTGGAAGGTCGCTTGAAGGCCTTATCTTCAGTTTCAATCAATATGGGCTATCGGATTGTGCTGGAGCTGGAGATTCAGGACGAGGAGATTGTTTTGATTAATATTGGCAGCCACGATCAGGTTTACTGAGCTGAACCAAAGGTACTATCAAGTTAACCGTACATGTCCAATAATCGCCTGATGAATACCTACAAGCGCCACTGATTCCGGCTGGGCGCCCCCCACCTGATATCATCAGTTATGCAGTTTGTCTTTACTATCGATTCAACCTTAGCCTGAGCGACATAGAAGATATCCTTGCTGAACGCGGGATAGTGTGAGGTGTACCTGCGCCAGTTGTCACGACATTGAACAAATGGTGAATACCATAACAGAGGTAGACATACGCAGTATCGCCTTCCCCGAACATGGGTTTGGTTCGGTCTGTTCGCCGCCCTCCATACGCGTGGCTGGCCCTGTCGTCCACGTCGACACGGTCATAAAATACTGAATTCAGCTTCATCGGCTAGCGGTTTCTGCGAAAGAGAGATTCCAGTTTGTGCAGCTGAAGTGCATACAGCATAAAAAAGTAATAATTGCTTAACTCCCTGAATTCGGAAATATTGCCAGTCAAATTTCCCTCTTGCATAGCAATAATCCCCAGGCCTTGATCGTCCAGAAAATGGGCGAAGTTCGAGCAGGAAAGACTGACGGCAAAGCCGGCAATAAACCAACGAGAGGGCGCGATGTTCTGTATAAAAGGAACCGATATTTTATTTTTGACCAGAGGTAGAACGATAAACAGAAGAAACATCAAGACATCTACCAACTGTTTTAACTTCTTGACATTCTGCTCGCCATTGGTTTTTTGATTGTGCCAATTGCGAACTTCTATACCCGTGTTCTCGCCAATAAATAGCTCGTAATAATGTATGCCATAGTCAATTTCCTCCAAAAACAGAAAGAGGAAAGCCAGTGTTGCACCGATAAGAAGTGCCCTGTCCAATACCGAATTCATATTTTTTGTCGATAGAGCAAGAATAACAACGACGGCCAACAGCAACAGGTTCTGTAACTGCTCCAGTAATCCGAATTCACGCCACGCATTTGAAGCCAAACCCTCAACCGTTGGCGCAATGATCTGTTGCAGAAAATCAATCCCGGAAAAATAGCAGCCGATCAAAATCAGGTTAAAAAGTAGTGGGATAAACACAAATAAAACTAAATATTTCTTCATCCTATTGGAAATTTTCACTTGCCAGCCCCTGTCGTTTATTAGCCTTTTCGTATGCAATGGTGCTGGTATAAAGGCTTTTCCCCCGATAGTCGTTGAATCGTATAGTAACTTTTTCTGCGGTAAAACTCAGGTGTCCAAATCCCAACTGATATCCCAGGTACCGCGATAGGGCCGAGTGGTGTTGCAGCGGCTTCGCACGGGTTCGGGTAGAGGAAGCCGCACCCTGAATCAAATAATCTACGCCGTCCATTTGAACATGTTGCTGTAGGTGCTCGTGTCCACTCAGCACAAGATTAATACCACAATCTTCGATGAACGCGTACAGCGCGTCGTAGACATTGTTCTCCCGAAAGCGATTATATCTGGCACCATTAGATACTAAAGGGTGATGTGTGGCTAAAACTCGCCAGCCTGTTTTATCACAAAGATGGGTTGATGCTCGCTCCAGTTGTTGCTGAAAATTCGTTTCAAACGCGCTTTGAAAAGGTGGGACCTTCGAGCCCGAGGCGATGAAGGTCGTATCCAGCACATAGATATTGAGCCAGCCAGGCAGATTGGGGATGAAGTAATCCAGGGCGGGCATTTTCCAAATTGGCGAGTGTTCAGAGTAGCGCAATTGCGCATCCTTGCTGCCACGCCGATCGTGATTGCCAATAAGCATCCAGAAGTCCGGGTAGGCCGCATCGACAAAGTTTTGGTAGGGTGATTCAAAATTGGATTTCCACAGTGGGTCGCTGACCGATGTAACGCCGGCAGGGTATATGTTATCCCCCAGACCTATTATCAGATCACAGGTTTTTTTCTGGCAAAAATCCCACATTCCCGAGCCGACATCGTGTTGCGTCGTCCCACCGGTGCCGCCATCGCCAAATATCAACACGCCGATTTTCCGCTTGTGTGACAGCTCCTTTGCCTCCACCACAGGAATGTAGTGGCCATCTTTTAGTTTTTCATACTCCGTGAGTTCATCATGCCACCGCTCCAAGGCCTCGTCCTTTAGCAAATAGCCGATGACGAGGCAGGGGATCAGGATGAGAGCGCCTATACGGATAACGCTTGATTTAACGATGTTTGTCCTCAATTTTGTGTCACTTGGCCCGTGCGCCGAGCAGGTCATATCCCCGCCCGAACTTGTACAGAACTATCGTGAGAAAAAGGTAAATCGCAGCTGAGAACTCCAACATTTCTTCGATATTTTTTATCCTCAAATCCTGCGCATCATTGAGTGCCGACTTATCAAGAAGTTGCGACAGGAACAGCAGTAAAAACCAGATTAACGCTGCAACGGCCCAGGGAGTACGCTTAGCCAGGGCCGACAGGCAGGCTTTCGCGTATTTGGTGGCCAGATATACCAGGGCCAGGAGAAACAAAATGAGCACAGTGCCGGCGATCAGTTTCTCTAAAAACGGATTGTCAGCACTTAGGTAAAAACTACCCTTGGTAACATTTGTCGCGGTAAAGCTGCGATGGAAATCGGTTTCCCGCATGACGTAAACCTGCAGGATATACGCAAGCAGAACCCAGCCCATCCGGTGATCAACTTTCGTTGCGACTGCCATTTCATACAGCACAAATACCTGGGTCGCCAATATCAAACAAATGGTCAATATTGAAATAGCGCCATCGTCATCAAATATTGACAGGCTAAATGATTCTGGTCCGAGGGCGATAAGAAAGTAAAGGTTGATACAGAAGAATAGCCCTAGCGCATTTAGGGCATTGCCCGATGGCGGGGTTGTTGGCATGAATTGGGCTCTCCTGGGCACGGTACAAAGTGAAAATTATAATACAAGTATCTATTGCAGTGCGCAATTGCATCACTAGTATCGACAGAACCGAAGCTAATCAGTAAGAGCGGAGGGCAGATTGTCGCGGTAGACTTGGGGGTAAATAGCCATTATGCTCTACGTTGAAAAAAGGGGAGGCGAGTAATCGATTTGAATAAACCACCCAAGATTGCTGTTAGGAAACCCCCGCCTGACACAATCGGCTGGAACCCGGACTGGGAAGTAATTGCCGTGGCGGATAAAGCGGTATTCCAGTCGCTGAATACAATGCGCTCCCAGCCAATGGAGATCATTACCCAGGACAGTCGCAGCGGTGTATCGCGGCTGCGGTTAACGGCCACTTATTACGTCAAGATGTATGGCGGCATCAAAGAAACATTCCGGCAGTTGTTCGGCGCAAGCCGCTTCGAGATCGAACTTGGCAATCTGTTCTACTTCAGTGAACTTGGCATCCACACGCCACGGGTGGCGACATACGGGCGAGAAATGCGCTGGGGTTTGCTGCGTCAGGCGGCCATTGTCACGCTAGCGGTTAGTGATTCCGTGACTCTGGAGAAACTTATTGACAGTGGCGAATTTTATGCCAGGGGGGTGCAGTACGCGAGGGCCTTGCTGAAACAACTGGCACAGACGATAAAGCTACTGCACGATGACCATTTTTTCCATCGCGACCTGAAGACTAGAAATATTCTCGTGCAGAACAATGGCCAGCAGTGCCAACTCTACTTCTTCGATTGCCCCACGGGTTATCATCCCCCCCGGTTACTCAGGGGGAGAAGTATCATCAGGGACCTGGCCTACCTGGAGAGGGGCTTGCGAGGACATGTCCGTAAAGTCGATATGTTGTATTTCTACAAGCATTACCGCGGTAGCGCGCGACTGAGCGAGGAGGACAAGCAGCTTGCCAGGGCAAGCCTGAGTTACTATGCAGAGCGGCGCATGACCAAAAAAAGAAAAAGAAGAGCGCTTGCCCGGGGGCAGTCCCCCCTCTCCTGATAGCGACGAAATCGCCCCAATATCCCGAATGCACTCTCCAACTGCCCCCGGGTCTCCGATATCCAGCGCCTTGTGGTCGACGGCAATACACTCCACCGCCGAACTAGCCGCTAAAACCAGCTCACAACCCAGTTGTCCTCCCGTCCCTGTGACCTGTACTGTTTGCTTCAAAACATTTCCTCTGGCAAGGTTAATTGCCATGTGCTACTGCACTGACTACATCCACTGACAAAACCGGATAACGACACAGAGTTAACTCGTGCTTTCACGCTCTACAACACATTCCAATGCTACCCATGCGGCTATCGACTATCGAGTGATTGTCGCTGTCAGCCTCTTACTGTCCTTATGGCTGATCCTGCTGAATCCCATCATAAACCGGGATGCTATCTTATACCTGCGCACCGCGGAAGCTTATCTGCAGGGCGGGCTACTGGCTAGTTTCGCTCTTTTTGACCGCCCCTTCCTGTCTATTATCATAGCCCTGCTGCACCAGCTTACAGGAATATCCCTGCTGCATTGCGGACTGCTCCTCAGCGCCCTGTTTTACGCTTTGCTGTCCACCACATTTGTCTCTATCGTGCGACTGTTAGGTGGTGACCGCAGAATCCAGATCATTGCGGCCATCGTTATCCTCAGCCACCCCATGATTGCCACGGGCCGCGACTCCATCATGCGGGACCCACCATTTTGGGCATTCTCGTTGCTGGCATTTCGCGCTCTGCTTCTATATGTGCGGCAACCACAGCTAAAACACCAATTTTACTGGTTCACCTTTGTGGCAATTGCCACCGTATTTCGTTTTGAAGGTTTATTTTTTGCCCTGCTCGCGCCACTCGCGGCCTACGCGGCCATGGAGAAGGGCCGCAGGGTGAAACCCTGCTTGCGGTTGCTGGCGTTACCGCTTGCTGCTGTCTCCATCCCGGGAGTGTGCGTTTTACTACTTCAAACAGTGTGGTTCCCGGACGCTCAGCTGTTTCCGGACATTGGGGGGTATGTCAATAAACTAACCGCGCTTCCCCAGGTGTTCGTCGATGTATCAACTGCCACTGGAGAGGCCCTGCTGGTCTTCACAGCAAAGGATGATGCTGGAATTGCCGCACTCGCCGGACTGACAGCCATCTTGCTAGCCCACCTCATCCGGGCCATGATGTGGCCCTATATTATCGTTTTAATCTGGGGCCGGGTGCAAAATCTGTATACGGCCATACCCCGCCAAGCCCGTATATTATTGAACGGCCACTTGCTAATCGGCCTACTCTACCTGGGTCTGTTCACTCTCACCAATCGATTCATGCTGGTGCGCTACTGTCATATTCTCACTATTTTCATAGCGCTTTACCTGCCCTTTATCCTGAATTCCGCCTGGGCTGCACAGCGCCGACCGCTAACCAAAGTCCTGGCCATACTGGTATTAACGGGGATGTCTATCGACGTTGCAGGTCACATTGGCAACAGGAAGATCTATATTAAAAACGCTTCCGAATGGGTTGTGGAAAATACGCCCGAAAATGCGACCCTTGTCACAAATATTAAGTATCTGGCCTACTTTAGCAAAAGGGAAACAGAATGGCGCAACCTCGGCGCTATCTCCTTCAATGCGCCTGATCTCAGCAGAAGACCCAAGTTGTGGCGCAATAGCGACTACATTGTGGTCCGGGTAAGATCCAGTGAAGCCGATCAATGGTCAGATTTCCTCAATGCCTACTCCATGACAGAGTTGAATACATTCGATGGCGGGAATTACGGCAAGATCAGTATTGTTGCAGTTCCCGCTCGCCATAGAGTCGAGTGAGGGCTTCGCCATTAGCACTGGGCAAATACGCCGGTAGGACCTGCACCAGTGCGCCTTCGTTCATAAGACAACGGGCAAAGCCTTTACAGGATAGCTCAGAATTATCACGATACCTGGGCGATCAACTGGGATTTGGACATTTGGTGTTCACCGAAGATAAGGTCGATATACGGTTCAGTGGCCGCCATGGGGAAAGTCTCTATGGCAACACCATACAGTTCGCCAACAAAAAGAGCCGACAGAATCAGGCGGCTAATAGCTTATTATAATGGGCGTCCCATGGACGTAATCGTACCCATACCTTAAGGCAAGCGATTTACTAAACACTTAGTCACCGCATGAATATCCTGTAATGCCCGGCACCAGCGCCTTACTGCTGCTACTATTAACCAGTGGCCCGCCCATCCCCATAATGTTTGGAGGTAGCCAAAATGAAAATGCCTTTAGTATGTGCTATTGCTTTATTGTCGTGTAGCAGTATCGACGTGAATGCAGAATCAATTACAACGTTCAGTCCAAGCTGGTATTTGGGTGTTGGTGCAGGTAAAGGCGAAGTGGAAGTGGCAGGCCATGACCGTCAGGAACGCGTCGATAACATTTTACTAAAGCAGGGTTTTGATCATACAAACTCTCTGGGATCTGAGGATGATGGGACAGATACATTACACCTGAATTTCGGGTACCGTTTTGACTCTCACTGGGCAGTGGAGTTAAGTTGGGTTGATCTGGGTGACACTGAAGGGAGTTTTCACTCGGTAATTTCAGCGCCCGTCCCTACATCGATTATGGGAGAGATTGAATCGGAATATAGATCCATCTCCATTTCCGGATTGGGGTTTTACCCAATTAGCTGGGGGGTATCTCTGTTTGGACGGTTGGGCGTTCATTACTGGGAACATGATCATGGCTTTAAGAGTAATGACTCACAACTCGGATTTCACGATACGGTCAATACCAGTGGTAATGATATTGTGTGGGGCGGAGGCCTAAGTTATAGGCCGTCTCACCAAGTGGAATTTCGAATCGAGTGGCAGCGTTTTGCCGGGATCGAGGATGAAGAGGGAATAGACAACAAGTCTTTGTCCATGATTTATCATTTTTGACGACACTGACACCAAATGCCATGTTGCTCTACGTGTTTTGGAGTCAAGTTGACAGCCTCGGTCGCCCCCAGTGTCAATTGGCTTCCAAAACTATCCACCTATTGGCGCCAAAAACTGTCCAGTGTAATGTGGTGATTTAGCGCGCTTTTTCTTCCTGCCCTGACTTTCTTTAGATCGATAGGAGTCGTTACCCGTCTTCAGTATCTCGCCGTGGTGGGTTACGCGATCAAGTAAGGCCGTTGTCATTTTCGCAGCACCCCGCTACCTTCGGCCAAAGCTGTGACGCAGATTATGTATTCGGCTAATATTTCTGCTCGGTGGCGCGTCAGGCAAGCTTGGCTAAGTTCTCGTAAACCGAACCCGTCTATAGCGGTTTCGGCCCTGCGCCCTCGATCCTTCGCGCGTGAGTGAGGCTATTTTGTGATGATTATGGAGTAGCTCGTACTCCGACCGCCGCCGGGGTCTTTTTGTAGCGCGCCGCGCTCAATCAGATCGAGAATGTCCCGGTAGGCTGTGTCCTGAGAGCATTTTTCCAGTTTCCCCCACTTGGATGTTGTGAGTTTGCCTTCAAAGCCGTCCATGAGTCTGTTGAGTACTTTAATCTGTCGCGCGTTCAGTGGTTCCTTTGCAAACTGGTCCCAGAAACGAGCCTTTTCCATGACGGCGGCGAGCGTGTCTTGCGCGCCGTTAATGGCCCGGCCCAGGCAGTTTAAAAACCAGTCCTGCCATGCCGTAATATCCAGGTCGCGTTTTTGGGTATGCTCAAGCATGCTGTAATAGCCATTGCGCTCTTGACGAATTTGCGCAGACATACTGTAAAAGCGCTGTCCCGATCCTTCCGAGCGGGCCAGTGCCATGTCGGCAATGGCGCGGGCTATCCGTCCATTGCCATCATCAAAGGGGTGGAGAGTGACAAACCATAGATGTGCAAGGCCAGCTATGAGCAGGGGATCGATGTCGCCCGGAGCTGCAAACCATTTGAGGAATCTGGCCATTTCATCCGGCAGCCTGTCAGCCGGAGGAGCTTCGTAATGTACTTTTTGCCTCCCGTTGTGGCCTGAGACTACCTGCATCGGGCCATTGCTGTCATCACGCCATTGACCGACCAGGATTTTATGTATACCGCTACGCCTGGTAGGAAACAGGGCGGCATGCCACCCGAACAGGCGATCTTCTGTAAGCGACTCTTCATGGTTGCCTGTGGCGTCCAGCATCATCTCTACAACGCCCTCAACATTCCGGTCTGCCGGTATAAGACCGCCAACATCCATACCAAGACGCCGGGCGATGGATGATCTGACCTGATCACGCTCCAGCGCCTCGCCTTCGATTTCACTTGATTTGACGACATCCTCGGTCAGCGTTTGTAGGTGTGCTTCGCCCCGCAGTTCAAAGCCGAGGCCTTCCATTTTTCCGAGCAAACGGCCGTGTTCTCGCGAAATCTTGGCAAGCAGTCGGGCGAGGGCGTTGTTATCCCAGGTGAGTGTCGGCCAGCCCGGTTTTTCCCAAATATACATTATAAACTCCGCACAATATGCGGATAATATGGCCCGTATTCTCCGCAGAGTCAAGGGTAAAGTCCGCGTCATATGCCGAGAATAATGCAGCTAATCTCCGCATTGGTCCTGATTGAAGAAAAATGCCCGACATGCCGGTAGCAGCTCCAGCCGGTTCAAATTGCATATCGAGATGCTTCCTTAACGCTACGGACGGTCAATTTAATCTGGAGCATGGTTCCACTTCCAGGGGTTCACTCCAATACGGGGTCACTTTTTAGTGCAAATTTACAGTACTGGATTTTGAGCCGGACTTGATCCTTCAAGGAACACATTTTAAAGTGGTACCATTGAAGAAATGAGCCCTGCGCATTTCCAATAATAACTATCGAACCGGTACTCAAGCATGGCGTCTACTAACAATGACAAAAATTTTTCCGGTCGAAACCAGCGCCTGCTAGGAGCTGCCGCTGTTATCGCACTGGCTCTGGGTGCATTTGCAGCCGGTGTGGGAACGACGGGAATTGTTGATATGGGCTCGGAGTCCCTGGCGGGTTGGTTGTACTTTGCCGGGGGGCTTTTCGTATTCGGTGGACTGGACCTCGGCACACCCGTTGGCGGCCCGCTGCCTGCACGCATCGCCCTGTGGGTCGCCTACTTCCTGGCACCGGCGATTACAACCACAGTGATCGCGGAAACGATGTTGAAGATGGTGCGGCCGGATTTAATTGCCAGACGGAAACTGCGCCGACACGTCATACTCATCGGTTCCAGTAATGCAGCCAACGCCTATGCCGATGCTATTCGGAACCTTGAGCCCGATAGAATGATTGTGCAACTGGACCATCGCCCCGGGCAAGCACCCCACTTCGAGGAGTGGGGCACCGAGTCGGCATTGCGGCACTTGCAGGGGGATGTCCGTTTACCAGAAACACTGGACGCCGCGAGGCTTACCCAGGCCTATCGGATAATATTTTTCACCGACGATGACCTGGTTAACCTGGAAGGGGCCTGGGCCACCCTGGCGCGTCAGCCCGGGCTCCCGGTAGCGGCGCACGTCACCGATCTGGCACTGCTACGACCCGTCAATCGTCTGATCCGCAATCAGCGCCACAAGAAGGATAGCAGCCCAGCCCCACTGGTGTTCAGTACTCACCGAATTGGTGCTCTGCATCTGTACGAGCAACATCTGCACCCCTATTTCGAATCAACCAATTACCAGGACGTGGTAGTCATCGCCGGTTTCGGGCACTACTCCCAGACCATACTGGAATTGCTCTGCGCCATGGCGGCAGACGAACTGGAACAGATACTGATTGTTGATCCCGCCGCCGCTCATCTTTTGCGCCAGTTGCGCAGCGATGTCGACATCGGACAGGTTAGTATTGCGACTATAGATGGAGAACTCGACGACGCCCGCACCTGGTTAGAGGTTAGGGAATACTTGG
>Ga0114949_10002753_pt1 | contig 11017 bp, 8 predicted proteins | sample N074metaG_FD_83505 | JGI IMG/M metagenome (GOLD analysis project Ga0114949, IMG submission 83505) | Deep subsurface microbial communities from Kermadec Trench to uncover new lineages of life (NeLLi) - N074 metaG | ecosystem: Environmental > Aquatic > Marine > Ocean trench > Sediment | place... | reverse complement strand
CTCTGATTTACTCATGATCTCGCATCTTACATCCAAAATATCCAGCTCCTATGTTGCGAATCTTGTCAATAGCCAGCTATTACCTGCGATTCACGCCTTGAATCTGAACATTTTGAATTGAAATCTACTTCGCCAAGAATAAATCAGAGGTTCCTTAAGTGAATCCCGGCCCCAATCCGAACTGGGTCGCTCTGCTTGAAAGCAGGCGATCACTCGTTATAGGTGGAATCGTGCTGGTAAGTTTCACCGTATTGCTGGTGAGTTCATTACGCAATCCATTTGCGCTCGATTCATTCTGGCATCTGCAAATGGGAAAGGACTGGATTGTAAACGGGCTCAGTCCATGGATTGACCACTACAGTTTTACCTACGGCGGAAAAGAAATTTCAAATCCCCCGGTGATGTTCCAGGCATTGTTGCATTACTCAGTCTCACAATTTGGTCTCAGGACCGGGTTTTGGTTGGTCAAGCTGGGGAGTTTCATATTGGTGCTTGGCGCGGCAGTTATGTTGCTGAAGAAACTGAATGCATCTGCACTCATTTTTGCAATTGTTCTGCCAATGATTGCATTCATGCTGCAATTACGTGTCTTGGTACGACCTGAATTAATCAGTTACATACTAACGGTCGTTGCACTCATGCTTTATTTTCGTGCCGACCGGAAAATTTCTGCACGCCAGGTGTTACCGATGGCGTTACTGATCCTGGTATGGACCAATTATCACCGTACCTCGATTGTGGGCTTTGTTATTTTTTCCGGCTATTTTCTCGATTGTGCTTTCGCGCAATTTCATTCACGTATGCCATTTACGACTTGGGCCAAGTGGTTATTTTGGGGCTTGACACTGTTGGCGGCCGGGTTTGTGAATCCCGCCTGGTCACATCCGATCCTTGAGTCATTTGCATTTTCTCCTGACTGGGAAAATTTAATTTACGAGTATAAACATGATCCCAAGATGTTGGGGATGGCCGGTACGTATGCGATGGGTTTGATTGCACTTATCATGCCGACCCTGGCATTTCGTCAACGTCAATATGGCTTGCTGTTGATCTGGGCCGTCATGATCTATGCAGCCATCTCAGTACCGCGCCTGATTACGGTTTCAGGAATTGTCATCGTTTTGCTCCTCGCCAGGCTACTGGTTTCCAGGGGTAGTCAACAATTAATTCAAACAACCAGTCGAAAAATGATGGTCGTTACCGGTGTGCTTTGTATGGCCGTAATCAGCGCAACATTATTCTCAAATCTGGAACGGGCGCGGCACTTTATGGAAGAAAACCGTAAAACCATGACACGCTATCCTGAGGCGCTTGCCGACTACATGAATGAGCACAACATGGGGGGACGTGTCTTTAACAGCTATGGAACGGGGGGCTACCTGATTTATCGCCTTTCACCCCACGTCCAGGTATATATCGATGGACGCACTGATATTTTATACCCGGTAGAGCATATGAAATGGTACGCGGCTGTGACCCGGTCACCCGAAAAACTTCAGACTGAATTGCTTAAATTTGACGTAAACCAGATTGTGTGGACCCACAGAAGCCATGAATTTCATGATATTTTGATGGATATCGGAGATTTTGATCTTGAGTTTATGGATGGCAAACATGCCCTGTATGTTCGGGGCACAGGTAATTTTCCCTTGCTGGGTCAACTGATATCTCAACCCGCTTGCTGGCGCTCAGAATTATACGGGCAAATCCTCGGAGAAGGTCAGTTAATGGAAGAAATTCTCCCTTTTTATTCCCGGCTTTTTCCTTTTGTCAATTTATTGCTTGAGTACCAACAGGCAGACGATAAATCGACATTTTTGAACAGTTTCAGCGAAAAGGAGAATTGGCTGGATGAAATGTTCAGGTTTACGGGATTCCGTCGAATCGAAGCCGGACAGAACAGCTATGCAATTGAAATGTTTGCCAGCATTAAAGATCGAAGGGCCCAGGATTACCTGGCAACCGCAACGGCTGCTTTGAAAGATGAAAATTTTCAGATCCTGGCGCAAGTCCTGAATGAGTTTTCCAGTAAAAGCTGGCAGCATGTGAATGACAGGGATCTTCAAATCCTCTTTCAACTATATAAGAATCTGGCGGAGTTCCGCATACTGACTTCTTTTGAAAGCTTGAGTATGGACAATCTGCACAAGGTGTTGATAGAAGATTCTATCTCTGATTTACCTTTTGAGCTGAATGTCAGTTCTTTTTGCCCCTCAACGGCAATTTCCCGTCTTTGAACCCGGCGAAACCTTCCAGTGACTGCCTGGCTATTTCCGGTAGTTGACGTTTGCGTTTTGGGATGATGTGATTGTGTGGAAGTGGGGCTGTACGAATTTTCAGCTTCGAAAAACCTTTCACTCCCGCAGCACTGAGAGACCGCAGAAGGCTATTACTGTCCATTCTCAGGCGGGTTGCCAGAGCAGCGCTTGGTGTTACCAGTACCAGGCATTGTTCATGTATAGCCGCCACTTGCACCAGGTCACGAATTCCGGAATCAAGCAGCGCTGTGATTTGTTGATTGAGATATTGAAGGTGCCTGGCATGGCTGATCAATTTCCCTAACGTTTTTGAGCTTGAATTGAGAACTTCTCCAACCGGCAGGGCAGTTTTCCTGGAAGTCTTGCGGTTTTCGGACATGCTTCAAGCTTACTTCATCAACAAGCCCTGATCAAAGGCACAGGACACTTGTATAATGCCGGGATTACTTGCATCCAGACTCACCAGACCCCAAATAGAAAGTTGGTAAAAAACATACTCGTGGGACATACCCACCCATAATCCGGATACTTTTCAATTTATGTTTAATGCACTGTTTACCAAGATTTTTGGCAGTCGAAATGAACGACTGGTGAAGAAGATGAGCGGCGAAGTCCAACAGATCAATGATCTGGAGGAGTCCATTCAGGCATTGTCGGACGATGCGCTGTTGGCAAAAACCGCCGAGTTTAAGTCCCGCCATAAAAAGGGTGAGTCTCTGGATGACTTATTGCCAGAAGCGTTTGCCTGTATTCGTGAGGCCAGCATCAGAACCCTGGGTCTCCGGCATTTTGACGTACAGTTGATCGGCGGGATGGTTTTACACCGCGGCATGATTTCAGAAATGAAGACCGGTGAAGGTAAGACCCTGATGGCGACTCTGGCGGTGTATCTAAATGCGCTGACCGGCAAGGGTGTCCACGTGGTTACCGTGAACGATTATCTGGCCAGGCGCGATGCAGAGTGGATGAAGCCCATTTTTGACGCTTTGGACATGACTGTTGGGGTTGCAGTCCCGGAAATGTCGCCTGCAGCCAAACGCACGGCATATGCCTGTAACGTTGTCTATGCGACCAATAATGAACTTGGGTTCGATTATTTACGCGACAACATGGCATTTTCCTCTGATCAAAGAGTGCAAAGAGACCGGTTTTTCGCCATTGTTGACGAAGTGGACTCAATCCTGATTGACGAGGCCCGCACACCGTTAATCATTTCTGGTCCGGCAGAAGATTCACCCCAACTGTACGTCCGGATCAATAAATTAATTCCCGACCTGCAACCGACAAGCAGCATTGCGCCAGACGGTGATGAGGAAAGTCTGGAAGGTGATTTCACCATTGATGAAAAACAAAAGCAGGTTTACCTCACAGAAGACGGGATGGCGAAAGTTGAGGGCCTGATGGTCAAAGCCGGCTTGCTTAAGTCTGAAGATAGCTTGTATCACGCACATAACCTGAATCTCGTTCATCACTTGAATGCGGGCTTGAGAGCCAACCACCTGTATAGCAAAGATGTGGACTATATCGTGCGCGATAACGAAGTCGTGATCGTAGATGAATTTACCGGCCGGACACTTGCCGGCAGGCGCTGGTCTGATGGGTTGCACCAGGCAGTAGAAGCGAAAGAAGGCGTTCCCATTCAAAAAGAAAACCAGACGCTTGCTTCAATCACATTTCAGAACTACTTCCGGCTTTACCAGAAACTGTCTGGAATGACCGGTACCGCGGATACGGAAGCTTATGAATTCCAGTCAATTTACGGGCTGGAAGTGGTCGTTATTCCGACTCATCGCACGATGGTCCGTGATGACAAAGATGACCTGGTATTCCTGAAGGCAGAGGCTAAATACGGTGCCATTCTTGATGACATCCGGGACTGTGTTGAACGCGGCCAGCCGGTTTTGGTCGGCACGACTTCAATTGAGACTTCAGAATTGATCTCTTCGAAACTGAAAGTGGCAAAAGTTAAGCACGAGGTATTAAACGCCAAGCAACATGAACGTGAGGCAACCATTGTTGCGCAGGCAGGCAGGCCTCACGCTGTGACCATCGCAACCAATATGGCTGGTCGTGGTACAGACATTGTGCTGGGTGGGAACCTGGATGCTGAACTAAGTGAGTTGGCTGAAGATGCCAGCGATGCATTGAAAGAGAGTACCAGGTCAGATTGGGATATTCGGCACAATGCAGTTCTCGAGTCCGGTGGCCTGCATATTATTGGTACCGAGCGACATGAATCCCGGCGTATTGATAATCAATTACGCGGTCGTTCCGGCAGGCAGGGAGACGCGGGTTCTTCCAGATTTTATCTTTCTTTGGAAGATAATCTCATGCGAATTTTTGCTTCTGATCGTATGTCATCGATGATGCAAAAGTTCGGAATGAAAGAAGACGAAGCGATCGAAGCCGGCATGCTGAACCGTGCCATCGAAAATGCACAGCGCAAAGTTGAAGCGCACAACTTTGATATCAGAAAGCACCTGCTTGAGTACGATGATGTTGCGAATGACCAGAGGCGGGTGGTGTACCAACAGCGTAGTGACCTGATGGAATTTGACGATATCCATGAAACGATTCTGGAATTCAGGGAAAACGTGTTCAATGATGTTGTCGACCGTTTTGTGCCGCCCGGCAGTATTGATGAGCAATGGGAAATCAAAGAACTGGAAACCGCGCTTGAGGGCGAGTTCGGGATCTCCATGCCCTTGTCGCGGTGGATTTCAAGTGATGAAGTACAAAACGAAGAGGTTTTGCGGGAGCGAATTCTACAAACGGTCAATAATCATTTCGAAGCCCGGGAAGCCCAGACCGGGTCAGAAGTGATGCGGCACTTCGAAAAAGCTCTGATGTTAAACGTCCTGGACCAGCAGTGGAAAGACCACCTTGGCAACATGGATTACCTGCGAAAGGGAATTCATTTACGCGGTTATGCTCAAAAACAACCGATGCAGGAGTACAAGCGAGAGTCATTTGAGATGTTTACCGGCTTGATGGTCACCATTCAGCATGAAGTGATTCGAATTCTTGCGCGTGTTGAAGTAAAAGCAGAAGAGGATGTAAGAGCCGTAGATGAACAAAGAAAATCTGATGCTCCCATGCAGTTCCGGCACGAGGAGGCGGCGTCTGCTACTGGCGGTAACCAGGTTTCGGATCCGGATTCAGATCAGCCTTTTATCAGGGATGGCCGAAAGGTCGGTCGAAATGAACCCTGTCCCTGTGGTTCAGGCCAGAAGTTCAAACGTTGTCATGGTCAGCTGCAATAAGCCAGGTAAGCCAGGTGCAGGTCTTGAACTTTTTTCTCAAGATCTGCTTTATTTCCAGAATTTTCAATCACATCATCAGCTATAGTAAGTCGCTCTTCACGTGAAACCTGGGCTTGAAGGGAAGCCACCGCCTGTTCAGCACTCACACCGTCTCTCTCTCTTAGCCTTTCAACCTGAGTCTCTGAATGGGTGTCTACTACCAATACCCGGTCGGCACCGGCATAGCCACTTGTTTCTGCCAGCAATGGGACGACGAGGATACAATAGGGCGCACACACCAGCTTGATTTGCGCTCGTGCCTCTACGGCAATATGCGGGTGAATGATGGCTTCAAGCTGTTGTCTTTTCTCTGCGCTGTTGAAAATCAGCTTACGCAGGTTTGCACGGCGCAAACGACCGTAGACGTCCAGCAATTCATGGCCAAAGGCAGACACAATGGATGCCAGTATCGGTTGCCCCGGTTCCACCAGGTCTCTGGCAATGACATCAGTATCTATGACAGGAACGCCGAGATCGGCAAAAAGGTCTGAAACAGTTGTTTTACCTGATGCGATACCCCCGGTCAGCGCAACAACAAAGACTGAGCGCTGCCCCGTCCTGCTTGGGTGCAATTTTTCCATCAACGGCCAAGTCCGCTGGACAGCATGTAGATATCCAGTATCTGATCTCCCCAAAGCAGGGCAATCCAGCCTGCAGCAGCGATAAATGGGCCAAATGGCATTGGCTGATCACTTTGGTGTTTGCGTAAAGCCATTAGCGTAATTCCGACAACAGCCCCTACCAGGGAAGAAAATAAGATCACCAGCGGAAGCATCTGCCAGCCCATCCAGGCGCCAAGTGCAGCCAGCAGTTTGAAATCACCGTAACCCATGCCTTCTTTACCGGTCAGCAGCTTAAACAGCTGGAAGATGATCCAAAGGGATAAATAGCCTGCACTTGCACCAATAATGCTGGTAACGGGGTCAACAAAGACCCCAAAAAGACTCAATATCAAGCCTATCCATAACAATGGAATTGTCATGTTATCCGGTAATAACTGGTGATCGGTGTCGATGCCTGCCAGCGCAATCAGGAACCCGGTCAACAGCAGGGCATACAGACATTGGCTTGTTGGGCCAAATTGCCAGGCAGTGGCCACAAACATCAAGGCAGTGACTAATTCAATCAGCGGGTAGCGCATGGAAATAGGGTTTTTACATGCAGCGCATTTTCCGCGGAGAAATAAATAACTCAAAAGGGGAATATTTTCATGTGCTGCAATCGCATGATTGCATTTGGGACAGTGTGACCGGTTCCACAGGATATTGGCTGGTTTCGCCTGTGGTTGCTGGTTTTCCAGTTCCAGCAACTCCTGGCACTGACAGCGCCAGTCATGCAACAGGCGCGCAGGGACCCTGAGAATAACTACATTCAGGAACGACCCGATCAACAGTCCAAAAAGAAACACCCCGGTGAGAAACAGGGGTGTGCTTGCCGTTATTATTGTGAGTAAAGCCTCCATTTATGGGGTGAAGGATGACGCTAGATAACCGCCGCCATTTTAAAGATCGGTAGGTACATCGCGATTACCATGGTTCCAACTACGACACCCACAAATACAATAATAAGGGGCTCAAGCAAACTGCTGAGGGCATCGACAGCATTGCTGACTTCCTCTTCATATGCTTCTGCAACCTTGATCAGCATTTCATCAAGTGAGCCTGCTTCTTCACCGATTGCGGCCATTTGAATCACCATATTCGGGAATACGTCGGTTTGTTGCATGGCCAGTTGCAATTGATGACCCACTGCGACATCTTCGCGGATCCTGGCTGCGGCAGTGTTATATACATAATTGCCGGTTGCCCCAGAAACGATTTTAAGCGCATCTACCAGCGGAACGCCCGCAGCAAAGGTAATGGCCAGGGTGCGACAGAACCGTGCAATAGCTGCTTTTTCCAGGATATTTCCGATGATCGGAATCTTAAGAGAAATACGGTCAATCCAATGACCTACGGCCGGCGCACGATTCTTGAGCATGATAAAGCCGGTAATGCCAAATACTATGCCGATTAGCAGGTAAAATCCGTTACTCGTCAGCCATCTGCTGGCATTAATGACTACCTGCGTGAACGCTGGAAGTGCTGCGCCAAAGTTGGCAAATATATCTTCGAATTGAGGAATCACGTAAATCAGCAATACAGCCGATACCATAATGGCCACCGCGACAACTGCTACCGGGTAATAGAGGGCCTTCTTGATTTTGCCCTTGATGCTTTCTATGCGTTCTTTATAAGTGGCAACTTCATCCAGGATGGTATCCAGTACACCTGCCGATTCGCCTGCTTTGACAAGATTGGTATAGAGTTCGTCGAACTGGACCGGATGCGCACTTAACGCTTCATACAGACTTCCGCCTGATTCAACATCGGTTTTTATTTTGCTGACCATCGTGCGCATCCGGGGGTTTTTTACACCGCCCGCAATGATCTGGAATGCGGTTACCAGTGGCACACCTGATTTCAGCATGGTGGCTAATTGCCTGCTGAATACGGAAATCTCCTTGGCGGTGATCCGTCGTCCGGCACCGCCAAATAGCGGCTTGGCCTTTTTCTTTACCCGGATAGGGCTAATACCCTGCCGTCGCAATTCAGCGCGAACAAGATTCTGATTGGTAGCGACCTGTTGGCCTTTTAGCTTAACGCCGCGTTTATCGCGCCCTTCCCAGAGAAAGACGACGGATTCAATTTGTACTACAGCCATAACCTAATCCTTGGTTACACGGTTGATTTCTATCAGATCTGTAATTCCATCTGCAACTTTCCTTAATGCAGACTGGCGCAGATCTGTAACATTTTCTTCCCTGGCCTGTTTTGCGATGCGCATTGCATTACCATCTTCCAGAATAATTCGTGCAATGGAGTCTGAAATGGGCATGACTTCGAAAATACCGATTCTGCCCCGGTAGCCTTCATTGCAATCCATGCAGCCATTTGTTTTGTATATGGTCAAATCCTTCACTGTGCTTTTATCAAAGCCGGCACCAATCAGGGCTTCTTTGGGCAGGTCTTCCTGAATTTTGCACTTATGCAGCTTTCGGATCAAACGCTGGGCTATGACCAGGTTGACCGCCGAAGTAATATTATAGGTTGGTACGCCCATGTTCATCAGGCGGGTAATTGACTGCGGCGCATCGTTGGTATGCAGCGTTGATAATACAAGGTGGCCGGTCTGTGCTGCTTTGATTGCAATTTCGGCAGTTTCCAGATCACGAATTTCGCCCACCATGATCACATCAGGATCCTGGCGAAGGAATGAACGTAACGCCCGTGCGAAAGTCATTCCCTGCTTGGCATTTTGCTGGACCTGGTTGATTCCTTGAACGCGAATCTCTACCGGATCTTCAACGGTTGAAATGTTCAGACCTTCTTCGTTAAGAATGTTCAGTGCAGTGTAAAGCGTGACGGTCTTGCCACTGCCGGTCGGGCCGGTAACCAGAATCATGCCATATGGTTTTTTAACTGCCTGGTGATAAAGTGCGCGCTGTTCCTCCTCAAAGCCCAGCCCTTCAATACCCATTTTTGTTGCTGCCGAGTCCAATATGCGCAGCACCACCTTTTCACCGAAAAGGATAGGGCAGGTGCTGACCCGGAAATCGATAGACTTGGTACGACTGATGTTCAGCTTGATCCTGCCGTCCTGGGGTACCCGCTTTTCTGCAATATCCAGGCCTGCCATCACTTTCAGGCGTGATGACATGCGCCGCGCCATTTGCACCGGGGGGCTGGCGACCGCCTTTAGGACTCCGTCCATCCGATAGCGGATGCGATAGCTGGTCTCGTAAGGCTCAAAATGAATATCCGATGCACCTTTTCGAATTGCATCGAGCATCACTTTATTGATAAAACGGACCACCGGAGTCTCATCAACTGCGGGATCAGAACTGTCGTCTGCTTCCAGGTCTGCTTCCAGTTGAAAGCTGATGTCCTCCAGACCTTCATCTTCGAATTCATCAAATTCCGTTTCGGCAGATTCCAGCGCTTTTTCGATGGCCTGATCGAGTTGGTCGGAGGCGATCAGTACCGGCTCAACATGAAACCCGGAGCTGAAGGATATTTCATCGATAACTTCGTGATCTGTTGGATCGGGCAAGCCGATAAAAAGAGAGTTGCCACGGAGATATAAAGGCAGGGCGCGGTGTTTCTGGATCAGGTTTTCGTCAACCAGGCTGACAGGAGCAACTGTCATGTCAAATGCTGCAACGTCAAGTAGCGGCACTCCATATTCCACGGACGCAGTAGCGGCCAGGACACCGGAATCTACCCCATTTTCCTGAATCATCCAGGCGAGAATTGTGCTGCCATTTTTTCCAGCAAGATCCACAGCTTCCAATGCTGCCTGCTCTTCTATCAAGCCTTCAGCCACCAATCGACGGGCGAAGCCGTGAAGGTGGTTGGAGACCTTAAGCTCCGTATTCACAAGCGGGTTACTCCATGTCCCACGACATCATTATACTGAAATGTCATGTCCATAGTGCAAGTATACGACGAATAAAGAAAAATCCCTCTCGAAAGAGGGGGTTTTTCCGATACCAGGTTTTATCTGCGAATTCAGGTATCCCGGCACGATGACGGCAAAAATCGAATGTCGCTTGCCGCCGTATTACCAACGGTACAGTCCCAGTTTATCCACCCGCTGCCGGTGACAATGCTTGGCGTCAGAACCGGCGCAATGGTGCTGGTGCTGAGCGATACATCGACTGCGATTTCATCGATATCAATTTCAAATTCACCGGAACTGCCCTGATAATTGATAAAGCCATTACAAAAGTGACTGGTGTTTTGACCTGCAGTGGTGTCAATGCCCGCAGCAGCGATAGTTGGAGGCCATGAGCCCAGCGTCATCCGGTATTCGGAGATTTGCATTTTGGCGACAGCGGCGTTATTGATACATTCCGCGATCTTGGACCTGATTGTATAATCATTATAGGCAGGCACTGCCAATGCCACCAGTATCGCAACGATCGCGATGACGATCATTAGCTCTATCAGTGTAAAACCTGAAGAGCGTTTCCCTTGAATTAAATATCCCATTGTCTATCTTCCTGTCCGCCCTTTTCCCGAAACCTGGTTTCGGGATACACAAGGATTGATCACAACCCTGTATCCATGTTCGGGACGAACAATTACTTCCCCTATAGATATTATAGGCGAATAATGATCATTTGTAAATCCCAAATTGACGAATAAGCTACTGATATGAAAAGAAAAACCTTTAAAAGAAAAACCCCCGGCCAAGCGGGGGTCTTTCATCTATTGCTATATTTGTAGAAACTTACGTACCAGCACCACGACAGGTAGCTGGCAGATACTTGATATTGGCAGCAGCAGTTGATCCATTCGTGCATTCCCAGTCAACATTACCTGAAGTAGAGTGAACAGTCGCTGTCAACGTGGGTTGAATAGGGCCTACAATATTGGTATCAACATTGTCGATGTTTACGCTAATGTCAAAATT
>Ga0114949_10002751_pt1 | contig 11022 bp, 5 predicted proteins | sample N074metaG_FD_83505 | JGI IMG/M metagenome (GOLD analysis project Ga0114949, IMG submission 83505) | Deep subsurface microbial communities from Kermadec Trench to uncover new lineages of life (NeLLi) - N074 metaG | ecosystem: Environmental > Aquatic > Marine > Ocean trench > Sediment | place... | reverse complement strand
GTTTTACCCCGATCGCATGAGGGACAATACGGTTGAACCGCAGCTCGCAATCACCCGCATCTCGAAGGTCAACGAGCAAGTGTGGTTCGACAAGCCCTACCGGGAAATGAAGGAGTTGGTGCTGGAGCCTGACGACTACATGTTGGGCTTTCAGTTCGCCGCGCTGGACTTTAATGCGCCTGCCAACAACCAGTATCGCTACCAGATGGTAGGCCTGGACAAGAACTGGATCGACCTGGGCAACAAGAATACCGTCGACTTCACCAACCTGCCCACGGGCCAATACGTGTTCCGCGTGCAGGGCAGCAACGCCGATGGCGTATGGAACCGGCATGGCCTGGCGCTGAATGTCATTGTAAAGCCGCCCTTCTACCTGAGCTGGTGGGCCTTCTTCAGCTATATCGCCTCTTTCCTGATGCTGGTGTTGCTCGCTATTTACCGACAAAAACAGAAAGAGCACCTGCAATTGCAATACCAGGCGCAGCTGGAGTCTGATGTGCGGGCGCGCACACGAGACCTGCGCCGCGCCAACGACAAATTGCAATCTGCGGTAGATGAAATCGGCCTGGCCAGGATGGAGGCGGTGGAGGCCAACCAGGCCAAGAGTGAGTTTCTGGCTGCGCTCAGTCACGAAATTCGTACGCCGATGCACGGTGTGTTGGGGATGACTGACCTGTTACTGCATTCAGGTCTCAGTGATCGTCAGCAGGGCTTTGTGGTATCGGCACATGAGTCAGCACATGAGCTGCTGGGCCTGATCGATAATATACTCGACTTCTCAAAAATCGAAGCGGGCAAGCTGGAACTTGAAGAAACCACGTTCAACCTGCGTGAGGTGGTGGAAAACCTCTGTTATTTGTACGGGGAACTGGCGCAGACCAAGAACCTGGAGCTGAACCTGATTTTTAAGGCAGACCTGCGCCGACAGCTCTACGGTGACCCGGTTCGCCTGCGGCAGATTTTGCAAAACCTGCTGAGCAACGCCATCAAGTTCACCAAGCGCGGTTCGGTGACGGTGGTGGTTGAGGAGTTGGCCCGGGAAGGCAAACACCTGAAGCTGCGATTCACGGTGGAAGATACCGGTATCGGTATGACGGAAGAAACCCTGCAGCGGATTTTTGAGGCGTTCTCCCAGGCGGATTCGTCAACCACACGTCAGTACGGTGGCACCGGCCTCGGCCTCTCCATCGCCAAGCAGCTGGTCCAGCTTATGGATGGCGACTTTTCGGTAAGCTCCAAACCCGGTGTTGGCACCGGCATGTCGGTGCAGTTGACGCTGATGGAGTCTCCGATTTACACGGACAAACTCGCCACCGCGGCATTCGACGGCTACTACGCCGAGGTTGTGGCAACGTCACCGGAAACCCGTGCCATGTTGAGCTCTCAGGCGGAGGCGCTGTCGCTGAAAACGCGTGAATGTGCCGCAGTGGAAGAGCTGCCGGTGCGTACAGAACATGAGCGCGTGGTGCTGGTGGATGTCGGCTGCCTGTATGACCTTGCAAGTATTGCCCTGGTTGCCAACCTGGCAGAAGACGAGAAGACGGTGGTTTTGTTGGTTGCTCCCCTGTCTCTGCAAGGCATACCCGTAGAACTGCGCCATCTTCCACACACGATCAAGCCAACGCGTAGTTCAAGTCTCGTCAACGATATCCTGGGTGCGATCTCGCCCACTACTGATGTGCACCCGAGGCTACCGGTGCATGCGCCCATGAAGCGCTTCAGTCAGCGAGTGCTGTTGGTAGAAGACATGGCGGCCAATCAGGAAATCGCCCGCGCCATGCTGGAATCCTTCGGTTGCAGCGTTGATATAGGGAAGAATGGAGAAGTGGCCCTGGAGATGTATCAACAGGAGAACTATGACTTCATCCTGATGGATTGCCAGATGCCGGTTATGGATGGCTTCGAGGCGACCCGGCATATTCGACAGCTGGAGTCGCAGCGTTCGAGTGGTTACCGGATACCAATTGTGGCTCTTACAGCGGGTAAAACCGAGGTAGAGAAGGAACGCTGTTATGCCTCGGGTATGGATCGCATCCTGTTCAAACCTTACTCCACCGCAGATCTAAACGGCTTGCTGGCACAATATTTTGATGCCGCGGGTGAGTTTGAGACCGTGCATGTTCATCCGGTAGAGACGGCGCCGGCCGGTGACATCCTCGATGTAAAGGTGCTGGACAATATTCGCAGTATTGAAGGTCAGGCTGGTAATAATTTGCTGAGCAGGGTATTCGACAATTTCAAGATCGACGTGCCATCGAAGCTCGACGAACTTCGTGCCAACCTCGACCAGCCCGAGGCCCTTGGGGCGGCTGCGCACGCCATCAAGTCAATGAGCCTCAATATTGGTGCGAAGGCGCTGGCTGAGTATTGTCGCCGATGCGAGGCAGACTGGAAGAACACGTTGATCAGTGATGCGGGGCGGGAAATCGAGGTCATGCATGGGCACTACCTGGATGCGGTGCGGGCGATGGAGCCTATTGTAGAAACCAGAATGAATACGGTAAGTTCTTGATTTTCAGGCGCTTTTTACTCGGTTGAATTGACTGCTGAAGTCAGTCTTCAGCTTCGCTGGCACCTCCTCCGCCGGCACAGGCCGGCTGAAGTAGTAACCCTGCAGCAGTTGGCAGTCCCTGGCCATCAGGTACTCAACCTGTTCGATGGTCTCTACACCTTCAGCTACCACCTGCAGCTTCATTGACCTGGCCAAGGCGATTATCGCGTCGACAATGGCGCCGCCGTCAGCGCTGTCCAAATCCGCCACGAATGCCTGGTCGATCTTGAGTGTATCAATCGGGAAGCGCTTGAGATAATTGAGTGATGAGTAGCCGGTGCCAAAATCATCCACCGCCAGGGCCACGCCCAGATCCTTGAGCTGGACCAGTTTGGCAATATTGGCTTTTGCATCGGTCATGATGGCGGATTCTGTCAGTTCCAGCTCCAATCGCTCTGGCGCCAGCCCTGACCTCTCGAGGAAGTTCGCCACCTGCTGGGGGAGGTCGGGCTGATTGAACTGCAGCGGCGAGAGGTTGACACAAATACGGAAATTACCGAGTTGTTGCTCGTCCCAGAGCGCGCACTGGCGGGCGGCTTCATCGAGTATCCATTCGCCCATTTTTACGATTATCCCGGTTCGCTCAGCCACGGGTATAAAATCGCCGGGTGCTACCAGGCCCCTCAGGGGATGGTTCCAGCGCACCAGGGCCTCCATGCTGACCACCTGGCCGTCCGATGTGTCGATTTGAGGCTGATAGTGCAGCAGCAGTTGGTTCTCGGCGATTGCCTCGCTCAGCTCTTCCTCAAGTTTGAGGTTTTCGACCGCCTTGGCGTTCATCTTCTCATTGTAAAAGCGGTAGCAGGCACGGCCTTCTTCCTTGGCCGCATACATGGCGGTATCGGCGTTGCGCACCAGGGTGTCCGGGTCGGCACCATCTTCCGGAAACAGGGCAATACCGATGCTCGGGGTGACAACCGGGTTGTGAGATTGCAGTGCAATAGGTAGCGAGAGTCGCTTGAGAATCCGCTTGGCGACGCTCTCCACGTCGCTGATATCCTGGATGTCTGACAGCACCACGGTAAACTCATCACCGCCCAGGCGCGCGATTTCAGTCGTCCCGTCATGTTCACTATCTGAGCTGAGTGCCAGATAGTTGATGGCATCTTCTTCGCGCAGTTCCATGGTCAACCGATTGGCGATCTCAACCAGCAACTTGTCGCCACGGCCGTGGCCGATGGAATCATTAATGCGCTTGAAGTTGTCCAGGTCGATGAACAGCAGGGCGGCGGTGCCCTGACGGCGCCGGCTTTGTTTGAGAATGCGGTTAAGTTGCTCCGTGAAACTGCGGCGATTGGGCAGGCTGGTGAGCGGGTCGAAATAGGCCAGGTAACGGAGACGATCTTCCTGGCGCTTGAGTGCGGTGAAGGCATTGCTGGCGCGGAGCATGTACTGTACGTCGCGGCTTAGCAGCGACCAGTTAACCGGCTTGGTCTTGTATTGCGTGGCCCCGGCCTTAAAGCCATGATCGATCGACGCGCGGTCATCTGAGCCGGTGACGATCATGATCGGAATGGTTTCACCCTGCGGCAGATTGCGAATCCGCCGGCAAACCTCAAGGCCGTCCATGCCAGGCATTTCCACGTCCAAAAAAAGCAGGTCGGGGCGTTCAGCGATGAACAAGTCGATTGCCTCGGTGCCTGAGGCGGCCTCGAATACCACCATGTTGTCTGCTTCGAGGCATTGCCGGGTGAGCATGCGAACGCTGCTGTCGTCGTCGCAGACCAAAATTTTGGGTCTGCTTTGCATATCACCTGGACCAGACATTTGGGCGCCTGTTAAATTATGCTGATACACAGGCTACCATTCCCGGTGCCCGAACTCAAAAGCGATAACTTCTGGAAAACAGCGATTTCATGGGCCTGAATCCTGCGGCACCAGCGGGTTTGAGACGCCGGTCGGACTCGATTCCGCAATCATGTACTCAGGAATGTACCAGGGTTGATTCCTTGAAGCGTTGTTCCTCGACAAAACGTGGCACTTGCTCCAGCGGAATGGCCGGACTGTAGTAGAAGCCCTGTACCTGATGGCAGTGCGCGCGCGAGAGAAATTCGATCTGCTCCCGGTATTCGACGCCCTCGGCGATCACCAGCAAGCCAAGGCGCTGGGCCATATCGATTATCATCATGCAAATTGCTTGCTGGTGCTCGTTGCGCACTACGTCTTCGATGAAGCTGCGATCGATCTTGAGCGCCGAGATGGGCAGCTCCGTCATGTGGGAAAGCTGCGAATATCCAGTTCCAAAATCATCGAGTGAAAAGGAGTGTGACTGCTCCTTGAGTTCGTTCATCCGCTGCTTGGTTTCTTCCGGGCTCTTCAAAACAGTACTTTCGGTGAGTTCAAACTCCAGGCGGCTGGGATCGATCCCCGACTTTTTCACGATGGCCTGCACCGTGCTGGTAAAGTTCTCGTCCTGGAATTGGGAGAAAGACACGTTAACCGCGACATCGATATGTCCCAGGTCATGATTCTTCAGCCAGGTCAGGGCGGCGCAGGCTTTCTCAATGGCGCGGTAGCCAATAGTTTGCATCAAGCCCATGGTCTCGCACAGCGGCAGGAACTCGTCGGGATGAATACGGCCGCGCTGAGGGTGGTTCCAGCGGAGCAGGGCTTCCAGGCCGACGACTTGCTCGGTGCTGAGATCAATGCGCGGCTGGTAGTACAGCTCAAATTGGTCGTGACGCACGGCCTGGCGCAGGTCTCCCGGCAGGTTGAGTGCGTCGACGGAATTGCCGAAGCTGAGCCTGTCGTTGTAGCAGAAGTACTTGTTCCCGGGACTCGCCTTGGCTTGCATCATCGCGCTGCGGGCAGCATCAACCAGGTCTTCGAACCTGGTGCCGTTGTCGGGGCAGATAGACCCACCAATGGAGACTTCAATAACGAGCTGGTGCTCATTCAGGCATATCGGCTCTGACATGGCAGCTATTATTTTTTCGGCAATCATCTGCAGGTTGGTGTCATCGGCGATGTCTTCCAGCACGATGGCAAATTCATCGCCGCCAATTCTGGCGACGCTGTCGGTATTGCGTTTCTTGTTGGCCAGGCGCTTGTACACCAGCTGAATCGCCTGATCGCCGACGCCTTCGCCGTGTTGATCGTTGATATTGCTGAACTGATCGATATTCAGACACAGCAGCGCGGTCTTGAACTGATAGCGCTCTGAACGATCTATGGCCCGTTCGACATGCGCCCGAAAACCGGCGCGATTGAGAGCACCGGTGAGAGCGTCCCGGTTGGACAGGCGCTGGATTTCCTTACGTGCCTGGCCCAGCTCGATACTGTAGTCGAGGATGCGGTGCAGCAGCTCGTCCTGGATTTTACCGCGTATCAGGAAGTCCCTCGCGCCGAAACCGCGCAAGCGGCAAATGGTGGCCTCGCTCGCCTCATCGAGGATGATGATGATGGGCACCGTGACCTCGTTTTTCTGCGCCAGGCGCAGCATGTAGTCAGTTTCAGGCGCGTGCGCGAGGATAATCGCATCATTATTGCTATCCATCAGCGCATCCAGCGGCCGTTCCATGGATGTTGCGGTAATGATGTTATAACGCTGAGGAAGAGCACGGCTTAGTGAGGCGGACAAAACCAGGTGATCGGTCTTGTGTTCAGAAATGATCAATACATTGTTCAGAGCCACAGGCAGTCCTAACGGTTGAGTCATGTTTCAGTTCCGTGTGAAACTTGTCCCTACACAAGCTTCGTTTGTACTGAATATATTATTATTCTTTAATTAACAAGCAGTTATACGGAAGTATTCATAATATTTCTAGTAAAAGTTTCCCTTTTTTTCTGTGCTGCAGTCCTGCCGGGGTATTGGTGGTGCTTTTGGGAGGCAGAATTGGTACCTGTTGTTGACCGCAACTGCCATTGAACCCGATATCTGTCCCGGTATGCTGGGCACTGGAAATGGCGGGGCAACAACGCAATGACAGACGAAATTTTATTTGAGGTCCAGCAGGGCGTGGGCTTGATTACCCTCAATCGACCCGAGGCCAAGAACACCCTGAGCGGGGGCATGATGGACGGCCTGGGCGAGGTCTACCAGCGCTGCGACAGCGATGATGACATCCGCGTGGTCGTTATAACCGGCGCCGGTGATGCCTTCTGCGCGGGGGCTGATATGAGTGGTGGAGGCGAGACCTTCAATGCCGCTGCACAGGAGTTGGATTTCAGCTCCTGTCCGCTCAGTTTCCAGGCCTGGAATATACGCAAGCCGGTAATAGCGGCCTGTAACGGGCATGCCATCGGCGTCGGTCTGGGTATTGCCCTGCAGGCGGATATACGGGTATTTGCAGAGCAGGGCAAGTACGGCTTCTTGCAGAATCGGCGCGGCGTGGTGGCGGATTTTGCGGCGGAATACCTGTTGCCGCGATTGGTGGGTTTCGAGCGTGCCTTCGAGCTGCTGGTGCGTGCGCCACGACTGACAGGTAGCGAGGCGGGTGAGTGGGGCCTGGCGAGCCGGGTGCTGCCAGCGGATCAGGTGCTGGCAAGCGCGATGGAGATCGCCGCAGACATGGCGACAAATTGTTCGCCCCTGGTAATGGGCATGCACAAGCGCCTGCTCTGGAATGCCCTGGACATGTCTCTGCCCGCACTGGTTGAGGCCGAGACCCGGGCTCTGCATCACAGTATGGCGAAGCCGGATGCAGTAGAGGGCGGGATGGCCTGGTTTGAGCGGCGCACGCCGCAGTGGCAGGCGACGCTGGGCGATGACTGGCCGGAATGGATGGAATAGCGATGATGAAAATAGACAGTTCACTGATGTTCGACCCGGTAAAGGTCGGTGATATGGCGGCGCAGCTTGAAGGCGTGGGTTTCGATGGTGCCTATACCTTCGAAGGGCAGCACGATCCCTTTGTTTCTCTGGCGGCGGCGGCCATGAAAACCGAACGCATGCAGTTAATGACTTCGATTGCTGTGGCTTTTGCCCGCAATCCGATGAGCCTGGCCTACCAGGCGAATGATCTGCAGCTGTTGTCGAAGGGGCGCTTTATCCTGGGTCTCGGCACCCAGGTCAAGGCGCATATCGAGCGCAGGTTTAACATGCCCTGGTCGAAACCGGCGGCGCGTATGCGCGAGCTGGTGCAGGCGGTCAAGGAGATCTGGCGCTGCTGGGAAACGGGAGAAAAGCTGGGTTTCGAGGGTGAGTTTTACCAGCACAGCCTGATGTCGCCGACCTTCTCTCCGGGGGCTAATGCCTTCGGGGCACCACCCATTTTTATTGCCGGCGTTGGGCCATTGATGACCCAGGTTGCGGCTGAGGTGGGCGAGGGGCTGTTCGTGCATCCCTTCCATTCCGCCCATTCCTTGCAGTCGTTGACGCTGCCCGCGGTGGAAAAGGGCCTGGCGATCGCTGGCAAGGCGCGAACAGATTTCAAAATTGCTGCGCAGATTATTACCGCCACCGGTCTCACCGAAGAGGAAATGCAGGCGGCAGAATTTTCTGCGCGCAACCAGATAGCGTTCTACGGGTCGACAGCCGCCTATTTGCCCGTGCTGCAGGCACACGGTTGGGAGGCGCTGCAGCCAGAGGCAAACCGCTTGTCCAAAGAAGGTAAGTGGGCTGAAATGGCAGCGCTGGTTGATGATGAGATGCTGCGCACTTTCGCGGTGATCGGTGAGCCGGCGGATGTGGCCAGGCAGATTCTCGACCGCTTCGATGGCCAGGTGGAGCGGGTGAGCCCGGTTATCTATTCGCCCAGTCCGGATTTGTTGAGCGTACTGTTGTCGAGTATTAGGGAAATGCAGTCCTGAGGAACCGATGGCCGGGCCTGCCACCTGAGTCACTGTTCTATGCTAAACTTGACCGCCCATTGCACACTTAGATACAGCTATGAGTATTGCCAGTGACCGTCTGGACACCATTCGCAAACAGGTCGAAGAGCACCTGGATCAGACGGAGAAAAAACAGCTTTCCGAAGAGCAGCAAGGCCTTCTCAAGGAGCGCGTCAAGGCCCTGCTGAAGCGGGAAGATGCGGTACTTGTTGCGCACTATTACACCGCCCCCGAAGTCCAGGCTCTGGCGGAGGAGACTGGAGGCCGTGTCAGTGACTCGCTGGATATGGCACGTTTCGGCCACGACCACGCAGCCACCACCCTGGTTGTGGCGGGTGTGAAGTTTATGGGCGAAACGGCCAAGATCCTGACCCCGGAAAAACGCGTGCTGATGCCCACACTTGAGGCGACCTGCTCGCTGGACATCGGTTGTCCTATTGACGAGTTCTCTGTCTTCTGCGATGCGCATCCCGATCGTCAGGTAGTGGTTTATGCCAATACTTCGGCGGCCGTAAAGGCGCGAGCCGATTGGGTGGTTACATCCAGTATTGCCCTCGATGTCGCCGAGTACCTGCACGACCGGGGTGAGAAGATTCTCTGGGCGCCCGACCGCTACCTCGGTGACTACGTGCGTCGCCAGACCGGTGCAGACATTATCATGTGGGATGGTGCCTGTATTGTTCACGAGGAATTCAAGGCGCGCGGTATCCAGGACATGAAAAAGGTGTATCCCGATGCCGCGGTACTGGTACACCCTGAATCGCCGGCGGCGGTCATCGATCTGGCGGACCGGGTGGGATCAACCACGCAGATTATCGCGGCGGCGAAAGAGATGGACAACCGGCAGTTTATCGTCGCGACTGATCAGGGCATTTTCTACAAAATGCAGCAGGAAGCGCCTGACAAGGAGTTTATTATCGCGCCGACTGCGGGACACGGTGCGACTTGTCTGAGTTGCGCAAACTGCCCCTGGATGGCGATGAACGAGTTGGAGTCCCTGGCCTCGGTTTTTGAGCGGGACGACAATGAGGTCTTTGTCGACGCCGCCATCGGTCGGCAGGCTATGGTGCCGCTGCAACGGATGCTCGATTTTTCCCCAGGGCAGGCCTGAGGAGCTTAGAATTTCATCCGCTGGCGCATCTCTGCGATATCTTTCAGCCGCTGGCTGATTTTGGCCGAGCTGTGGTAGTCGTCACGGGACAGGTCTCTGGCGTAATTCAGCTGCCGCGTAGCCTCGTCCAGGTTACCGTTGAGGATGAAGTATTCCGCCCGCGCCTGGTGCAAGCCGGTAATATTCCCCGACAAGCCTTCAACCTCGGCCAGCAAATACCACAGCCCCGGGTCACCGCTCTTGACGTGGCTCTGCTGTAACAAAACTTCCTCGGCGATGTGGGCCTGGTCATTCATCAGCAGGGCCCGGGCATAGGCCATGGTCAGGGCGTGGTTTTCCGGATAGAGCTGCAGCTCACGCTGCAGTGAACGTATCGCGGACTGGGCCTCGCCGATGCTCATATCCAGGTCGGCCTGGGCGACAATGTATTCCAGCCGTTGGGGATTCTCCTTCAGTAAGCGGTCGAGCTGCGTTCTCGCTGCGACGGGCCGGCCGCTCTCGGTCAGAGCCAGGGCCCAGCCATAACGATCGGCTTCTTCCGACAAGGGATCTCCCTCCAGGCTGTAGCGAAAGCGCGATACCGCTCGCTGGGGAGTCTGGGCGTGATGAACCTGCATACGCGCACGCATGAGATGGAAGGCGAGACTGGAGGGGTAATCTAGCTCGGGATACTGCCGCGCCCTGTTGCGCGTATCAGCAATCCGGCTTTCAGAGAGAGGGTGGGTGCGCATGAATTCGGGGATGTGCTCGCTGCGGGAGTAGCGGCTGCTAGAGAGCATGCGCTCGAACATTGCAGGGGCCGCCTGTGGATCCATGCCGGCATCGACCATGGTCTGCATGCCAATGCGGTCTGCTTCCTGCTCGTTGGCCCGGCTGAAACGAAGTCGGGCATCCAGCGCCACGGCCTGGGTAGCGGTCAGGGCGGCCATCCCGGCATTGCCGCCGGTGGTGGCGATTAACACGGCGCTGACAAGCAGGCCGGCCAGGGTCAGGGGTATCATGCTCTTTTGTTGCTCTACACCGCGGGAAAAATGGCGTTGGCTGAGGTGAGCAATTTCGTGGGCCAGTACCGTGGCCAGTTCGTCTTCACTCTGGGCGTAGAGCAACAGGCCTGTGTGTATACCGATCACCCCGCCCGGTACGGCGAATGCATTGATGACCGGGTTGTCAACGATCACCACTTCGATGCGGCGGTCTTGTAACTCGCTGTGAGTGACCAGGCGATAGATCAGGTCTTCGAGGTAATCCTGTAACAGGGGGTCGTCAACCGTGGGTGCCTGGCTGCGGAACATGCGCAACCAGGCACGACCGAGCTGGTATTCCTGCTCAGGGGAGAACAGGCTGGTGCTGCTCTCACCCAGATTGGGTAACTTTAATTCATCGCTGTAGGTGGTGCTGGCTATAAACAGCATACCCGCCAGCAACGCCTGCGCAATGAGTCTGATCACTGTGACCTGGGAAACGCTCGTGTTTGGGAACCTGATGGCTACTTTAGGTGAGAGCAGTAAGAGTCGCAACTCTATGCAAAGTTCCAATTCTGTGCGCTGAGTCGCTATACTTGTCGGCCCAGGGAAATGAGAGCACGTGG
>Ga0114949_10002750_pt1 | contig 11022 bp, 7 predicted proteins | sample N074metaG_FD_83505 | JGI IMG/M metagenome (GOLD analysis project Ga0114949, IMG submission 83505) | Deep subsurface microbial communities from Kermadec Trench to uncover new lineages of life (NeLLi) - N074 metaG | ecosystem: Environmental > Aquatic > Marine > Ocean trench > Sediment | place... | reverse complement strand
TGGCTACCTCTCCCCGTTCCTAAGCGCCGGCTTTTACTACAAGACTTTCATTGGCCCGTTCAACGGTACTCGCTTCTGGATGTTCTGCGAAGGCTTCATCCGCAAGGCCGCCGGCATGGGTCGCGGGATGAAAATAGACGACCCGGACAGTTATGAGAAGGTGAACGCTTTCTGCGACCTGCTGGTCGTCGGCGGCGGCGCATCGGGTCTCAGCGCCGCACTGACGGCGGCACGGGCGGGAGCCGACGTGATCCTGGTGGAACAGGATTTCGAGCCTGGCGGCTCGCTCCTGTCGCAGCCAGTGGGCGGTGAGACCGATCGCTGGCTGCTAAAGATTCGCTCTGAGCTTGGCTCAATGTCCAATGTCCGCATCCTGACGCGCACCACGGCGTTCGGAGCTTATGACGAGGATGTTTATGGACTGGTCGAATATGTCAGCGACCACCTGCGCGTGCCCGAAAACAGTCAGCCACGGCAACGTTACTGGCTGGTGCGGACCAAACAGTCGATTTTGGCGACCGGGGCGATCGAGCGCCCGCTGGTTTTCGGCAACAACGACCTGCCGGGTGTAATGCTGGCGGGAGCAATCCAGACATACGTGAACCGCTATGGTGTATTACCGGGGCAACGGGTGGTTTTAACCACAACCAACAATAGCGCTTACCAGGTCGCCGCACATCTGGCGCAAGTAGGCGCCGAGGTGACGCTGTGTGATGTACGCCAGACAATTCTCAAAAGACTGGTAACGGCGATGTCTGAAGCCGGCGTCAAACTGCTAACCGGCCAGGCGGTAATCGCAGCCCGGGGACGCCGCAAAGTAGTGGCCGCGCTCATTGTGTCGGTGGATGCAACCGGGCGGGCGATTGGTAGCTCACACAGGGAGAAATGCGACATCATCGGGGTCTCCGGCGGCTGGTCGCCGGTCGTACATCTGTGGAGTCAACGCTTTAAGAAACCCCGTTTCGACAAAGTCTCGGCCGCATTTGTTCCAGATGAAACCAACACTAACACGGTCCACTGCGCCGGGCGTATGGTGGCCGCTCAAAGCCTGGCTGATAGAGTCGCATCCGGCTGCGCAGCCGGGGCTTCAGCACTCTCGAAATTATCCCTGAAGGCAGCGAAAACAGCGGTTACGGACGCGCCGGTGCTGCCACTCGACACCGGATGGGCAAAAGCAATTCAGCCGGTCTGGGCAATCAGGGATGCCAACGGCGAGATGATCGGCAAAGCCTTTGTCGACATTCAGCACGATGTGAAACTATCGGATATCGATCAGGCCCATCGTGAAGGCTATGTCTCGGTCGAACACCTGAAACGCTACACCACCACGGGCATGGCGCCGGACCAGGGTAAAACATCGAACCTTATTGCACTCGCGCGCATGGCTGAGCTGAGTGGAAAAACAATCCCGGAAACCGGAACCACTACCTTCAGGCCGCCCTACACACCGGTCGCCATCGGCGCACTGGTAGGTCATGGGCACGGTCATCACTTTGCGGCAACACGCTATTCCCCGATCCACGACTGTTACTGCGAAATCGCGCTGATGACCGAAGCCGGGGCCTGGATGCGCCCCTGGTATTACCCGCGGGGTGAGGACAGTCTGAGTGACGCTTATATCCGTGAGGCCGCCCACGTGCGGGAGCATGTCGGTATCATCGATGTCTCGACGCTCGGGAAAATCGCGGTGCAGGGCCCCGATGCAGCCGAGTTTCTCGACCGAATCTATGTCAATGGCTGGAAAACCCTGCAAATCGGACGCTTGCGTTACGGCGTCATGCTGCGCGAGGATGGCTTCGTGATGGATGACGGAGCGACGGCGCGGCTGGCCGAAAACGATTATTTCATGACCACAACCACTGCCAACGCCGCCAGAGTGCTGGCCTTCGCGGAGCACCTGTTACAGACCGCGTGGAAGGAGCTACGCGTACAGGTCACAACAATTACCGATCAATGGGCGGCGATCGTGGTCGCTGGTCCCAAATCACGAGACCTGTTGCAATCGGTTGTCTCCGGCGCCGATCTCAGCAGCCAGGCGATGCCGAACAACCACTTCGTACAGGCCGTGATTGACACTACCGATGTACGCGTCCACCGCATGAGCTATTCCGGCGAACTGGCCTACGAGGTCTATGTCCCCTCCGGCTACGGCCGGCACATCTGGGAAGTGCTCCTTGGCGCAGGTGATCCTTTCAATCTGCAACCTTATGGTACCGAGGCGATGGGCGCGCTGCGCATCGAAAAGGGACATGTAGCAGGCCCCGAGATCGAAGGACGAACCACGCTGAAAGACCTCGGGCTCGAAGGTTTCGCATCGACCAAAAAACCCTTCGTCGGGTCGGTGCTAAAAAACCGACCTGTACTGGCAGAAGTAGAACGCCCAACCCTGGTCGGCTTACAAATAATTGGCGATGAGGCTGCGATGCCCGGATCGCTTATTTTCCCGGCTGGCGATGCAGGCAAGGGACATGGTGACGGCTGGGTCTCCTCCACCACCTATTCTCCGGCACTTGGCAAACACATCGCCCTGGCCCTGCTGCGAAATGGAAAATCGCGTATGGGTGAGGATGTTCAATTGGTGAACTATCTCGATGATCAGAATCTGATTGCCAAAGTCGTTTCGCAACATTTCTTTGATCCTAAGGGAGAACGCCAGAATGCCTGAGATACATTCTCCTCTCGACAGTATTCGCCAGCCGGGTAGTTTTGGTGCTTCTTTTGATACTGGTCCGAGGGTGGCCTTGTCCGATAGGCCTGTGGGAACGCTGGTGCAAATAGCAGGCTGGGACGATTTTGAGGCTGCCGTATTGCCGGGGTTGAAGGAGCTAGGGTTCAACGATGCAGGGGACTACCGCAATTGCCGCCGTATCGATAGCATGACCCTTTATCGAACAGCACCGGACCGGGTTTTGATCACGGGGCAGTCAGAACCTGGGCTTCCGGTTAGTATGACCGATAGCGACGCGCTGGCGGCGTTGGATCTGAGTCACTCGCGCACGTGGATTATCGTTGACGGAGCCGTCGCCGAAGAGGTGATGGCTCGTCTGGCTCCGATCGATTTCAGGGCTTCCTCGATGCCAGTCGATAGCTTCGTGCAAACGGGTATTCATCATGTGGGAGTTCTTATTCACCGAACAACTGAGATGCGCTTCGAAATACTCACACCTGTCACCTGGGCACGAAGCGTGTGGGAACTGATCTGCCTGAACGCGGCTCCTTTCGGGTACAATGTGGAAGGAAAAGCCTGAGAGAAACCCTATCATGTATCGGCCCGGTGCTCACGCCTTTACCCTGTTCATGTGGTTGAACACATGGCCTATAACCCTGGCTTGGTCCACTGTCACAGCGATAGTAATCGCGCTTACCTGGGCCAGCGTATCGCTGCCAGTTGGGGCTGCCTCCCATGTAACGCCGGACCTGCCACCCACCGGCGCCTCTTTGTTTGACCGGTTATTTTTGAAAGTCGTCGATGGCCGCAGCCGCTACCAGATCCCCTTCCCATTTGAGGATCTAACCAGGAATATCGCGGGCTACCTGGACTCCGCCAACGGCGAGGCAGACGGCAGTATCGCTAAACTGCTGATCCCGATGGGGAGATCGCTGCAACGCGATGCCGCCAAACCGCATTATTTCGAATATCCGCGTGCTATCGTCGCAGTCGTCGGCACAGTTCCGGCGAACAATGGACGGTCAGGCCTGCAGCTTCGCGACCGACTTTTTCTGGGCTACCAGGAGAAATCTGCCGTGCTCGAGGTGATCAGTTACAACGAAACCGCCGGCCGCTTCGAGTTCCAGATCGTCAGCGATTACCGTGCCGGTGGCAGGCCGCGCGTTGCTTACCCGAAACGCCAGGTCTGCCTTGCTTGCCACCAGAACGGCGCACTGATTTGGTCGCAGCCAGCGTGGGATGAGACCAACGCCAACAAAGAGGTAGCGCTCGGTATCGCTACGGCCCGCCAGTTGCAGGCGGACAGTAATTTATACGGCATACCCATCCGCGTGCCGTTAGCAGTTCCCCTTGCAATCTCAGCCTCGATCGAGCGTGCCAACCGCTTCTCCGTGATTCACCGGGTCTGGCGGGAACTATGCGGCAATAGCCGGGACAATAGCACTGAGGCGGCGCATTGCCGGGCACGACTGCTGATCCTGGCGCTGCAGAGTCGCCTCAACACGCTCGGCCAATTCGACCATCATACGACTGCCTATACGGACGGCCTCAAGCGGCGCCTTGAGACTGACTGGCCAGGACTTTGGCCGGTCGGTTTGAAACTACCCGAACCACTAATCCCGAACCGCTTCCCTGATCCTGCAGCGCCGATCGTCAGCGCCGGGGTAGACCCGTTAAATTTGCGCTTGCCGCGTGAAACCTGGACGCCGGGGACACCTGGCCTGGCGGACAAAATCATAGACGGTATCGGCGAGTTTTTTTCAATGGCTCAAATTCAGCGCCTTGACCAGCACTTATACGAACACTCTATTGAACTACCACCGGTGCTCGAGTTGGTTGCAAATTGTCGAATCAAGGGCCGGGATATGGCAGGCTGGGCCTACCGTGTGCTATTTTTCTGTGGATCGACCAGCGATGAAAAGGATCAACTCGGATCGACCAGCACATCCGTCAGTGGTCGGTTGTTCCTCAGACAGGGTCGCATCGACGGCGGCTATATCGACCGCGTCGAAGTGGATGGTGAAGCCGTTCTGATCGAGTTGAAAGTGACCGGGGGCCGCCTGCGAAAGCAGGATGGCCATTGGTTGGCCGAGATTGACGTTGGCAACAAGGTCAACGGACAGCACGCGCGAATGCCCGATGGCAGCGCCGTTGGTCGAATTAGCGTTAGTTGGATTACACCAACGGGCTGGCCGCCGAATTGGCCGCTAGCGCCTGCCAGCATGTCGGCCACCGGCAGGGTCCGTATTCCGGTCACCAATGACACAGCAATCTTGACCGCTGCCCTCGAACGAATGATCACGGCGACAGTAGAGGGCCGTGATGACGCCCTGGCCGACAAACCGCTTAGGCCATCTGTGATAGCGGCAGCTCTATTCCGGGAACTCGAAATGGCGGCACCAGTGGTAATGGGCGCACTTCTGCCGCATGCTACCCTGCCCAGGAAATCAGGCTATGTCACCATTAGTCATCTACCTGCCGGCCTGTCTTCGCAATAAAAAGCTCAGTCGAGTAAGCCGTTCAGGTCATCGATTGTTTCAAGGCCCCAAATCCTTTGGGCGACCCGCCGCGCGCGTTTCGCGGGGACTCCGCCATGGCGGCAACAGTACCGGAATTTGTCTTCCAGAACCTCGTCGGTAACCGGATTACCCGGCATTCCGGTAGGACGATCAAGAAAGTCATCAAACTGTTCCTGTGATCGCGTAGTAATTGTTATACCGGCTCCTTCGGGGCATCTTAAAGGAACAGTGGCATCATTTTTCAGATAATCAGGAACGTACATGGACACTTTTTGCATCTGCCGCTGCAATTCCGGTTGCACTAACACATTTTCCGTCAAATGTTCCAGCCTGATATCACCATAGGTTAGAATACAACCAACCGCATATTGCATGGAGAACTGGGCTTGCCGAATCGATTTCGGATCGTGGTAAATAAGACTGATATTCACCAGAGGCGGGACTTCACAGACCACTTTCACAACGTCTGACGGCTTTATTTGATGGCATTTGAGCAGCTTTGCCGCGAGCTCGGCGCCGGCCTGGGCTGCAGAGCAAACCGGGAACGACTTGAATAAAATGCCGGGATCGGTCAAACGCCATTTATCGCTGAGTTGCAAACCAGTATCGGTTGAATGTTGATCGTCGTTAAAAAGCGATAAGAATCCATTCTTTCCTTCAAACACCTGGTTAGGACCGGTTAATCCCGCGGCCGCGAGCAATGCGCTTTCGGTTCCGATACTGGCTGCCAGACCCATTCCCAGGGGTTTCGCATCACTACCAAAAGACACCTTCATGCCGCTTGAATGGCTAACCGCGATCGACATCGAATTCGCGGTATCCCGTTTGTCTAATCCGAGAATCCTGGCAGCGGCTGCAGCCGCACCCAGGGGTCCGTAAACAGCGCTGGTCCACCAGCCCTTATAATACAGGTGCGTAGTGCACCACTCGGCGATTGCGTATTCAACTTCGACACCGGCAATAAACGCCTCCAGTAGACTCTTACCGCCGACACCCCTGTGTTCCGCCATGGCAAGCGCAGCCGGCAGGACTACCACCGAACCATGCATGATGCCGGTATAGCTGGTATCGTCGAAATCGTAGGCATGTCCAGAGGCAGCGTTTACCCGGGCAGCGCCGATGGGATGTAAACTGAACCCTGTTCCCAACAGGTGGGAATTGCCTTCCCTGTAGGCTTGCTTCGAGTGTTCCATTGCCGCACTTCCCAACTGGCTTTTCTGGCCGGCAACAATCACACCAACCGTATCAAGTACACAGCGTTTGGCTTCGTCGACAACGGCTCGAGGTACGTGATCGAGGTCCAGTTCGCATACGAAACCAGCCAGTTGATCGATTATTGATAATGAATTTACCATCCCGGCGGGCTCACTTAATTCCTACTGATGCCTTGATCAATCCTGGCACCTTGCCTTCATGCTCACGTAACTTCATTCAGGTTTTTTCAACTTATGTAAAAGTCACTTTTATCACGAATTTCAGAATATTCGGCAATACTACGAATCGCACTGTCGCCGCTTTTAGCTACGATTACCGAAATCAGGGTTTCTATGGCCGCCATCACCGATATCATAGAAGGAAAAAACTGCGGGCTCCCGGTTTTCTGTAAAATCAGTACCTCGGCTTTCGAGGCCAGGGGCGCAGCCTTGCTGTCGGTCAAATAAATCAACCTGGCTCCACGCGAAAGTGCGAATTCTGCTGCTTCGATTCCATGCCGGGCATAGGGATGGTATGCCAATGTCAAAATGACATCGCCCTTCTTTACCGGAATTAGCTCCTCGACAAGTCCGTTTCCACTGGTGCGCGGCCATCGCATTTGCGGAACCGCCATCTTGCACACGTAATTCATATAAGAAGCGAGCCAGTGCACACCCCCGGCAGCTACCACATATACATTTGGGGCTTTCAATATAATATCGGCGGCCTCGGATAAGGCATCCAGATCAAGCTCCTGAAAAAATTGCCTTAAATTACCAACCCCGGTCTCCGCAATTTCCTGAACAATAGCCGCAATACCATCGGTAGACGAAGTGAGCTGTAGCCAGTTCGCCCGATCCTCGAAATTTTGCTGATTAATGGATGACTGAAACACCTGTTTGAAACTTTCGTAATTTTCGAATCCCAGTGTATTGGCGAGTCGAATCATGGTTGGTGGAGTCACCCCGGCACGGCTGGCAAGGGAACGCATCGATGTGGTAGCGACTAAATTTGGATTGTCTAAAATCACCTTTGCAGCGATTTTCAATTTCGGCGTTAGCGTCGGGGTGGCCTTGAACAGGGTTTCCAGTATTTGATGCATCAGGATAAGTCGATAATAGTAGAAAGTTCTTGACAATATAACATTTGTTAAATATATTTCAATTTATTAACAAATTGAATATTTAACCAGTGCTAACGGGTATTCAATAATAACAGGTTCTCTCGGTGCTTGCTTAACCAGCTGGAGATCAAACCAGCTGGGATTTTTCGATTCCCTGAGATCAGAAAATGAGGAACGCATGGGCCACCATTGGTCCGCCTTGACAGGTAGATTGATTATTCGTAAATTTGGTCCACCTAATAAAAAATGTGCTTTTGGGGTCGACTCTCAATAATATCAATTTTTGAAGTCGATCATTACAACAAACCGGAGGGTATCAAAAATGATTAAAAAACTAACACATACGGCGCTATGCGCTATCGTTCTGGCCAGTTTCACATTGGCCGCGACACAGGCCTATGCCGCCAACGAGCGTTTCATGAAGGTGATGAAGCGCGGTGTTCTCGTGGTCGGCGTCAAGGCCGATTATAAGCCCTGGGCATTTCGCGATTCCAACGGCAAGCTGGTCGGCATGGAAATCGACATGGCCCAGGACGTAGCCGATGCACTCGGCGTCAAGCTTAAGCTGATTCCGGTGCAATCATCCAACCGCATGCAGTTCCTGCAACAGGGCAAGATTGATCTGATGATCGCCACCATGTCCGACAAGGCCAACCGTCGTAAGCTGGTCGGTGTTCCACAACCGAACTACTACACCTCGGGCACCAACGTGCTGGCCAAGAAGGGTATGGTTAGCAGTTGGGAGGATCTCAGGGGTAAGCCGGTCTGCGGTAAGCAGGGCGCATTCTACAACAAGGTAGTCGGCAAAAAATACGGCGCCAAGATAGTCGCTTTCATCGGCAATGCGGAAGCCAAGCAGGCGCTGCGTGACGGCAAATGCGTGGCCTGGGTCTATGACGATTCCTCTATCATGGCCGAGCTCGCATCAGGCCAGTTCGACGATTATGAAATGCCGATGATGACCGAGGATGACACCCCGTGGGCGCTCGCCGTTCCATTGGAAGAACTGGATGGTATCTGGGGTAACTTCATGTCCGGCATGACCTACAACTGGCACAGTAGCGGCCGACTGGTTGAACTGGAGAAGAAGTGGGGCATCCAGCAATCCGTGTTCGTCGTTGATATGAACAAGCGGTTCGAGGCCTACACCCCGAACTAAAAGTTAGTCAGGGACAGACGCGGAACGCGTCTGTCCCTGCCGGTTTGACGATAGGCAATTTAGTAACCTCGGCATAGGGGAGCATTTCGTGGAATTCGCAGATTTTTTTCGTGAGCTGTATGAGAACACCGGCTGGAATTTCGTATTTCTTTACGAGCAATATGAATACGACCGGATAGTGGAAGGCGTTTATACTTCGATCAAGCTAATCGTTGCATGCCTGGTTTTCAGTCTCGTGGTTGGCTTTATCGGCGCCTGGGCGCAAGGGGCAAAATCAAAAATTGTCCGCTACGGGGTAGCGGGCTATATCCAGTTTTTCCGCAATACACCGCCGTTCGTACAAATCCTGTTTTTCTATTTTGTACTCGGTACCTGGGTTCCGACATACGACGCCGGCGGCTACCAGGAGGCCTATATAGGCAATTTCGGTTGGGCGGTTATTTCACTGGGCTTTTTCGCCGGTGCCTTCAATACCGAAATCTTCCGCTCGGGCATCGAGGCAGTACCGGATTCGACCCGCGAAGCCGCCGAAGCGCTCGGCTACACGCGGCTGATGTCGTACATACATATTATTTTCCCGCTCGCCTTCCGAGTATGCCTGCCGGCATTGAACAACAACCTGGTCAACCTGCTGAAAACGACAACGCTTGCCTACGGCATCGCCGTACCGGAAATGATGTATACCGCCAACCAGATATGGTCCGACAATGTCAACGTACCCGAGATGATGCTCGTGCTGTTCTTCTTCTACGTCGGCCTGGTGGCGGTACTCGTTTACGGTATGCACAAATGGGAAAAGAAAATGAAAATCCCAGGGTACGGCTAATGAAAACTTTTAAAGGCATGCCCAACAACTCTTTATCCAGTGTCGATAGCGTGAATGGAACGGATTTGCCGGTACTATTACCTGTCGCTGCGCAGGCCCGGAAAGCCGCACTGATCGAGCGCCGTGAGGGTACCTATCGGCTCAACGTGCAACCACGCCACCTCCTTTGGGTAACAGTAATCTTCATCTTCGCCAGCGTGGCCGCCCAGGCTGCCGCCCAGCCGGGATTGATCACCCCCATAGCGGCGCTGTTCAAATGGATGCCGTTTATCCTGTGGGGACCCGAGGGTGAACTCACCGGTTTCGCCCTCAACCTGATCATCAGTCTATTCGCGATGATACTCGGCACCGTTGCCGGCGCCGCGCTGGGCCTGATGCAAATATCCTTGTTATTGCCGGTGCGCCAGGGATCCTGGTTCGTTACGCAGTTTTTCCGTAACTCACCATGGCTGGTATTGTTGTTCACCATTATGCTGTTGTTTCCGTTCGAGATTGATCTCAATTCGATTGGTATAGACATTATCATCCCGGTACCTGACTGGTTAAAAGCGGTGATCGGATTCTCGCTGCCGATAATGGCCAATATTTCGGAAGTGGTGCGCGGTGCGGTGATCTCCTTGCCCAGTGGCCAATGGGAATCGGCCGAAAGCCTCGCTTTCTCGCGGCGCCAGACCCTGTGGATGATCATCCTGCCGCAATGTATCAAGCGTATGATCCCACCCTGGATCAACTGGTACTGTATCCTCGCCATGTCGACACCGATCGCATCGATCATGGGCGTCGAGGAATCTGTGACCTTCACTTCCCAGGCCCTGAATGCCGAGGGTGACCGGCCGGAGATGATCCCGGTGTTCTACTCGTTCCTGATGCTCATCCATTTCGTTTACACTTATCCGATCGCACGCTGGTCAATCAAGCTCGAAAAGAAATTTGCGGTCAAAACCTGAGGAATCCCCCATGTCAGAAAATGCTAGCAACGGCGGCACCGGTTGGACACCCGACCAGCCCATGGTCTCGATCAGGGACGTGCATAAGTCCTTTGGCGAACTGGAGGTGTTGAAAGGCGTTTCCATGGATATCATGAAGGGCGAAACCATCTGCATCATCGGACCATCCGGCTCCGGCAAGTCAACCCTGATCCGCTGCGTCAACGCCCTGAACGACATTCAAAAGGGATCGATCCTGGTCGAAGGCCAGGAAGTTAACGATCCTGATCTGGACAAACTGGAGTTGCGCAAGAAGGTCGGCATGGTATTCCAGCAATACAACCTGTTCCCGCACAAGACAGCGCTTGAGAACATCATGATGGCGCCGATCCACGTGTTGAAGCAGGACGAGAAGGAAGTCGAGGTTCTCGCCCGCGAACTGGTCAAGAAAGTACGCCTCGAAGGCAAGGAGAGCAGCTACCCGGGCGAGCTTTCCGGCGGTCAGCAACAGCGCGTCGCCATCGCCCGCTCACTCGCCATGACCCCGGACGTGATGCTGTTCGACGAAGTGACTTCAGCGCTCGATCCGGAAACGGTCAAGGAAGTA
>Ga0114949_10002748_pt1 | contig 11024 bp, 10 predicted proteins | sample N074metaG_FD_83505 | JGI IMG/M metagenome (GOLD analysis project Ga0114949, IMG submission 83505) | Deep subsurface microbial communities from Kermadec Trench to uncover new lineages of life (NeLLi) - N074 metaG | ecosystem: Environmental > Aquatic > Marine > Ocean trench > Sediment | place... | reverse complement strand
TTGCCGGCCATGGGCTCAGCCGGATCTCTCCTGGCCGGCGACCAAGGCTTCAAACTCCGGATCTCCACGCAGAGAGGCCAGATCGGGATCGATTCCCATATCGGGATTGATAAAACCCTTATCCTGGGCGAGATGCAGGTGCTTCAGGGCCGCTGCCTTGTTCCCCTGGGGGGCCAGGACACAGGCCAGATTGTAGTGGGACCGCGCCACCTTGGGGTGATCCGGGCCGAAAGCCAGTTCGTTGATGGACAGGGCCTGCTCATGGAAGGATAGGGCCATGGAGTAGTCGCCGGTTTGAGCCATCACCACGGCGAGGTTCTGCAGGGACATGGCCACGTCGGGATGATCCGGTCCCAGAACCTTCTCGCGGATGTCCAGGGCGCGCTGGTGCAGTCGTCTGGCAGCGGGGAGGTCGCCCTCCTGCTGGAGCAGGATGGCAAGATTGTTGAGGCTGCTGGCCACGTGGGGATGATCCGGCCCCAGGACCTTTTCACGGATGGCCAGGGATTCCTCATAGCTGCGCCGGGCGCGGTCCATCTCACCCATTCGTTTCTGGATATTGGCCATGTTGTTGAGAACGTTGGCCACGTCGGGGTGGTCCGCGCCGAACTGCTTCTTCAGGATGTCCAGGGCCCGCCGGTACATCTGCAGAGCCTCTCGGTTTTCGCCCGCACGGCGGGCGATGATGGCGAGATTGTTGAGGCTGGTGGCCACCTCAGAATGATCGGGACCCAGGGCTTTCTCCCGGATGGCGAGAGAGCGCTCAAGAAGAGAGCGCGCCTCCTGGGGCCGGCCCATGGCCAGACGCAGGCTGGCCAGATCACTCAGGCTGGAGGCAAACTTCGGGTGGTCGGGCCCCAGGGTGGCCTCGCGAATGGCCAGCGCGCGCTGCAGCATCTCCTCGGCCTCGTCGTAGGAGCCGGTGTTGCGCAGCAGATTGCCGAGATCCTGGACAACCTTGCCGACTTCGGCTGCCTCTGGCCCCAGATCCCGTTCCTGGATGGCCAGGGCTTCTTCCAGCAGGGGCTGGGCCTGGCCATACAGACCCAGGCTGCGATAGACCTTGCCCATGATGTTCAGAAGGCGAGCCTGCACCCGGGGCTGGTCGGACAGTTCGGTGTGGATGCGGAACGCGCCCCGATCCAGGATCTCCCTGGCGGTGACCGTGTCGCCACGTGCCGTGGTGGGATCGGACTGGGTGAAGAGGCTCTCCATGACTTCAGAGACCCGGCGCGCTGTCTCCGCTTCCAGGTTGGCCCGGTCGCGCTCCCGGGCGATGCGCCCTGCCTGGATAGTCATGGTGACGGCAAAACCCATGAGCAGGACCAGGAGAGTGGCGGCGGTGGCGACACCATAGCGGTGGCGGCGCACGAATTTCTTCATGGTGTAGAGGGCGCTGGGTGGTGTGGCCAGGACCGGCTCATCAGCCAGGTAGCGGCGGATATCGGCCGCCAGTTCCGCTGGTGAACCATATCGCCGGGTCCGGTCCTTCTCGATGGCCTTCATGACGATCCAGTCGAGATCCCCCATGAGAACACTTCGCAGGCTTGTCAGATCGGTGTTGCATCCCGATGCGTGAGCCTGGGAATTCTCCCCTTGAAGAGTGAGCTGGGTGCTGGGCCGGGGTGGTTCGTCCTCACGGATGCGCCGGCGAATTTCGTCAAAACTCTGGCGGCGCAACTCCTTGGCGTCGAAAGGCAGCGCCCCTGCCAGCAGCGCGTAAAGTATGACGCCCAGGGAGTAGACATCGGTGCGGGTATCGATATTCTCTTGGGACATCTCGGCCTGCTCGGGGCTCATGTATTCGGGAGTGCCCAGGAGCTGGCCCATCTCGGTGTGCATGACCTTGTCCGTGAGGCTCTGTGCCGTCGCCTTGGCGACGCCAAAGTCAATGATCTTGGGAGTTGCCTCGTTATCCTGAAGGACGACCAGCACATTGGACGGTTTCAGATCCCGGTGGATGATGGCCTTGTGGTGGGCGTGCTGCACGCCTTCGCAGACCTTGATGAAAAGATCCAGCCTCTGCCGGGTGGTGAGACGGTATTTAAGGCAGTGTTCATCCAGGGGAAGCCCCGGGACGAATTCCATGACGAAGAACGGCCGTCCCCCTGACGTAACCCCGGCATCGAAGACCTTGGCAATGCAGGCGTGGTCCATCAAGGCCACGGCCTGGCGCTCGGTCTCGAAGCGCGCCACCACCTCCTCGCTGTCCATGCCACGACGAATCACCTTGTAGGCGACACGGCGGCGGATGGGGGCGAGTTGCTCGGCCTCCCAGACCTCTCCCATGCCACCCTCGCCGACTTTCTGGATCAGCCGGTAGTGGCCGGTTGCCTGGTTCTCGACCTTTCCCGAGCCGGGAGCCTGGACAGTCGCTTCGTCTCCCTTCCCGGTAGCACCGGGGAGAGTGGCATCTTCGTTGGCGTGGTTCATGATTGTTTCTGTGGCGGGATTGCCGCGTTTCCCAAGTCTAGCGCGCTGGCCCGGGATTTCGCGAACTCTGTTCCCGGTGCGGCTCGGCGGCTGTGGGCCGCGTGCTGTCCAGGGCAGCGCGGAGCAGGCCCGCCAGCATGGCGGCCCCGGCGCGCAGGCGCGCTGCCGTGAACCGGGTCCCCTTCTCGCCGTCCAGATCACCCGCCTGTTCAAGGTGGTAGAGGGGTTGTACCAAAGCGTAGGTTTCCTCGAGGTAGGTGAGAATGTCCAGCCAGGGGTCGTCAGGGGCGGGCCGGGGCAGAGGTCCGAGGCCGGCGGCGAGGGCGGAGCAGGTCAGGGCCGCGTGATCTCCGGGGCGGCCGTCCACCTTGTGGTGAAAAGCACGGTCGGTGGTGTAGCCGCCGGGATTGGACCCCCGCCAGCCGTTGAAGTGGCGGGTCGTGTGCAGTGGCTGAGACCCGTCGCCCACCAGATGGCTGAGCCGGCCGAGTTCATAGATGACGTTGGCCCGGGCCTGTTCACGCGGCTGTTGGTCGTACACGCCGTGGCGGTCGCCTTCCAGGATGCGCGCCTGGTGCAGGGCGGCCTGCAGGCGGGCATACGCCTCGGCCATGGCATGGGCGAGAAAACCGGGACGTGACAGGGTTTCGGCCGGATCCCGGTTGGCCTCAGCATCCGTGCTCAGGCGGCGGGGGATGTCCGCCAGGACAAGACGGCGGAGATAGTCACGCCGGAAGCGCGGCAGGGCCGCCAACCGGAGGCCGAATTGCGGCAGGTCGTCGATGTTCAGGTAATGATCCGGCGCGTTGATGTGGCGCAGCACCGGCGAGGGCCAGGACCTGCGGCGGTCCGGCTCATTGGCCTGGAACAGGATGCGTTCGTGGGTCGCGGGTGTGGCCAGCCAGGGAACATCGGACAGGGAGACAGCATCCAGGGCCAGGCAGGTGATGACGCGATGCCCCTGGGCATCCCATGCCAGGAGCTGTGGCCCCGGCCAGGCCAGGGTCAGGCAGAGAAGGGCCGCAGCAGTGAATTGACGGTGCAACAGGCCACTTCCCCGGGCGGTGTTCACCAGAAGTTCACGGCCGGGCGAGACGGTGAGGCACGCTGGTGGCGTCCCAGTCCAGGACCAGGCCCTGGCCGATGCCGCGGGCGGCTTTGACGCCGTAGAGCTGTTCCACGAGCCACAGGGCCACATCGAAGGAGCGGGCGCCGCCCACCGACGTGAGGGCGTGACCGGCATCCACGAAGATGACGTCCCGCACCAGTTTGACCCGGGTGAAGCGGGCCTCGAACCGATCCTGATCGCCGGGGAAGGTGGTGGCCTCCAGGCCATCCAGAAGACCGGCTTCGGCCAGCACGAACGCGCCGTCGCAGAGGGACATCACATGCCGGGCCTTTCTGCCGGTGCGGCGCACCCAGTCCAGGAGGGCCTGATTGTCCAGGTCGCTGGTCATGGAACCCTCGGCCGACGGGACCACCAAAAGGTCGATGGGGGGCGCGTTGGCGAAGGAGTAGTCGGGCTGGATCGTGAGACCCTCGAATGAAGTCACCGATCGACCGTCGGGCGAGACCAGGAAGGTCTCAGGCCAGTCGTCGGCCGAGTGGAAGCGGACATGCTGAAACACGTCCAGAGGGGCGGTGAGTTCGGTGTTGTAGACGCCATCCACCACGAGGAACGCCACGCTGCGCAGGGTGCGGGGGGCCTTGGCCGGGGAGCCGTCGGCGGTAGGGCGGGCAGCGGCCCCTGCCGCCGGCAGCAGGAGACCGGCCACCGTCAAGCCGGCAAGGATAAACCGGCGGATCGGGGCAAACGGCGTCTGGGGCATCGGGCTCTCCTTGAATAGAGGTATCTTAACAGGAGATCAGGGTCGCCCGTTCCGGCGGCCGAAGGAGAAGAGAGATGGCGGCAAAACTCAAATCAGCCTATGAGCTGGCCATGGAGCGGCTCAACCGCAAGGACAACGAGAAGGGCGAAGAAGCCCCGGCGGTACTCAGCGCCGCCCAGAAAAAGAAGATCGCCGCAGTCCGTAAGGAGTATGAGGCCAAGCTGGCGGAACAGGAGATTCTCTACCACGCAGTCCAGCAGGAGGCGGCCGGTGACCAGGACAAGCTCGACCGTGCCGGCGATGACTACCGCCGGGATCGCGATTTCACGGTTTCACGGCGTGAGGCCCGTCTTACGGCCATTCGGGAGGGAAAGGACTGATTTCAGAACGATTTGCATCGGTTTGCCGGGCGGTGGTAAACTGCTTCTTTCTCGGCAACTGACAGGCTGTTGTCGCAATGAGGTGGTCGTGGCCATCACAATGCGGGGGAGAGTGGTTTGAACGCCGACCTGGAAGCATTGATCCATCTGCAGGAAACCCATCACAAGATTACCGCCCTCACCCACCGCATCGAAACCGAAATCCCCGAACATATCGCCGTTGTCGAAAATGAACTGCGCGTGGTCAGCGACGCGGTCGATACCTCCCGCAGCACCATTGAACAGACCGAGGCCGCCCGGGTCCGCCTGGAGCATGAGTTGAGGCTCGCCGAGGACAAGCTCGAGAAGTACAAGACCAGCCTCATGCAGGTCAAGACCAACGAGGAGTACCGGGCCGCCCTCAACGAGATCGACTACATGAACCGCGCCCGCACCGAGTTGGAGTCGAGCATCCTTGAGTTGATGGAGGATAGCGAGACACGCAGGGAACAGCTCAAGACGCTCGAAGCTGAGTTCGCCGTGGAGGACGACAAGATTCGCGCCGACCGCAAGGTCCATGAGGATGAGCGGGACGAGTTGATTGCGGAGCGGAAGGGCCTGGAAGCGGAGGTCACCACCATCACGGAGTCCCTGCCCGATTCCTACCTGCGGGTCTTCAGGCGCATTGCCGCTGTGCGTGGCGGCGTGGCCCTGGCCGAGGCTGCCAACGGCGTCTGCGTCGCCTGTAACGTGGTTCTGCGGGCTGCCGTTTATCAGCAGGTCAGGCGGAACGAACGGATCATCCCCTGCGACTCTTGCGGCCGCGTCCTGTACCACCGCGCCGCCAAGCAGAACGGGGCCGAGGAGGCGCCCGCTCCGGTGGTGCAAAAGGTCGGCACCCCGGCCACCAGCCAGGGCGAATGAAAGAACCCGTCCGGGTTCACATCGACGGCGGAGCACGCGGTAATCCTGGGCCGGCTGGATTCGGAGTTCACGCCGAAGATGCCACAGGTCAAGTCGTGGCTGAACTCTATGGTTTTCTGGGCCACGCCACCAATAATGTTGCCGAATACGCGGCCTTCATCGCGGCCCTGGAATGGGCCCAGGGTCAGGGCGTGAACCAATTGCAGGTCTACTCCGATTCCCAGCTTCTGGTGCGCCAGATCGAGGGGGCCTACAAGGTGCGCCATGCCGGCCTGAAGCCCCTCTACGCCCGTTGCCGGCTCCTCATGACCCGGTTTTCTCTCCTGCGCCTGGAACATGTGCGCCGGGAAGACAACAAGGATGCCGATGCCCTGGCCAATCGGGCCATGGATGAGGGCGCCGGCAATACTCCCCCGCCGGTTTGACAGGGCATTTTCAAGAACCATATTGAAATTGAGTTCGTCGTGGCCGTTGGGTGATGGCATTCCGCGGCGCGGCCCGCCCATGGAGGAGTCACGTGAAGATCACGCCCCTGGAGGTCCATAACCATCAGTTTGGCAACTCCTTCCGGGGATACGACCGGGATGAGGTGCGCTCCTTCCTGGCCATGATCTCGGAGGAGTTCGAGCAGGCGATCTCCGAGGGCACCCGGATCAAGGACCAGATGGCGGAAGTGCGCGATCAGCTCACGGAGACCAAGAGCCGGGAGAAGAGCATCCAGAGGGCCCTGGAATCCGCCGATCGCATCAGCAAGGAGATCAAGGACACCGCCCGGCGGGAAAGCGAAGTCCTCATCAAGGAAGCCCGTCTCAAGGCCAACAAGATTCTCGAGCATGCACAGTCCCGGGTTCAAGGTGCGGAGGATCGCGTCCACGAACTCAAATCCCTGCAGAGCCGGTTCGAGCACCGCCTGCGCGCCATGCTGGAGGAGCACGTCAACATCATGGACCGGGCCCGCAAGGAAGAATCGGGAGAGGAAAAGCTCTTTCTTCTCCAGCGGCCCACCTCGGCCTGACTCCGCCCAGGTTGACTCTTATTGCTTCGTCGCCACGTAGGCGAACGCAGGCGGCAGGTTGCGCCACACCACGGGCGTCTTGCGCACCTGAGAGAACCTGGCCCTGAGGCGCTTCTCGAACCGCCTTGCCTGCGGCAGCAGCAGACCCTGCACGTAGGCGAAGGTCGTGAACCGGCCGCCCGGCCGCAGGACGTCCTGCACGGCGTCCAGAATTCGATCCTGCAATGCGTCGGGGAATGAGGCCCAGGGCAGCCCCGAGACCACCACATCGGTTCCGGTGAGACCTCGCTCAGCCAGGTGCTTGCGGGCATCGGCGGCGTCGCCGTTGACCACATCGGCACGGGGACATCGTTTGCGGGTGGCGGTGGTGAAAGCCGGATTGATCTCCACGGCCATGAAGTGGGCATCTTGGGCCAGATTCTCCAGGATGATCTCGGTCACGATACCGGTGCCCGGCCCCAGTTCGATCACCGTCTTGGCACGGTGCAACTCGGCCTGGGAGACCATCATGCGCGCCAGCCTGGTAGAACTGGGGATGACCGCTCCCGTGCGAATGGGAGAGCGGGCGAACTGTCTGAAGAATCCGAGATGGTCCACGGTCAGCAAGAGTATCACCTCGCGAGACTGAGAAACCCGGATCGACTTGCGCGGCAGTGGTTCTCGTGGTATCAAGTGAGTGACAATCCGTGCGCCCGGGTCAGGGAAAGGGGTGTGAATCCCCTGCCGCCCGGCGACTGTAATCGGTGACGGAGGCCACATTGTCCCGCCACCCGCCGTGAGGCGGAGGGCAGGACAGCCACTGGGGCATTGAGCCCTGGGAAGGCGTGGCCGAAGGTTAAGCCGAAAGTCAGGAAACCTACCGGGCGCGGAAGGCTGAACCGACCAGGGGTAGGTTCCGTCGCCAGGATCTTCACAAGAAAGCTCCCCTTTGGGGAGCTTTTTTCATGAATGAGTCCGACGCGGCAATGGGGACCGGCTTCGTGTCCGCAGTTCCCTTGATAGCCCCTGGGGGACGGGACACGGTGCCGGAAATCCCATTGTCCGGGAGGTAGTATCCATGAAGTTCAAGTCTTCTCTTGTTGTGAGCATGATTCTGGCGGTTCTGGCCGGGGCAGGTGCCACGGCGCAGAAAACTGTTGATGCGGTCCTGAACGGTACCGGCCTCTGGCTGGGGAGCGACCCCCGGGAACGGGCCGGAACTCTCATCGAGGGGGAGGCCCTGGCACGGTTGTCCTGGCAGGCCGATGCGCCGGCCTTTCCCGGTGACAGGCCGGGCTCGTTGACGGCTCTTTATGATGCACGGCTCGCACCGGGCCGGTTTGGTGTGCCGCTGGCGGAGATCTGGGATCAGGACGACACCTTCACCGCCGCCGCCGTCTTTGTCATCGAGCCCGAGGGGTTCCGTGCCGACCCCAACGGTTTCTTCGAAATTTCCTGGGGCCTGTGGAACACGGCGCAGACCGGAATGAACCGGACCGGCAACTTCAGCGACTTCGCCGCGGATTCGTTTGAGCTCCTGGAGTTCGCCTGGTTTCCCAACGTCTCGGACTTTTTCGGCGGGCCGTTTCTGTCGCCCGCCCTCTTCGGCGAAGCCGACGAGGCGAGTCCCCTCTTTCCCTTCCTGGGAGGCTTCGCCAACTTTGCCTTCGGTTCGGAGGCGGCCACTCTTCCTATGGGTGAACCGCTCATGGCCGTGCTGGAACACCGCCCGGAGGCCGACGCCGTGGTGGTCTCGGTGCACCGGGTGATCCAAGGCGGCAGGGTTGTGCCGATTCCAGGAGCCGTCAGCGTGATCGATCTGACCACCCTTCCCCGCCGTATGTACAGCTTCGACGCCCTCGGCCTCACCCTGTGGCAGGACGGGTTCTCGGGCGAGCCCTCGTCGCTGTATGCCCGTGTCACCTTCCACCGGCTGGTGGCGGTGCCGGGCCGGGTGAATCGCCTGGAGTCACTGTTGCACCTTCCGCCTCCAGCGCGTCCATAACCGGGCCTGAGGTGTTGCCTCCCATGAACCTGATGTCCGTCGTGACGGCCTTCTCCCTGGGGATGGCCGTCACGGCGGCTGCCGTGGCCGGGGAAGTCTCCCTGCCGGTGGACTGCCTGCCGGACCACGTGGCGGACTGGCAGGCGGCGGCGCCCGATCCCGATTTGCGGTTCGGTGCCGGTCAGCTCCCGGGCATCGTGCTGGGTCCGCCGGGGCCGTCATCGGCATCCACCGGTGCGACCAGCGTGGCATCCCTGGGCAACGGCGGCTCGGCCACTCTGGTCTTCGATGACCTGGTCATCGAAGACGGCCCAGGCCCCGATTTCATCATCTTCGAGAACGCCTTCTTCGTCGGCGCGCCCCCGGCCGACGAGCTCTCCGACTTTTTCATCTTCGCCGAGCCCGCCACGGTGGAGGTCTCCATGGACGGGGTGACCTGGACAGCATTCAGTTTCGATGCCGCCGCCCTGGCAGCCACGGCTGGGAGCCTTGTGGATCGCGACCTGTTTGCGCGTCTGCGGGGACTGGCCGGCGTGACGCCGACGTTCACCGGCAACTGGACCGTGCCCGACGACCCGCAGGTCTGGGACGCGGCAGGCACCGGCGGCGTGTCAGGCGCCGGCGGTGATGCCTTCGATCTGGCCGACGTGGGTCTGAGCGAAGCGCGTTTCGTGCGCGTCACGGATGCCGGCTCGGCCAACGGCCCTGCGGGCGCAGGCGAGGGATTCGACCTGGACAGCGTGGTGGTGCTGCACGGGCGGCCACTGCCGCCGGCCGGTGCCGACACCGACGGCGATGGCCTCAGCGACCTGGCCGAGCAGAATCTGTATGGGACGGTTGCCGGTGACATGGACAGCGATGGCGATGGTGTGGATGACGGCCGCGAACTGGCCGGTTGCCGCGACCCTTCAAGTAGCGCCGTGACACCCTGGGTCGGCCCCGAGCCTCGCCTGGTGGCGTTGGGTGAGAGTTGCACCGGGTTCCGCTGGACCTACCCGGGAGGGGGACGCACGGCCGGTCTCCTGCGCGGCCTGGTGAGCGCCGCGTCCCCGCTGGCGGCCATGGTCGATCTGGGAGTCATCACCTGTCTGGCGGCGGACCTCACCATCAACACCTGGTCGTGCGATGGTGATGCTCCGCCTGTGGGCGAAGCCTTCTTCTACCTGGTGGTCTTGAACGGCGGTGGCCTGGGCTGGTCTTCCGGGCTTCTGCCGCGCGCTGCTGCAGGGAGTTGTCCGTGAGCCGGTGGCTTCACCGTTGCCGGTTGCCGGCCCTGGTTGTCGTGCTCGTGATGTGGGCGGCGATCACGCCGGCGCGTGCCGGTGAGCCGGATCGGGACGCATTCCGGCAGGAAGAGGAAGCGCCGCCGGGGCTCGCCGGCGCTGCAGAAGGAGGAGAGCCGGGTCAGGATGCGACCCGGCAGGAGGACGTGACAGCGGGCGAACCTCTTCCCAGCAGGATCGAGGAGCGGGTCACGGTGGAGGCCGAGGGCGTTGCCGACATCGCCGCCTTCGCAACCGTTGTGGACACGGAAGAGATCGCCTCTCGGGGCGAGGACCTTGCCGCCGTCCTGCGCCGGGTGCCAGGCGCCCGCGTGCGCCAGTACGGTGGCTTCGGCCAGTACGCCACCCTTTCCCTGCGCAGTTCCACCGCCGAGCAGGTGACGATTCAGGTGGACGGCATTCCCCAGAACCGTGCCCTGGGGGGAGCCGTGGACCTTTCGTTTCTGCCGGCCACTCAACTCCAGAGCCTGACCGTCTACCGCGGCTTCGCCCCGGCGGCGTCGGGCAGTGCCGGTTTAGGCGGCCTGGTGGACATCCGCACGCGCGTGCCGGGAGAGACGCCGGAGGGTGACCTGCGTCTTCTGGGTGGCGAACTGGATTCCCGGCGGGCTGCCGGCTCCCTCTCTTTTCGGACGGGTGGCCGATGGCGCCATGGTGTCTCGGGTGAGTGGTTGCAGAGCGAGGGAGATTTCCTCTACCTGGATACCCGCGAGACCCCCTTCAATCCCGACGACGACGTCACCCGCACACGGGACAACAATAACGTAGAGCACACCTACGCGCTCTGGCAGAGCATCCGGGAGACCGAAAGCGGTGAGCTGGCTCTGCGGGCACGCGTGCAGGCCAGGCAGCGCGGTCTCGCGGGCGTTTCGTCGCGGCCGGCGACCCAGGCCCGGCTCGACGAGGACCTGGCCGACCTCTCCCTTGCCTGGACACGGCGCAGGCACGGGGTGCTGCAATCGGTCAGCGTTCTGGCCGACGGGTTCCGGCAGGAGATCCGGTTCCAGGATCCGGAGGGCGAACTGGGAGCCCGCAAAGATCAGACCACCACACTGACAGGCGGCGGTCTCGCCACCACCTTGCGCTGGTGGAAGGCGCCTCACCGCGTGCTGGCCCGCCTGGAACTGCGCCACGAAGAGGCCGACGTCCACGACAGCGCTCTTGCCGTGCCCGACCGCGGCGGCGCCCGGCGGGACC
>Ga0114949_10002745_pt1 | contig 11026 bp, 5 predicted proteins | sample N074metaG_FD_83505 | JGI IMG/M metagenome (GOLD analysis project Ga0114949, IMG submission 83505) | Deep subsurface microbial communities from Kermadec Trench to uncover new lineages of life (NeLLi) - N074 metaG | ecosystem: Environmental > Aquatic > Marine > Ocean trench > Sediment | place... | reverse complement strand
TTTAGTAACCTGGTTATTCAAATAAATCGGCAGCGCTATAATAATTGCTTCGACATCCGGGTTTTGCAATAATTCTCTATAATCGAGTACGTAAGGAACACCGCCAACCAGTTCAGAAAATTCCTTTGCCTTCGGTTCGGTGTTATTGCAAATCGCTGTGATTTGAAATTTATCTCTTAATTTTTGTAAAACCGGCCAATGAAGTTCAGTAGCAGCAATGCCGCATCCGATAATTCCAAGTTTGATAGATTTCATAATAGCTTCATAGTAATTTATGTTAATTTATACACTGATGTTAGTTTCTACTTTTGCAAATATATTTAATTCCAGGACAAGAATCAAGGGAGGAGAAATTGCTGCTCAGAATATTGAAGGACTTTCTGATAAATTTTTGGCCGCCGCAATTTAAGTCCTCGATTACATTTCACCTGCCATGAAAGTTCTCAGGCTGGCGCAGAAAAGCTTCTTTATGGAGCCACAATTTATCCCAACAGACTATAGTGCCCGAGCATTTTTTGCCGACCCAAAAAGCAGTTGACTTATAACGGAAAGTTTAGTACCTTTCAAAGCTTTTTTCAATATCCGGAGGGCTAGTCCTAATTGGTAAGGCGGCGGTCTTGAAAACCGCTGGGTTCACGCCCTTGGGGGTTCGAGTCCCTCGCCCTCCGCTGGGTTGAGAATAGAAGATAGAAAATTAAATCAAAAGTTAAGCGGTTTATTAGCTGTTACGATTGCTAAAGCCTATCTGTGAAATTTTCTTTTTTCGATTCTCCATCCTTTATCTTCAATGTTCGAGATTCGGAGAGGTGGCCGAGTTGGTCGAAGGCACAGGTTTGCTAAACCTGCGTAGGGGCAACTCTACCGTGGGTTCGAATCCCACCCTCTCCGCTTTTTTATTAGCTGAAACGATTCCATTCCGAAGACCGGGATGGAATCGGTATTTTAGGTAATTTTTGTATTCTTTAAATACAAGGCTCACTTAAATTTGGAAAACATAAGAGTACGCTTTGCCCCAAGTCCGACCGGGTATTTGCATGTCGGCGGCGCGCGCACCGCTATTTTCAACTGGCTCTTTGCGAGAAAGCACGGCGGGAAATTCCTATTGAGAATAGAGGATACTGATGTCGCTCGTTCCGGCGAAGAAATGGTGGCAGCAATCATTCAGGGCATGCAGTGGCTCGGCTTAAACTGGGATGAGGAAATCGTTTATCAGTCTGCTCGACTTGAGGTTTACAAAACGCAGGCCGCACAATTGATTGCAGACGGCAAGGCCTACAAATGTTTTTGCTCTAAAGAGGAGCTGGAGTCGAAGCGCCAAAATGCTGCCAGAGAAAAGCTGGATTACAAATACAAACATGACCGTATTTGCCTCAGCCGGAAAACGGAAGAAATAACAGCTTTTGAAAAAGAAGGCAGACCGTTTGTGGTCAGGTTTAAACTTCCTGAGGGTGAAACCGTTTTCAGCGACCGGGTTTACGGCGAGATCAGAGTAAACCACGCTCAGTTAGATGATTTCATCATTCAGCGCTCAGATGGCTACCCGACCTACCATCTGGCAGTGGTTGTCGACGATCACGAAATGGCGATTTCACACATCATCCGCGGCGATGATCACCTGTCAAACACGCCAAAACACGTTTTGCTTTTTCACGCATTCGGATGGGCTTGTCCGATCTTTGTGCACGTACCACTGATTCTCGGCCCCGACAAACAAAGGTTGAGTAAACGCCACGGCGCCACTGCCGTTGGCGAATATGAAAAATCCGGATATTCAGCGGAAGCCTTTTTGAATTTTCTGTCGCTTTTGGGCTGGTCCTCAGGCGATGACCGAGAGCTGTTTAGCCGTGAGGAACTCATTCAGGAATTCGATCTTTCAGGCATTCAAAAGAAAAGCGCAGGTTTTGATGAAAAAAAACTTGAGTGGCTCAATGGGCAATACTTGATGGCGCTGACTGATCGGAAGCTTTTAGAATTGGTCACGCCCGAGTTCTTAAAAACGGGACTGATTAGTAATGATTATGTCGCCAGGAATGAAGCCTATTTGCTTAAGATAATCGCCCTAATGAAACCGCGATTAAAAAGGCTCGTGGAAATTTCGGAGATGAGTTGCTATTTTTTCAAAGATCCGCAAACCTATGAAGAAAAAGCTGTAAAAAAACACTGGAAAGGTCCGGAGATAATTGAACAACTTAATCGTTTGAAGAATCGGCTTGAGAATTTGGATGATTTCAAGGTTTCTCTTCTGGAACCGGTTATTCGAAGTTTGGCTGAAGAATTGGATAAAGGTGCTGGCAAGGTCATTCATCCTTTAAGGCTCGCTTTGACCGGTGTTTCTTTTAGCCCGGGAATTTTTGAAGTCATGGAACTTCTCGGAAAAGATAGAGTAATTAAACGTCTAAAAACGGCTATTCATTTTTTGGAGAGTCACGCTATCGAACATGCTGAAACGTAATTGATTGAAACTGGGGTGTGGTCCAATGGCAAGACACGCGACTCTGGCTCGTGTAATCGGGGTTCGAATCCCTGCACCCCAGCAATTTGACGTGAAACGGCAGACGATTTTGGTTTTCCCCGCGTTTCACATTTCAAGTCTGGCATCTCGCCTAAAGAGTGCGCGTAGCTCAACCGGATAGATCGGCTGACCGCGCATCTGAGGGTCGCGGGTTCGACTCCATTCTTTGAAGTTCTTCCCAAATCATATCCTTGAGTTCCGACAGCCCGGTACCCGTAACACTTGAAATTTTTAAAACCGGCATCCCTATCGCTTGCTCAAACTCAGTAAAATCTTCATCCGGGCACAAATCGATTTTAGTTAATAAAATAAACCGCGGTCTTTTCAATAAGTTTGGATTATACTGTTTTAGCTCACCCAGCAGGACTGATAATTCTTCATTTAAATTCTCACTGGTGCAGTCAACCAAAATCAGAAGAAGCTTATTTCTTTCGATGTGGCGTAAAAACTCAAGTCCCAGGCCTTTACCAAAATGCGCGCCCTCAATAATACCGGGTATGTCAGCCATAACAAATGTTCCGATGTCTCTATACCTAACTATGCCGAGGTTTGGTTTGAGCGTAGTAAACGGGTAGTCGGCAATTTTAGGTCTGGCTTCGGAAAACTTGGAAATCAGAGTTGACTTACCGGCATTTGGCAACCCGACTAACCCGACGTCTGCGATCAACTTGAGCTCCAATTCCAGGGTCTTTTCCTCTCCAAATTCGCCGGGCTCCCAGTCGCGCGGCGCTTGAGTTGTTGAGGTGACAAAACGTGCGTTTCCGCGGCCACCGCGGCCGCCTTTAGCTACTATAATACTTTGCCCCTCCTCAACCAGATCTGAAATTATCTTGCCATTTTCTTTTATGCTTGTCCCCAGCGGTACTTTAACGATCAGATCTTTTCCACCCTTACCGTGTTTGTCGCTCCCCTTGCCGTGCGTTGCTCTTGCCGCTTTGAAGTTAGGACGATAGCGAAAATCAAGAAGCGTTGACAATTGCGAGGCTGCCTGAATCACAACGTCTCCACCTTTGCCGCCATCACCGCCATTGGGACCGCCTTTAGGCACATGTTTTTCACGACGAAAACTCACACACCCACTGCCGCCGTTACCGCCCTTAACACTGATTGTTGCGTGATCTATAAACATACTTCAAAAAATAATATAGAGATAAGTGAACCATGTTAAAGTTTAGCCAGTTCTGCAAAATTGTTTTAAAACATGCGGAAGTTGGCGTTTTGTGCACAAATGCACCGATGTCGAGGGTATCTAATGAGATTCCGTGCGAAAAATCTGAAAGACGAGATGTTTCGCGCTTGAATCTTTGTCTTTGGTAGGTATCTTAGACGAATCTGCACTCAACATGATGGGTGAGTTTAATTATTTAGAAAAGGAAAGTCAAATTTATTTTGGAGACCCAAAGTGGGTAGTTGGGGATTAACGAATTTCAGGAAGCATCAAAGTCACTTTTACCAAGCCGGAATTAGCCGAACGTCTGCTGTTTAAAAAAAGAGACTCTTTTTTTCTTAGAATCAAGGTTGAGTTGTTTCAGGTGCTGTCTGATTTTAAAATAGCCGACTTTTAAATTGCCATACCTGGGGGTATTTAAAGTTTTGATTATTTGAAAAGTGCCCGAGTCCGGTTGCTCTATTATAATTTGGCGTAATTTTTCTTCAATGCTGCCAAGATTGCGTCCGGAATCAACTCCGGGATTAACCTCCAAAACATCCGGCTCTGAATAAGAAACTGGTTGGGCTGCGTTTTCATGATTAGACTCAGGTTTTTCAGGCGCTTGCAGGGTAGTTCTTTGAGGTGCAAGCTGATCAAAATCGGAAATGGCTTCCTCTACCGTATCGAAGGCTTTTAATATGTAATGAAACTCGAGAAGTTCAAATACCTCAAATACTTCAGGTATCATGCGTACCAATTTTAGGTCGCCGCTTTTTTCACGAATCCCCTTAATCTCGCTGATAAAAATTCCCCATCCGGCACTACTTATATAGTCCACATTACCCAAATCAATGATAATGTTATGACTATTTGTCTTTAAAGTTGATGCGAGAGAATGTTCAAGTTCAGCAGAAGTAGTCGTGTCAATGTACCCACCTACTTTGATGACTGAGATGCTCTGCTGTGGACCTGTTTTTTCGACAGACACCTGAATGCCTTCCATGGGATGCTCCTAATATTTAAACAGTATAATTCGCCAAGACAATTTGGAATATAATAGAAAACCATATAAAAGTCAACCACCACCCATAATAATTATTCACCGTTTGTCCAATTATATCATGCGCAATGTTTTCTTTATTTTATTTTTAATATCGGTTCTTTCAGGATTTAACTCAAGAACTCTTTTCCATTCACGCAGAGCTTCTTTATATTCCCCGCGGTTTGCATGTATAACCCCCATGTTTTCGTAGGCTGTCACGTCATTCGGGTCAATTTCTCTGACCTTGAGATATGCGTTTGAGGCTTCGTCATACTTTCTGATCCGAAAGTATGCATTTCCCAGAATGCTGTGCGCCTCTTTATATTCCGGGTAAGTCGCGATTACTTTTTGAAATTCATCAATTGCTTTCTCATATTCTTTATTCTTGTAGAATCTGATTCCATTAATCAGTTTAATTTCTTTATCTGAAATTTTATTTTCTTTTGTTCGACTTTCGGAGTCCTTATCATCTTCCTCCGGTTCTTTTTTCGCTTCGACTGATTCTACGTCCTTTTTCTCCTGGCTCAGAATCCTGCCGGAGTTTGAATTCGGGGTATCAGAGACATAAACAATTTCATCATCTAAAGCCTGAATTAAATCCGAAAATGAAACATCTTTTTCATCAACAGGAGTCGATTTGGCTTGTTCAAATTTCGGTTCTGACTCTTCATCCTCAGCGTCAACCTCTTCATCTTCAGCGTCAACCTCTGCTTCTTCAGTGGCGGTCTCGCCCGTCTCGCCCGTCTCGCCCGTCTCATGAGTGAGTAATTCATCAATTGATGAAGCCGTTACGAAGGCTTCATCATCTTCAGTTTCCGGAGCTCCTTCATCTTGAAAATTAAGATCTTGCCCCGACATGATAGTGCCGTCCTCAAAAAGTTCCTCAAAGGAAAAGTTATCAGTGAGCGGGGTAGATTCAGGTTCCTCTGTTTTAGTTTGGCCAGCCTCCGTTTGTTCATGATCAAAATCCGACAATGATTCTTGAGTTGACGTGCCGAGAATTTCCGCAATTGAGGCGTGAGTTTCTTCACTTTGATCTGAGTCCAACGTATCAGTAACCTGTTCAGTTTGCTCAGCATCTTTGGTCGGCTCCTCAATTTTACCTGAATCATCTTGAGAAAAATATTCGTCTATGGAAGGTACCAGCAGAGAATCTAGTTCGAGATTGGAGTTCGGCTGATCCGGGGTGATGTCGTGGTTTTCCTCAGCAAGGTTCTCTGTCTCTTCAATTATCGGCGCGTCTTTCGGTCCATTCTCCGGCCACGTTTTTAATTTCTCTGCAGGCTCATCAGGTTGTTCGATAACGGGCAAAGGTCCTAAGGTTGAAAGCTTCTCTCCCGGTTTCTTGAGAATTATCTTGCCATCGAGCGTCATAAGCGGCGTGCCCGGAGGTTTCAACCTTCTTTTACTTTTGGCGGCTTTGTTAACGAAAGCTTCTCTAAGCTGACGGGTATTCAGCCTGTTTCTAACGAGCTCGTCATAAATCTTTTTTTCGCTCAGCTCGGTAAAATTATATTTTTCAGTATTGAGCTCATCCCTTATTCGGCCTGCGCCAAATTCAGGGTGATTGGCAATAATGTCAAACATCTTTGTTTTTTCTTCAATACTTGTGTGTTTGACTTCTACGGATATGGTCTCATCCATAATCTCAAAAGCATCAGTGCCTTCTTCATCAAATACTTTCTTATACTTATTGTAATAACCATAGGTGGTCATGTTCACCCTTTCACACGCTTCACGAATACTCATACCGTCGGATATTAACTGATGTGCTTGCTTTGCCCGTCGTAATTCGGCTTCCTCGAGGGTTGATTGCTCCTTAATCGCAACCAGGGTGATATCGTCGTACTGCGGGGTTCCTTCCGTGAAAGAATAGATACTGTCTTTCAACTTCTCAACAAAGCTTTCGGCATCCAAATGGCCATATTCATATAGTACTTTTTGTAACCGCTCTTCACCAAATAGTTCACGATTCGAGTTCATAGCCTCAGTAATTCCATCTGTGTAAAGAAGAAGGATATCATCTTTGGCCAACTTGATTGTATCCGATTCAATATATTTTTTGAAGAAATCTTTTTCTGGCAGTTGCACCCCAATTGGAAAGCCTTTTGGATTCAGGTAGTAGGTTTGTTTCGTGCTGGCGCGGTATAGAATCATCGGGTTATGGCCGGCGCTGGCATAATTGAGACTGCGAGTTTTCGAGTCGATTATCAAATAAAAGACCGTTACAAACATGCCTTTCTTGATATCATCAACGATAAACGAATTTACCCGTGCAAGCACTTCCGCGGCATCTTTCAAACCCCGTGATTCTGTTCTGAGGGTCTGACGGATCATGGCCATCACCAATGACCCGGGAACACCCTTGCCGGAAACGTCAGCGACGGCAATGCCCAAAGTGTCCTTGTCGACTTCGACAAAGTCATAATAATCGCCGCCGACCTCTTTTGCAGCTTCGTAATAAGCGGCCAATTCATAGCCATCCAGATCCGGAAACTCCATTGGAAGCAATGTCTGTTGAATTTCCTGGGCCACTTGCATCTCTTTTTTTAGGCGATCCTGATCAGCGAGGTTCTTTTGAGACTCACGGAATTTATGGGTAATATCTGTAAAAGCTTTGGCGATCTCGCCTATTTCGCCGGAAGCCTCAATATCCATAGCATCCTCAATTCCCTCACTGCCTAGGTTTGTCACCCAATCGGACAGCTTGCGGAACGGGTTCATGACAACATAAATCAGCAGGAATACACCGGCGCCACTTAAGCCCAGGATAAAAAGCGCCAGTTTGAAATCATTCAGGCGTTTGGAACTTATGCGAGCCAGGGTGTTTTCAGAGGAAAAGTAAATGTGGGATGTACCTTTGAATATTTCGGTGCCGCCGGTGTCTTTTATCAGCATCGAACTTTCGAATTCATAAACCCTTATTCCGTTTGGCAATTTATATTTAAAAACCCGATCCTCGATCTGTTCGAAATCCGGGCGGAAGAAAGACTTGTCAAACTCGTTTAAATTTGAACTATAAGCGATTCGTCCGATAGAATTATCAACGATTGATATTTCATGAATTTGATCTTTATACTCTTCCTCGATGGGGGGGACGTCTGTTAACAGGAAAAAAGTCTTTGGCGGGATAGCACGAATACGATTAATGATTTTAATATTTGTCGAACGGGCATCATCGATAAATTGGGATATTAAAATATCATCCGAATTTAAAAAAAAATAAAGGTAACCAACCGCGACGATGAGAGTAATAATCGCCATGGTCCGAAAAAAATACTTTACCTTTATGGAAGAAGGAATCGTGGAAACTGCGCTGAGTATTTTACCTTTTTCCGGTGTTTTGCGAAACTTGGTAATCCGCAGCTCATTTCCCTCTTCGGTCTTTCGGTAGTCGATCTCATCCATCAGCTTGCGCATGATGAAAATGCCCAGGCCGCCCTTTTTGCCGATATCCACGTACCGTTTGAGGTCGGGGTTTTTTACCCGTTTCGGATCAAAATAAGTACCTTGGTCAATCAAGGAAAGGGTCAGGCTGTTTTTCTTAATAACGGCCCGGATGGTGATAAGGCCTTGGTCCTCACTTTCACGATAGGCATGGCGGATAATATTGGTGGCTGCTTCATCGACAGATAACTTGAAAGCATTGATTTGCTTATCCGAAAACCCGTGTTTTTTGCCAATTCTAACGACAAAATCGCGCAGGTCGCCAAGATAGTCAATATGGGCAGGGACCTTTAATTGTTCTTTTTCGGCGGTTTTAAACAATTCGTTTCCCGCTACTGTTCATTTATTTTTTGAAGTGTACGATCAATAATTTCTAAGATGTTTTTATTGAACGGCTGTTCCTTGTTTGCCTGTTCCAGGATCCTCAGAGCTTCCTGATATTTGCCGGCGCGGTAAAATTCGACCCCGCGCAAAAATTTTACCCTGACTCCCGGAGGCATTTGCTTAATTGTGGCCAGGGACCTTGCTTTTGCATCTTCAAAGTATTTCCTGGCTTTCTTATGATTTAGCTTGGTGTTAAGCGCCCGCTCAAAGGCATCCACAGCATTTTTCCATTGTTTGTTTTCATAAGCGCGCACGCCTTCATCATAATTTTGATCAAAATTAAGCTGACTCTGGAACCTGGCTATTTTGCCCTCAACCGTCTTGCGCTCTGTTTCAGAGACGCCGGTACGCAAAACATTATTTAGATCCTGCAAAGCTTGCATATACCGGCCTCTGCGTGCCAACGCATCAGCCTTTCTAATAGCTTGTTTAACATCACCTTCGAGTTGAGTCCCGGCCATCTTGATATTATTCTCGAGTTGAATCCTAATCTCGCCGGTCCAGTTGGGCAACGCGCGCCTATCAAACCCTTTAATCTCATCCAAAGCTGATTGCCACTCGCTGATTGCACGCGCGAACAAGCTGCGTTTAAAAAAGGCGGAACCTCTATTTCGTTGACTCAGAACAAATTTTCGCAGTCGGTCCTCGCGCTCGGATTTTGCGGCCTCAGCGGCGATGCGTTTAAACTCGGCCTCATTTTGGACATCGTATTTTGTATTTGCAGAATCCAACATGGCCCGAGCTTCCTGCACTGCAGAAAGAGCCGTTTCCACCCGCAGGTTGGCTTCGAGATCATCACTAATCCCTCCCCGCAACCGCTGGCCTACTGCCAGGAGCGAGTCTGCTGCATCCTTTGCACGGTCAAAATCTACTACTGACGCTAAATAATCTTTGGAAAAATACTTACTTCGGCCTTTCTGCATGCGCGTACTAAATTCCTGCTCTCCTTTAAACCAGGCCTCCCTGTCGGCCCGAAATCGAAATTTCGTTTCCGTCTCTTCCCGGGCTATTCTGATCAGCTCTGTCTTGGTTTTCCCAATATCAAAAGTAATGGAGAACCGATGGTTTGCGGAAAAGTCAGCGGCCTCGAACAGTTTTCCGAAATTATAATCAAGATGAAAGTTGCCGTGTGTGGCGCCTGCTCCAAAAGCGAACTGACCGTCATTAACGCCGAGACGCAGTTTCGCGACATCGTTAAACGAGTATTCAGTTCCGAAATGCCAGGAAGATGAAGCATTTTGGCTGTTATTCCAATCGAGCAAAAATCTCAACATGTTGCGTTCTTCACCGATTACAATATGTTTTTCAAGACCCACCTTTAAATTCCTTGGGGAAGACTCAGAGTTATCGAACAGTTTGGCCTCTGTTTTGAGAAAACTTTGAACATTAAAGCCAAGTGAGATGTCCCGCAAAAAAGCGCTGTCAAAATCAGGCCGGTAAAGTAGTCCGAAATCTGAGCCAAATCTATTGAATGAATTATCTAAATTTAAATTTTCAACTTTAAAAGTCAAGCCGAGACTAAGACTTTGCCGCACTTGCTTACCATAAGAAAAAAGAAACAATTGTTGTGAGTAATCAAATGTGGATCCCCCAACACCATCTAAATCGAATTCTTCAAGATTGCCGGAGCTCAATCTAATCCACCCAAAACCAAAACTTCCGATAGAAGTTGTCGGCCAGGACAACCCAACAAAACCATAACTTGATTCAGCAATTAAATTGGAATAAAAGAACGTCGCGCGCTTTTTCTCGATAAGAGCGAGACCGGCCGGATTCCAAAAAACTGCGCTTGGATCGTCAGCTAAAGCGACGTAAGCATTCCCGAGGCCCAGCGCGCGGGCGCCGGCACCGGCATCGTTGAACAGACTCGTCGTCCCCTGGGCTTGCACGCGGCTCATGAGAAGAAGAGCGCTAAAGAGAATACCGGCTGTAAACAAGTTTTTTCTTAAGTTCGTCACTATACTCCTAATGCTCCTAATCATCTAGCAATTGCGATTTTGGTCATAGCTTTGTCCGAATCTGTTATCAAGACAGCCACATAGACGCCATTGAGCACCCCTTGACCGCTTTCATTTGTTCCATCCCAAAGAATTTCATCCGAATGGACGCCTACCAACCCTTGAGGATCGGTTGCATCGAATTGGTAGCTCTTTACCAATTCGCCCAGAAGCGTATAAATTCTAAGCGTTACATTAGAGGCCTGTTCCAAATTGTAACGAAAAAATGTGGTCGGTCTTCCATTTTGCCCAAATGGATTCGGGTAATTTAAAAAACTGGCTTCCAGTTCGGGATCAATGATTCCTACAACGCCTGCGCCCAAAGCGCCGGTTATTTTAAACCCTAAAGAATCATCACGGATGTCCACCTGCTCGTTCGAGCCAACATCGATAGCCCGGATATCATCCTGGGGAGAGTCAATAGAAAGTAAGAAGTGAGTCGCTTCCGTTTGGGTGGCGATGCTTACTAAAAACTCAATTGACTGCATTTCGCT
>Ga0114949_10002744_pt1 | contig 11027 bp, 10 predicted proteins | sample N074metaG_FD_83505 | JGI IMG/M metagenome (GOLD analysis project Ga0114949, IMG submission 83505) | Deep subsurface microbial communities from Kermadec Trench to uncover new lineages of life (NeLLi) - N074 metaG | ecosystem: Environmental > Aquatic > Marine > Ocean trench > Sediment | place... | reverse complement strand
GGTGGCGGAACTGGCACTCAGGTAGTTGGTGGCGGAACTGGCACTCAGGTAGTTGGTGGCGGAACTGGCACTCAGGTAGTTGGCGGCGGAACTGGCGCTCTCGTTGTTGGTGGTGGCACGGGGAGCCAAAGCATAACTGTTGCCACGAACTTACAGTTTGAAATCGCCTTGAATTGTCAGACCGCTTCAGTTTCTGTCCTTGATAGTAATTATGCTGAAATCGTTTCGTTTGACAACATTAGAGTCATGGGCAACACCGGCCTCTGTCAACCAAACGATAATCAGTATGATCCTTGGTTAATCGGAGATACTTATAGATAAAGTTGTTTTTTAAGGATTGCGTATCGAATTATTATAATTCAGCGTTCCCTAAAAGACTCTAGGAGTTACCAACGAGAACTTTTGCCCCTGCTTATGCAGGGGCTTTTTCTTTTTATGGCCCATTAGTATTATCAAAACTTGTCTATTTTAGTCTCTGGATTCGCTTCTAACGGAACTGCTGTTAATCACTTGTATGAAGTCAGGGAAAATAGAATTCTTGATATGCAGGCTACCACCCAAAATAAACTAAGAATCTCACACCCCTCACCCCGGCGGCCAATCAAACTTTCTTCCACCAAGTAAATGCAGGTGTACATGAAAAACAGTTTGGCCTGCGGCTGCATTGCAGTTCATCACTACCCGGTAGCCATCCTCTGCTATGTTTTGTGTCGCTGCAATTTCCTTGGCGGCAAGGAATAATTTGCCAATCAACTCCGCTTCTTGCGGTTGAATATCATTGATGGTCCGTATATGGGTTTTTGGGATGATGAGTACGTGTACGGGTGCTTGGGGATTAAGGTCTCTGAAGGCCAATACGTCATTACTCTCATAGACGATATCTGCAGGAATCTCGCGGGAAATGATTTTAAGGAATAAGTCTTCTGACATTTTATAATCACCTTATTGATTCATGGTTAATAAACGACCTGAAGTATTCTCCAAAACAAACATAACAAGAATCGGGTGGTGATGTAGCGTGAAACTTCTACAATAGCGCAATGAATTCCCAGCGCCACTTTCAATTGATTGCAGAATCGCTTCACTGGCTTTGTGAAAACCAGCAGCAACAACCCAGTCTGGAAGATTTGGCTGCGTATGTCGGCTATAGCCCTCACTATATACAGCGCCTTTTTCAGGAATGGGCGGGCGTATCACCAAAGCAGTTCCTTAAATACTTGACCAAGACACAAGCGTTGGCACGGTTAAAGCTGGGTCAATCGGTACTGGACGCTGCTGTATCAAGCGGGCTTTCCGGTCCCGGCAGACTCCATGATCTGTTGATCACGACGCAGGCAATGACGCCCGGTGAAGCGAAGCGGCAGGGGCTCGGTGTGAAAGTGAGTTTTGGTTATGGCAAAACACCTTTTGGTGAGGCCCTGCTCGGCTGGACAGACAAGGGGATTTGCTTCCTGGGATTTTGCCATGACGAAGGCAGAAGTCGTTTATGGTCAACTTTCAGACAGCAGTGGCCGGATGCAATTCTTACAGAAAATCATACCCAGGCAGAAACTCAATTGACCAATATTTTCTCTGGCTCAGAGAATACAGAGCTCAAAGTGTGGCTGCGGGGCAGTCCCTTCCAGCTACGCATCTGGGAAGCATTACTGAGACTGCCAACCGGCGTGCATTGCACCTACGGGCAATTGGCAACCATGACCGGCAATAGCGGGGCAAGCCGGGCAGCCGGTACAGCCATCGGACGTAATCCGGTGTCCTGGTTGATACCCTGTCATCGTGTCATTAACAGCCTGGGAGCACTCGGCGGCTACCGTTGGGGCGTTAGTACGAAACAGGCCATGATTGGCTACGAGGCGGCGCAAACGGGCAGCTGATCCCGATAATTTTATTCAGCCAAACGGATAATTGAATCAGATTCAGAAATATCTTCGCTCAACAACCTCAAGATTTTAGCTGCTGCGATAGCAGGCTCTGGCTGTTCCAGCGGATTATCTGCATGATACGCTTTGGCTCTGAATGCGGTGCGCATGGTTCCCGGTTCAATGCCTCTCACCATGACCGACGTGTTACTCAATGTCGCAGCAAACTGCGCTACCAGCCCGCTAAGCGCACACTTGGCGGTTCCATAAGGCCCCCAATAGGCCTCCTTTACCCTTTCTGGATCATCAAGCAGGAAAAATAGACGACCCTGTTCAGACTGTTTCAACATGGGCAAACAAGCGCAACTTAGCAGCCACGGTGCATTGAGGTTAACTTGTATTGATTTTAACCACTGTTGCGGCTCTATCTGATCCAACGGTTGCAAGCCCTCGAAATCGACGGCGCAATGAATCAAAGCGTATAAGCCACCATATTCTGACCGTATGGTTGCAACCAACTCATTGAACTCATCAATACCGGCGCTAGCAAGATCCAGAGGATAAAGCCCCGGCGACGACATGCCCTGCCCTGTCATCCTGTCACTCAGGTCGATCAAACCACGACGATTCTTGTCGAGCAGGATCAGCCCTGCCCCGGCAGATGCACATTGCTCAGTAAGTGCCTCACCCAGACCACTCGCGGCGCCGGTGATCAATATTGTTTTTTTATCCAGGAGCATGCAGACAATTTTAGCGATTCACGCTGCCCAGCGATACCCACAAGCGCGTACACGGTTGCCTTGTCACTACGCTGCATACATAATTCAAACCTATGCCAATTTATGAATACCTTGCAGCCACTGAACAAAATTGTGACCACTGCGTGACCGCATTTGAGGTGATGCAGAAACTCACTGATGACTCACTCAAATTCTGCCCGCAATGTCATCATCCCGTACAAAGAAAAATTTCGCGGCCAAACCTGGCCAGCCCATCGCCGTCACTAAAACAGGATAACCTTGAGAAACACGGGTTCACTCAATTCAAGAAAGTTGAGAAAGGTGTTTATGAAAAAACTGCGGGCAAAGGACCGGACTTTATTACCGATAAGGAATGAACATCGTTGCAGCCCTTTCGTCAGGTGAGATCCGCACGACTAGCAAGCCAATTCTGACCATTAAAATCTTCTATTGAGACATCGATATCATCGGCTAGCTCCAGGCAATTCAAATTTACGCTGAAGCCATCAGGGTGTGAGCGCGGCACATAAAATGACTTGACCCCACAATACTTGCAAAACAGGTGCCGAGCCTGCCTGGTATGAAATCGATACTCGGATAATGATTCTTCGCCGCTGAGTAGCCGGAAATCATCTGCAGACACAATCACGTGCAGGAAACCGGACATTTGACAAATTGAACAATTGCACCGATGCACGTCAATCGCGTCCGGTAGTTTGACTTCATACCTGACACGACCACAGTGGCATCCACCATTACATTCACGCATTGACTCATTCCTCATTTATGTATAGCTTGCACGTTGCTCAGGTTTTAAACCTGCGGCAAAATCGCCAGGCAAACCAGGCATCCGTTGGACCGTAACGGATACCTGTACGAAGCAACTGCCGCGTCCGCCGGCTAATCCTGGCTAGCTGCCTTGCTTCCATCGCCCAACGCAGTTTCAAATGCCTGCAATCAACCATGCTTGATTCCAGGCCGGGCGATGCTTGTTTAAACCATTGAATGCCTTTGTCCGCCAAGTGCGATATGACGCTCAGCCACTCTTTTGGCGGAGGCTCCTGAGCCAGCCGGGTTGCGTTAATCTGGTACCTGGCCAACAGATCAAGGGGTAAATGCAGATCGCGCCGATGACCAGACGACAGTTGACTTGAGACCAGGGAAAACAACTCACTGGCCGTAGCCCGGTTGGCCAGTTCCTGGCCTGAAATCTCAGCACCATCCAGGGCGGACTCCAGCAATATTCCCGTTTCGCCCTGCAGCGCCAGCCGCTTGAACATCGCGTCTTCGCTGGCATCGGGTGCTGCGTCAATCCGCCTGATTGCGTCATTGATTAATCTGACCAACAGGCCATCTTCAAGTCTCGACCTGGCGCCGGATTGCCATAATGCACGTACCACCGGATGCCGTGACGGCGAGGCTGGATCTGCAAGGAGTTCTTCGCTCCACCACTTTAACTTGGTCCATTTGACTGCATCGTCAACGCTCGAGATCGGAATAGAATTGACAGACCGGGTTAAAGCGTAGAGCGCCAACAACTGGTGCTGACGGGGGGCTGTGATGAATCGACTGGTAAACTCAAAAAGGCTGCCCGGTATCAGCGCCAGTTCTTTGCAATGTTCAAGTTCAAGCTGAGAAACGGACGGCATTACATGGCTTCCATCAGGTCAGTTGCCTATTCCAGCGAACGTGCTCCCACCCTTGTTTAATGATTGGGCTTGATCGCATGAATCAGATAGTTCACGTACACATGCCCGCCAGTACGGGCTGTCCGTTCCAGCGGGTTATAGTGTATCCCGGTTATTTCCGCGACCTGCATGCCAGCAGCCCTCAGCCACTGACACAACTCTGAAGGCTTGATAAAGCGGTCATATTGATGGGTGCCCTTCGGGATCACCCTGGCGATATATTCGCCGCCAAGTATGGCGATAGCAAACGATACAGCATTTCTGTTAAGGGTACTCATGAACAAGTGCCCACCTTCAAGCAGTATACTGCTACAGGACGCAACAACTGATGCCGGGTCTGGCACATGCTCCAGCATTTCCATGCAGGTGACGATATCAGCAGACTCAGGATTTTGCGCGGCCCAGGTTTCTGCTGTGGCCTGCTGGTAATTTACCTCCAGGGCCGATTCATGCAAATGCAGCCTGGCAACCGACAAGGCCTTGCTTGCGATATCAATACCGGTCACGTTTGCGCCAAGACCTGCCAGGGATTCCGACAGAATACCGCCACCACAACCCACGTCGACAATATTGGCGCCCTTTATGTTTGCGCGTTCATCTATATAGGCCAGCCTCGCCGGATTAAGATCATGTAATGGTCGTGACTCGCCGTCAGGATCCCACCAGGTGGCCGCAATATCATCAAATTTCTGACGTTCTGCCGGATCAATGTTTAGTTTGTTTTCGTTCACAGGGCTTGTGCATCCATGACCTCAGGTCCGGCTTCAATACGCTTCGCCCAGTGGTTTGCCCGGTCAATGATATCGTCAATATCCAGGTGTAAAAATTCGGAATCTTTCAGCAATAAGCGCCCTGCCACCCACACATGAGAGACCTGCTGGCTTGATGCTGCATAGATCAGGTGTGAAACCACGTCGTACATGGGTGACGTTTGTGGTGCATGCAAATCAAATGCGCACATATCCGCCAGTTTGCCGGTTTCTATACTGCCGATATTCTGTGACTGACCCAGTGCAGTTGCGGCATTGATGGTCAACATTTCCAATGCCTCAAAAGCCTCGAGCACACAGGGATCAGCGCTAAAACCCTTGGCCAGCAACACTGCGGTTCTGGATTCAGCAAGCAGATCAAGATCGTTATTACAGGCAGCACCATCGGTGCCCAGCGCCACGTTCACACCGCTTTCGATCAAACGCGCAAGCGGACAAATTCCACTACCCAGTTTCAAATTAGACTCCGGACAATGGATTACATTAACCTCCGCCCTGGATACCAGATCGATGTCACCCGTCTCAAGCTGGGTCATATGCACAGCCAGTAATCGGTCATTGAGCAGGCCGAGATCGTTCAATCTGTGCAGCGTCGGCTTACCGTGCTGTCGCTGGGACTCACCAATCTCCCACTCTGACTCCAATACATGCATATGCACACGCATATCACCAGCGGAAGCCAGTTCAGCGATCCGTTTAAACGAACCGTCATCGACAGAATAAGGTGCATGCGGCGCGAAACTGGTACTTAGCAGTGCTTCACCCTGCCAGTCGCTGCTGACATTCAGTCCTTTATCAATGCATTCTTCAGCGTTGCCGGCCCACGGCGTCGGAAAATCAACAACCGGCAGGCCAATACAGGCGCGCATACCGGCATCAACGGCGACTCTAGCCGTCACTTCCGGAAAAAAGTAGTTGTCATTGAAACAGGTGGTGCCGCCACGCAGCATTTCAGCGATCGCAAGCCAGCTGCCATCATGCACAAACCCGGGACTCAAAAAGGCCTTTTCGACCGGCCAGATATGATCGTTCAGCCATACTTGCAGCTTGAGGTCATCTGCATAGCCCCTGAGCAAGGACATGGCTGAATGCGTGTGCATGTTGATGAATCCTGGCAACAGAACATGGCGTGGCAATTCAATCCTATCCGCATTGGCATATCGCGCAACTGCATCCGCGCGGGGCAGTACTGCGCTGATCCGGTCGCCTTCGATGAGCACCGCCATATCCTCCATGACCTGCAATCTCGGTCTTACCGGCACCAGCCAGCGGGGCAAAAGTAGAACAGTGTCAGTCAAGCGGCCAGGCACTCCTTGCAAGCTAAAGAAATGGGACAGTCGGTGCGCACAAGCGTAGGCTAAGCCTTCACTCTCGAGACGTATTCACCGCTGCGCGTATCTACCTTGATGAGTTCCTCATTCTGAATAAACAAAGGCACACGGACGGTTGCTCCCGATTCCAGCCTGGCGGGTTTGCCCCCACCGCCAGAGGTGTCGCCGCGCACGCCCGGGTCGGTTTCAATGATGCGCATTTCAACGAAATTCGGCGGCTTCACACTCAATGGTTCACCATTAAAAAGCGTCAGGCTGCAAACCGCTTCTGCCTGCATCCAGTACATGGAATCACCAATAGCGTCCTTGCCTATCGCATACTGTTCAAACGACTCGGGATGCATAAAATGCCAGAATTCACCATCGTTATATAAGTACTGGACATCCGTTTCAAATATATCGGCAGCCTCGATGGTCTCACCGGATTTAAACGTTTTCTCCACCACTCGCCCGGTTTTCAGGTTGCGCACCCTGACCCGGTTAAACGCCTGACCTTTGCCTGGTTTAACAAATTCATTTTCAACGATATTGTGGGGATCACCATTGATCATTATTTTTAAACCACTCTTAAATTCACTGGTGCTATAGGACGCCATTTTCTCTCCGGACTACACTGCGAAACTTATTGCAAATCAGGTCTGGTCAGGTTCACAGGATGAAAATACAGGTGTAATGATAACTCGTACGACGTAAAGACGACAGAAATTGACGGTATTCAGCCGTCGGAACCTGGCCTAATTCAAGCAACAATATTTTCGCTGATAAATGTAAGCAAACGACAAAATTTACAAAAATTGCAAAATATACGTCATAATTACATGATAACGACTAATTAGAGGTTAAGAAGTGGGTCCCGGATCCAGGTTGGACATTTACCTCTATCTAAATCCGGGTGCAGTGTTTTCTCTGTTAATTTATATAAGGTAACTTATGATTTTAATAATCCTCATGGAACGGGGATAAGGGGACCAACGCTATGGATAGCTCCTTTCTGTTGGTCATTGATAAATCTCCGGATAACGCCCAGGTCATTAACAGTTTCCTGCGTAATGCGGGTATGGCTGTGCGTGTTGCCACTGCATCCACCGCAGGTGAACTAACCAACATACTGCAAGATCATTCGCCGTTTATTATCCTGGTCGGCACCGATATTCCTGCATCGATGAAGATCAGTAAGATCCTGCAAACCGCAGATAAGTTTTCAACGCCGGTGGCGATCCAGGTCAAACCCGAAAATACTGCTGTTATTGATGCAGCGCTGGCAAGCCATTCGGTTGTAGTCATCAATGCCGAAGAGAATGACCAATTGATGCAAGTGGTCAAACAGCACATATCCGGCGGCAAATCTGTTCGCGAACACGAGAATCTGCAGCAAAAACTGGACGAATTACAACACCGCTACGACCTGTTGCTGGACAGCGCCAGGGATTCCATTGCCTATATTCATGAGGGTTTTCACATCTATGCCAACCGCGCCTACCTGGAGTTATTGCAGGTACAGGCGATGGAAGACATTGAAGGTGTTTCACTGCTGGAATTGATGGCAACCGGCGAAGACGGTGACATGAAAAAGTTACTGCGTGATATGAACCAGGACGTATTTCCAACAGATACATTGGCGGTTACGATCAATACGCCAGCAGGAAAGCAAATCAATGCGGAGTTGACCTTCTCACCGGCCAAATTCAACGGCGAACAATGCATACAGATGATGGTCCGCGAACAGGATGCCAACCTGGTACTGCAGGAAGAACTGGATCGATTGCGTAGAACCGACCAATTGACGCAAATGAACAACCGGCAGACATTCACCAGGAGGTTGTCCGCGTTTATTAATGAAGAAAGCAGCCCCCATAGCAGAAGTGCCGTCATCTACATTGAACCGGATGGCATGATGGATTTACAACAGGAATTGGGCATGCAGGGTATCGATGCCTACATCCTCGACCTGGCCAATTTTATCCGGGATTGCATGGATGAAAATGACCTGACTGCGCGATTCAGCGATCATGGTTTTGTCGCATTGATCAGTCGCGGTGACAAAACCGGATTGGTCGATGCCGCCAATTGCATCATTGAAAGTTACTCCAACCACATCATTGATGTCGGTGACCAGACCATGTCCGCAGCCTGTAGTGTTGGTATGGCGACCATCGGCTCTTTGACCAGAAGTGCGGACGAGATCATCTCGCAGGCCAGGACTGCCTTCAAACATGCATCAAAAAAAGGCAATACACTGGCCTTTTACAAGCCGGCATTGACCACGGTTGATTCCGGCGAATCAGAGCGGGACTGGGTGGAGCGGATTCGTCATGCGCTCAATAACCATGATTTCTACACCGTGCAGCAGTCTATCGTCGACCTGGAAGGTGAAAATGAAGGCTTGTTCGAAAACCGCACCTTCATGCGCGAAGAACAGGGCGACACACCGGCAAGTGAATACATGCAGGCAGCAGAACGCCATGATTACGGTGGTGTCATTGACCGTCACGTCATTCCTCAATTAATGGCTGCAATTGCTGGTACCGGTGACAAACATATCATTTGTCTGAGCAGCAACTCGGTACTGGATTTCAGTTTCCCCAATTGGTTCAAACACCAGTTAGAGGAAGCTGAAGTTGAAGGCTCGCAATTGATATTGCAAATATCAGCGATTACGGCTGAATCCAATCTCAAGCCGACACAGCGTATTATTGACGAACTGCGCGAATTGGGTTGCGGTGTGGTGCTTTCCGAATTTGATAATGACCGCCGTACCTTGCAGTTACTGGAGCATTTGTCGGTCAACATGGTGAAACTTCGTCCTGGCCTCGCCCATGGCTTGTCATCCAACCGCGCAAACCAGGACATTATCCGCTCTGTGGTCAGAGCCATCGAGGCCCACGACATCATCATCATTGCTGACGAAGTACAGGATGCAGCTGATCTTGCGGTACTTTGGCAATGCGGCGTCAAACTCGTTACCGGTGATTTTCTAAACGAGGCTCCTCAAGTCGTCGGGCAATAACCGCTCCACATCAATATGAGTTCAATTCGCGCTATCGGTCGATTTGCGCCTTCGCCTACAGGCGACCTGCATTTTGGTTCGTTGGTTTCAGCGGTGGGCAGTTTCCTCGAGGCCAAAACTGCCGGTGGTGATTGGTTGCTGCGTATTGAAGACCTGGATCCTCCCAGGGAAATTGCCGGTAGTGCCAGCCGAATCATCCGTGAACTGCAAACGATGGGGATGGAGCCAGACGGACCGATCCTGTATCAGAGTACGCGATTTGATGCCTACCAGGATTGCATTGATCAACTACTGGAAGCCGGCCTGGCTTATCCATGCGCCTGCACGCGCAAGGACCTGCCACCGTCCGGAATCTATCCCGGCACCTGCAGAAATGGCATCAGCAAAGGTAAAACTGCCCGGGCAATCCGTTTTCTTCTCAACCATGAGACCTGCGAGTTTACCGATAAAGTACAAGGGGAAATGTCGGATGCACCTGCTGCCAGTATCGGCGATTTTATTATCCACCGCGCAGATGGTCTGTATGCCTACCAACTGGCCGTGGTGGTGGACGATGATTTCCAGGGCATTACACAGGTGGTGCGCGGTGCCGACCTGCTTGACTCCACGTCGCGACAGATTTGCCTGCAAAAAGCCCTGGGCCTGCAATCCCCCAGCTATATGCATTTGCCGCTGGCGCTGTCTGAGGATGGCAAAAAACTGGGCAAACGCATCAAGACAGATCCGCTCAAACACCAGGATCCAGAATTCGCCGTTACCCAGGCACTGGTTTTTCTTGGCCAGCGGCCGCCCCCGGGTTTGCCGCTTGGGCGATTATGGGACTGGGCATTAGGGCATTGGAACAGTGCCTCAATACCCCGACACAAAGCCGGTCTCGCACGCAAAGACCTAACCTAAATCGCCTACAGCCGTTATACTTCCTCATCTATAACGAACGCGGATTGCCATGAACCCGAACTACCTGGATTTCGAACAGCCGATTGCTGAATTGCAGGCCAAGATTGACGAGTTGCGTAATGTTGGTTCGGACAACGCACTGAACCTGGATGAAGAGATTCAGCGACTGCAGTCCAAGATGCGTCAGAAACTGGCCAGTATATTCAAGGATCTGTCACCATGGCAGGTTTCGCAGCTCAGCCGTCATCCGTTGCGGCCCTATACGCTGGATTATGTCGATTTCCTGTTTGATGAATTTCATGAACTCCATGGTGACAGGGCTTTTGCCGATGACCATGCAATCGTCGGTGGGCTGGCAAGGTTCCGTGATCAAGCCGTGATGGTTATCGGCCAGCAAAAAGGTCGGGATACCAAGGCCAAGATTTTCAGAAACTTCGGCATGCCACGCCCGGAAGGGTATAGAAAAGCGTTGCGCCTGATGAAAATGGCAGCGCGCTTTCGTTTACCTTTGCTGACGTTTATTGATACTCCCGGTGCCTACCCCGGGGTCGGTGCGGAAGAGCGCGGTCAGTCAGAAGCCATTGCAGTCAACCTCAAATACATGGCGCAATTACCAGTGCCGGTGATCTGCACCGTGATCGGTGAAGGCGGCTCCGGCGGTGCGCTGGCCATCGGTGTCGGTGACCGGGTCAATATATTGCAATACAGCACCTACTCGGTGATCTCGCCGGAGGG
>Ga0114949_10002743_pt1 | contig 11029 bp, 13 predicted proteins | sample N074metaG_FD_83505 | JGI IMG/M metagenome (GOLD analysis project Ga0114949, IMG submission 83505) | Deep subsurface microbial communities from Kermadec Trench to uncover new lineages of life (NeLLi) - N074 metaG | ecosystem: Environmental > Aquatic > Marine > Ocean trench > Sediment | place... | reverse complement strand
TGCCCTTGGCTTGCGATGCCCCGGCATCGCGGCGACGGGCGCGCCTAGCCGAAAGCCACGGGAAGCCGTCTCTATGAGTCTTTATCACCGAGCCTTGGTATTAACGCACGAAAATGTGGACTTCCTGGTCGCCGACGGTGGGGCTGCTGGTCGCCGACATCGTCACCCGGTTGGCCGGCACACCCATGCCGGTCAGCGACCGCATGACCCGCTCGGCATGGCCCCTGGAAGATGCCTGATCGGCCTGGCTGCCGCCGGCGGGCGAGACCGCGACAAGGTCGAACTGGGCGTTCGGGTAACGCTGCAGGGCCTGACTCGCGGCCGAGAACAGGGCGTCCTCATATTGCACGTTGGCGCGGTCGAAACGGATGATGACGAGCGGCCGGCGGCCGGCCGTGGAGGCGACCTGCCCGCCGCCCGGCGGGGCGCCGGCGGCGATCTGAGCACGGCCGACCGGCGCGCCATTGAGGAAATGCCCGTTATCGATGGCCAGCGCCAGCGCCGTCATGTTCTGCCGCTCGCTCGACACATAGGCCGCCTGCTGTTTGATCTCTTCGTTGATCGCGACTTTAATCTGATCGGCGGTTTGCAGCGCCTCGGTGGCCGCGCCTTCCAGCTTTTCCAGGTCGCGGTGGTCTTTGTCGATGGCGCCGGCGAGGCTGTAGGACGAGCGGATCGAATCGAGCAGGAAGCCGGCGACCGTCACGTCGTTATTGACCTTGTTGGCCAAATTGGTCATCGGCCCGATATCCGTGTTGACCTGATCGAGCCGGGTCTGGGCCTGGTTCCACAAGGCGATCACTTCGGGATTGCCGGGGGTCGTGCCGACCTGCAGCCGCGATCGGACATCGGAGACGCTGGCGTTATAGTTGCCCGCGCTTTTCGCCGATTGTCCGCGTAGTTCCTGAAGCTCCCGGCCGCGGTCCTGGATCGACCGTTTGAGCAAATCCAACTCACTGCGCAGCTCGGCGACGCGCATGCCGACCACGGTCCCGGTCGCGTTGCCGCCACCCGGCAGCGGCGTCGCGGTGACCGTCTCGGTTGGCGCTGCTGCCGTGCCGGCCGCTGCCGCGGCCTGCTCCTGTTCGCCCTCGGAGGGCGCGATTTCACTGCTTTCGCCGGTTGCGGTCGGCCACAGGTCGTCGTCGGTAAAGCTGCAGGCTGCCAATGCCAGGATGGCGCCCGCAACAATGACCACCTTTATCGCCATTTTCTTCTTCCTCGCAGTCTCCCTGACCGGCGAACACAACACACCATCACCGCCCCGCTTCAACGGAGCGTGAATAGATGTATCCCCAGGTTTCCCCAAATGGTACCCGAAGGCACCGTCTGCGACAAGCCGGATTCGCCCTGGATTGGAGCCACTTAGGGGCCCTCCGGCAACCCTTGCCTTCACCCCGCCTTTTGGCTAGTGTCGCGCCCCGCCGGCTTGGTTCCGGCGGTTCCGATCACGCATGCGCCCCTAGCTCAACCGGATAGAGCGTCTGGCTACGAACCAGGAGGTTGGGGGTTCGAATCCCTCGGGGCGCGCCAGTGATTTCAAAGACTTAGCTGTATAGCGGACTGAAACTGTCCGGCCGCCGCCGGCGTCGTCGGAGGGGGCATCGAAAGGGCGATATGGCCGATCGGATTGCACGCTTTGACCTTCCCCCGGGGTACAAAATCGGCGGGAAATACCGTGTCGAGGCCTGTCTCGGCGGTGGCTACGAGGGTGAGGTCTGCCGGGTCACGGAGATCCAAACCGGAAGCCAGCGCGCCGGGAAACTGGTTTATCCCCAGCGCAACCCGCGCAATCGCACCGCCCGGGTTTACGCCCGGCGCCTCGACCGGCTGCGCGATTGCCCGGTCGTCATCCAATATCATCACGCCGAAAAGGTCGTCGTCCATGACATCGCGGTGACCTGCCTGATCAGCGAATACGTCGACGGCATATTGCTGACCGATTTCCAGGCCGCCCATCGGGGGCGCCGCGTGCCGCCGTTCAAGGCGTTGCACGTGCTCTATCCGCTGGTCCGTGGCCTGGAGCAAATCCACGCCCGGCGCGAATATCACGGTGACCTCCATGCGGCGAACGTTCTGGTCCGGCCGCGGGGCATTTTCTTCGACGCCAAGCTCGTCGATTTCTACAATCTTGGCCAATTCAGCGTTTCGCGACGGCGCGACGATATCGTCGACCTCGTGCATCTGCTTTACGAGATGACCGGCGGCCGGCGCCATTACGCCGGCCAGCCGCCGGCGATCAAGGCGATCTGCCGCGGCCTGCGGCGGGATCTGATCGGCAAGGCGTTTCCGACCGCCGGCCATCTTCGCCGGCGACTGGAAACGGAGCCCGGCCTGACCGCGGTTTAAGTCTTACGGCTTTGCCGGGTCGCTATTCCCGTTGGTGGGCGTCGACCTGCGGCACCGGCCGCCGGATGACCGCCGACATGACCAACGGTTCGGTGATCAGGACGACCTCGGGCTGATACCGCATGATGACGGCGCTCATCGAATGGGTCGCCGGCATCTCGAGGTCGGCCGCGGTTATCTCCAGGGCGACGCCGATTGCGGCCGGATCGTCGAGCGGCGGGATGACGATGCTGTCCATCCACGCGGCGACGGTAAGGCCGTGGGAGTCCGGGACGGCGATGTCGATGTGATCCATTCGCGCGCTGGTCGTCAATCCACGCAGATCGGGTACGGCGATGTCGATGCTGTCCATTCGAGCCGAGACGATGGTGCGTTTGCGGAGCGGCAGGGCGACGTAGATACTGTCCATCCGGGCCCGAACGGCCACGCGTCGGTGCGGGGGCAGGGCGACCGCATCGGGCATCGCCCGCGTCGCGCCGAAATTTACGGCGATCGGGTCATAGATAATCAACTCGCCGTTCGCCACCTGCCGCGCACTGAGGACCATCCGTTTGGGATCGGGCAGGTCGATCGGTTCCGGCGATTGGGCCGACGCCAATGGCCCGCCAAGGCAGACCGCGGCGATCACGCCGATCCATTTTGAAAAACTCCAACCCATGACCCCGCCGACCCCACTATCCGTCGCGATGGCGAGCCTATGCCGATCGTTTTAGGTATTCAAGCGCCCCGCGCCGCGGGCCCGGCCGGCGCCGGGTCAGTCGGGCGCCATGCCCTTCTCGGTCAGCTCGCGGATCGCCTTTTCGGTCTTTTGCAGGCCCTCGAGGCCCATGCCACGCAGCACGTGGGGCGCCTTGGTGAACTGAATGTTGTCGTAGCCGATGATTTCGACGCGGTTGCCCCAGGGGTCGAGAAAGCCGAGGAAGCGGCCGGGTCGGAGTTCCACCCCCATTTCCTCGAGGGCGGCCCGTGCCGCCGCCTTGTCGTCGACGACGAGGCCAAAGTGGCGTCCCTCATCCGGCCCCTGGCGTCGACCCGCGGCAAAATTGATGAACTGGTCGCCGAGGTCGATGAACGCCGCCGTTTCGCTCTTGCTGCGCAGTTTGAAATCGACGAAGCCGCCATAGAAGGCGAGCGCCTCATCGATATCGCCGACTTCCAGGGCGATGTGGTTGAAGCCGATGGCGCGCGCCTTCTTCTTCCCGGTCATGGGGCCCTCCGCTGATCCGTTCCGAATATGCGTCATACACCATTCGGTACCGCCTTCACCAGCGCAGGATCAGGACCCCGTCGCGAACCTCGTAACCGTCGAGCCGTTCGAGAAAGCTCATCCCGAGCAGGGACATCCCCATCGGCGAATCGTTGACGACCGCCGCCACGTCGCGCAGCTCCAGGTCGCCGATCCGCATTTCCGGCAATTCGATATGCGCGGCACGAACGACGCCGTTGGCGGTTTGCATGCGGATATCATAGTCGAGCCACGCGGTCTCGATGCCGGCGCGCGCCGCGTCCGCCTTGGACAACGTCAGCCAACTGGCGCCGGTATCGACCAGAAATGCCAGATCGACCCCGTTGACGGTCGCATCGACCAGGTAATGCCCGCTTTCATGGGCCGCGATATGGATCTCCCGCGTGCCGGCCGATTCGACGACGGTGAAGGGCGCCGGCGTTGAGGCGAGTGGGCGCAAATTCGTCGCCAGGCTGCCGTCGAACAGCCCGAGATACTGCGCCGCCGTGATCGCCACGGCGACGGCCACGACCGTTTTCAGTGCCCACGAAATCATGTCCCGCGCCTTATCTGCCGCGAAATATCGGACGAACGGGCACAGTGTCGCGGCAAAAGTCTAAGACTTCGCTAACCATGTGCGAACGGATTCAGGGGGCGCCGAGGTCGTCCTCGATGGTCGCCGTGGTCGCCGCCGGCGGCCGGCGGCGGACGATGTGAACGAGATCGAACGCCATCACCGGCTCGCCGTGCTGGTTCTTGGTGACGTAGTGCATGGCGATGGAGCCGCGGTCGGGCCGCGACCGTGACGGCCGGACCGCGGTGGTTTCGATCTCGACATGCAGCGTATCGCCGGGGCGGACCGGACGGGGCCAGCGCAAATTGTCGAGACCGGCGCCGGCGATATTGCAGGCCGCCAGCACCTCGGTGGCGATGAACAGGCGGAAGCTTATGCCCAGGGTATGCATGCCGCTGGCGAACAGGCCACCCAACTCATGCCGCCCTGCGGCTTCGACGTCGGTGTGGAAGGGTTGCGGGTCCCACTCCTTGGCGAAACGGATGATTTGCGCCTCGCTGACCGATTCCGAGTCGGTGACAAAACTGTCGCCGACCGCGAAGTCCTCGAAATAAAGGTCGTCCATCGAACGCCGCTACAGGATATCGAGGACGATTTCGGGCGGTCGCCCGAGGGCGGCCTTGCCGCCGTGGACGACGATCGGCCGCTCGATCAGGATCGGCGCGGCGACCATCGCGGCGATCAGGGCGTCGTCGTCGAGCGCCGGGTCGTCGAGCCCGGCCGCCTTGTATTCGGATTCCTTCTTGCGCATCAGGTCGCGCGGCCCGATCCCCAGCAGGGCCAGAATCCGACGCAGCTCATCGGCGCTCGGCGGGGTTTGCAGGTATTCGACGATTTGCGGTTCGACATCGCGGGCGCGGAGCAAATCGAGGGTCTGCCGCGACTTGCTGCAACGGGGGTTGTGATAGATCGTGACGGCCATCGGCTTCCTCGGTCGGGGACGTGAAATGGAGCCGGACAATATGGTAAACGCCGGCCCGCTTCTAGCCCTTGCGCGCCAGGGCCAGGCCGAGGCCGGCACCGACCAGAATCCCACCGCCGAGCCGATTGAGCAGGCGTCCCCGCCCGGCGAAAAATCGTCGCGCATAGCCGGCCGACATTGCCCAGCCTGAATCGAGTATCACGGCGACGGCAAGGAAGGTCAGCGACAGGATGATCAATTGCGCGGCGATGTCGCCGGCGGGGTCGATGAACTGGGGGAAGAAGGCGCCGTAGAACAGCAGCGTCTTGGGGTTTGTCGCCGAGACCAGGAAGCCGCGCCAAAACAGCCGCCGCGCCGATTTCGGGCCCGGCGCGCCGTCGGCCGCCGCCGCGGGGGCCGCGCGCCATTGGCGGATGCCGAGATAGACCAGATAAGCGATTCCGGCCCAGCGCAACCACGCGAACCCGTCCGCGACAACGGCCAGCGCCGCCGTCATGCCGAGCACCGTCAAGGCGAGTTGAAGCCCCATCGCCGCGCTCGTGCCGGCGACGGCGACCAGGCCGTGCCGGCACCCCTGGCCGATGCTGGCGGCCACGATCACCGCGACATTCGGCCCCGGGATCAGCACCAGCACCACCGCGGCAACCACGAAGGCAAGGTAAAGATCGAGCGCCATTTTGACTATTTCCCGTCACCACGTTTTCGGCTGTCCGCCACCGATCACGGTCATTATCGAGATTGGCGCGGGGCGTCAATCGCGGCCTTCGGCTTCGGCCCGGAGGTCGTCGATGTCGTCGGCGTCGATGACCCGGCGGGCGATATCGTAACCGAAGCCGGCCCGCGCCAGGGCGGCCAGGTCGCGTTCGCGGCGGTCTTCCCGGTCGGCGCCGCGATACGGTCCGAGCCGCCGTCGCCGGGCGGTGACGATCGCCGCGCGGAGGTCGGGGTCGGCGATGTCCGCCGCCAGGGCCGCCAGGGCCGCCGCGATGATCTCCGCGTCGACCCCCTTTTCGCGGAGCGTCATCGCGATCCGCCGCCGGCCGTGGCCGCGGTCGGTCAGGCGCGCCGTTCGCAATTCGGCATAGGCCTTGTCGTCGACCAGGCCGGCGCCGACCAGGCGGGCGACAATTTCGTCGACCCATTCCGCGCCGGCATCGCGGCCGGTGCCGTGGGCGTAGGCCGAGCGCTCGACCCGAGCCAGGAGCACACGCCGCAGATTGGCGGCGGAGCTGGCATACCGTCCCAGGTAACGCAGCGCGGCCCGGCGCAGCCCTTCCGGGGTCGCGGGTTGCGCTGTCCGGCGGCGACGCTTAGGTGTCGTCATCCGGCCAGCTTGGCACGCTCGCATGGCAACGCCAAGCGGCGCCCCTTGCCGACCGCGCCGTTGCGGACTAAATCTGCGCCAAGGTTCATTTGGAGTCCCGGAACATGCCTCTGCCCAGCGAGATGCCCGTCGCACGCCGGTTCGGCGCCGTCAATTGGATCGGCGTATGGACGCTTTATTCAAAAGAGGTCCGGCGCTTTGTCAACGTCTATACCCAGACCATCATCGCGCCGGTGGCGACGACGTTGATGTTCCTCGCCGTTTTCACCCTCGCCCTCGGCCGCGCCGTACAGCAGATCGGCGGCGTCCCGTTCGTCGAGTTCCTGGCCCCCGGGCTGATCGTCATGGCGATGGTCCAGAATTCCTTCGCCAACACCTCGTCGTCGATCGTCATCGCCAAGATTCAGGGCAGCATCGTCGACGTCCTGATGCCGCCCCTGAACGCCAACGAGTTGACCTTCGGCTACGCCCTCGGCGGGGCGACGCGGGGGGTCCTGGTCGGCCTTTGCGTCGGCCTCTCGATGTGGATATTCGTCCCGATCCGCATCCACGATCCGCTGGCCGTCGTTTATTTCTCCGTCATGGGCTCGTTGATGCTGTCGCTGCTCGGCGTGATCGGCGGCATCTGGTCGGAGAAATTCGACCATATCGCGGCCGTGACCAACTTCGTGATCACGCCCCTGTCGTTCCTCTCCGGCACCTTCTATACGATCGACCGGCTGCCGGAATTCGGCCGGGTGATGGCGCAACTCAACCCGTTCTTCTACATGATCGACGGCGTCCGCTATGGCTTCATTGGCCACGCCGACGCGTCGCCGGCCATCGGCGCCCTTGTCCTGTTCGTGGTCAACGCGGCGCTGTGGGCGTTGACCCATCGCATGTTCGCCACCGGCTACCGGCTGAAGGCCTGATTGCGGCAGTCGTCGTTGACAGCGGCGGGGGCGATGAAGATACTCCCGGCCTTCCGCGAATTTTTGGATGCCGGGTCGCATCGACCCGGGCAATGGAGGGGACCGTGATTCCTGCGCTGATGCCAAACTATAACCGCTGCGACGTGGCGCTCGAGCGGGGCGAGGGCGCCTATGCCTTTGCCGCCGACGGCACCCGCTATTTGGATTTCATGGCCGGCATCGCGGTCAACTGCCTGGGCCACGCCCACCCCCATCTGGTCGCGGCGCTGAAAGCCCAAGCCGAGAAGATCTGGCACTGTTCCAACATCTTCCCGATTCCGGGCCAGGAGCGCATGGCCGAGCGCTTGGTCGCGGCGACCTTTGCCGATACCGCGATGTTCTGCAATTCCGGCGTCGAAGCCATCGAATGCGGGCTCAAGATGATCCGCAAATATCACGACGAAAACGGCAATCCGAATCGCTATCGCATCATCTGCACCCTCAACTCGTTCCACGGCCGGACCCTGGCGGCGATCTCCGCCGGTGGCCAGGACAAGCTGACCGACGGTTTCGGCCCCGATGTCGAAGGCTTCGACCATGTCGCCTTCAACAACCTCAACGAATTGCGCGCGGCGATCACCGAGGACACGGCGGGCATTCTGGTCGAACCGCTCCAGGGCGAGGGCGGCATCACGCCGGCCACGGCCGACTATCTGCGCGGCCTGCGCGCGGTCGCCGACGAATTCGGCCTGTTGCTGATGTACGATGAAATCCAGTGCGGCATGGGCCGGACCGGGACCCTGTTCTTTCACGAACAGCTCGGCGTGGCGCCCGACATCATGGCCGTGGCCAAGGGCATCGGCGGCGGTTTCCCGATCGGCGCCTGCTTGGCGGTCGAGCGCGCCGGCGAGGTCATCACGCCGGGCTCGCACGGCACGACCTATGGCGGCAACCCGCTCGCCATGGCAGTCGCCAACGCCGTTCTCGACATCATTCTGGAGCCCGGCTTCCTCGACCGGGTCCGGGATGTTTCGGACCGGCTGCGGGCCGCCCTCGAGTCTCTGACAGCGGCCCATCCGGCCGTCTTCGCGGAGGTCCGCGGCGTCGGCCTGATGCTCGGCATCAAATGCGTCGCGCCGAATACGGATATCATCGCCCGGCTCCGCGCCAACAAGATGCTGACCGTGGGCGCCGGCGAAAACGTCGTTCGTCTGCTGCCGCCGCTGATCATCGAGCAATCCCATATCGACGAGGCGGTCGCGATCCTCGACCAGACCGCGACCGAAATCGAGGCCGGCAATGACTGATCCCAAGCACTTTCTCGACATCGACCTGCTCGACACCGAAACCCTGCGCTCGATCCTCGACCTTGCGGTGCGCTATAAGGCGGCGCTGCCCGACCATGACAAGCCGCTCGCCGGCAAGGCGCTCGGCATGATCTTCGAAAAGCCGTCGACCCGGACCCGGGTCTCGTTCGAGCGCGGCATGGCCCAACTCGGCGGCGACGTGATCGTGCTGGAACGCGAATCCAGCCATCTCGGCCGCGGCGAGACGGTGGCCGATACGGCGCGCGTGATGTCGCGCTATGTCGATATCATCATGCTGCGGACGACCGCCGAGCGCACCCTGCACGAGCTTGCCGAATATGCTTCCGTGCCGGTCATCAACGGCCTGACCGACCGCACCCATCCCTGCCAGTTGATGGCCGACGTCATGACCTTCGAGGAGCATCTCGGCCCGATCGCCGGCAAGGTCGTGGCCTGGTGCGGCGACGGCAACAACATGGCCGCGTCCTGGATCCATGCCGCGACCCGCTTCGGCTTCGAGCTGCGGGTGGCGACGCCGGAGAAATTGCGTCCGCCGCGCTCGGTCCTCGATTGGGCGGCCGAGAACGGCGGCCGGGTGATGATCGGCGAGGACGTGATGGCGGCCGCCGACGGCGCCGACTGCGTGGTCACCGACGTTTGGTTCTCGATGGGCGACCAATACGCCGAGAATGTCGAGCAGCAATTGATGCCCTATCAGGTCAACCAACAGGTGATGGCGGCGGCCAAGCCCGGCGCCATCTTCATGCACTGCCTGCCGGCCCATCGCGGACAGGAGGTCAGTGCCGAGGTCATGGACGGGCCTCAATCGGTGGTTTGGGACGAGGCCGAAAACCGGCTTCACGCCCAGAAGGGCATCATGTTGTGGTGTCTGTCCTAGACGCCAAGGATGGTGCCGCGCCGGCGGATGACCTGATCCTGCCCTTCCTCGTTGTCGCGCCCAACGTCCGCGGTCGTTTGGTCCGGCTCGGGCCGGTCGTCGATGAGGTGCTGTCCCGCCATGACTATCCCGAGCCGGTCGCGGTGATGCTGGGCGAGGCGCTGGCCTTGGCCGGCGCGCTTGCCGGGGCGCTCAAATATGACGGCGTCTTTACCCTGCAAACCAAGGGCGACGGGCCGATCTCGCTGCTCGTCGCCGATGTTACCAGCGGCGGCAACATGCGCGGCTATGCGCAGTATGACGCCGACCGCCTGGACGCGGTTGTCGCCGCCGACCACGGTCCGGCCGGCGATTCGGTCCCGCGGTTGCTCGGCGCGGGGTACCTGGCCTTTACCGTCGACCAGGGCCCCGGCACCGAGCGCTATCAGGGCATCGTCCAGCTTGACGGCGACCGGCTCGGCGATTGCGTGGCCCATTATTTCAAGCAGTCGGAGCAAATCGCCGCCTCGCTTCGCGTCGCCGCCGGGCGAATCGATTATCCGGGCGGCCGGTCGGCGTGGCGGGCCGCCGGTTTGATGATCCAACGCTTGCCGGCGGAAGCGGGCGCCCCATCGTTCGACACCGAAGGCTGGAACCGGGCCCGCGCGCTGATGGCCAGCGTCACCGACGCCGAAATGCTCGATCCCGATCTGCCCCATGGCGACCTGTTGTACCGCCTGTTCCACGAGGACGGCGTGCGGATCTTTGAAACCGCGCCGCTCGATGCCGCTTGCCGGTGTTCGCGCGACCGGGTGATCGACATGATGCGCGCGCTCGACAGCGGCGACCACGACGACCTCAGGACGGACGACGGCAACGTCGTCGTGACCTGCGAATTCTGCGGCCGTGAATACCGTCTCGACGACGCCGAATTGGACCCGCCGGCGGGGTGATCACCGAGCCTTGGTATTATTCGGACAGGTGGTCGAGCAACCGGTGCAGGAAGGTCTCGCAGGCGGCGATCTGGTCGAGGGCGATGTACTCGTTCGGCTGATGGGCCTGGGCGATGGCGCCGGGGCCGCAGATGACGGTCGGGATGCCCGCCGCCTGGAACTGCCCGGCCTCCGCCGCGAAGGAGGCGGTATGGGTGCGGTTGGCGCCGGTCAGCGCGCGGGCCAGGGTCTCGGCCGCCGAATCGGGCTCGGGCGCCAGCGGCGGGACGACCACCCGAACATGGGTTTCGATGGCGGCGTCCGGGTGCACGTCCTGCATCGGCGGCAGCACAATGTCCCGGGCGAAACGGTCGAAATCGGCGACCACGGCCGCGACGTCGACGCCGGGAAGGGGCCGGAATTCCCATTGGAACATGCAGTCGCGGGCGATGATGTTGGTCGCCGTTCCGCCCTCGATGGTGCCGACGCTGACGGTGGTGTAGGGCGGCTCGAAGGCGTCGTTTCGGGTCGTCGCGAAGGCCCGCGCCATGTCCTCCAGATGACCCAGCAGCCGGGCCGCGTTGAAGATCGCGTTGACGCCGCTGGCGGTGCGGCTGGAATGGGCCTCG
>Ga0114949_10002736_pt1 | contig 11039 bp, 14 predicted proteins | sample N074metaG_FD_83505 | JGI IMG/M metagenome (GOLD analysis project Ga0114949, IMG submission 83505) | Deep subsurface microbial communities from Kermadec Trench to uncover new lineages of life (NeLLi) - N074 metaG | ecosystem: Environmental > Aquatic > Marine > Ocean trench > Sediment | place... | reverse complement strand
GGATCTGTGTAGTCTGGGAGACTATTCTGAACGACGGGCTGATTTTCGTGCCGAAGTCATTGCACACAAGAAGCATCGTAAGGTCGCCCTTGGACCCCATGCAACCCTGTACTTTGAATATGCGTTGACGATGAAGTATCAAATTCAGGAAATGCTGCGCGTCGAGAAAATATTCACCACGGCAGAGATTGAAGAAGAACTGGCTACCTACAACCCGCTAGTGCCGGATGGCACAAATTGGAAAGCCAGCTTCATGATCTAGTATGCCGACGCTGAAGAACGGCGTGTAGCGCTAAACACCATGGCTGGCATTGAACATCGCGTGTGGGTGGCGATCCACAAAAACGGCGATGAGGGTGAAAAAAATTACGCCATCGCAAACGAGGACATGGATCGCTCAACCGACGAAAAAGCCGCTGCGGTTCATTTCATGCGATTTGAATTGAGTCCGGAGAACATCTCCACAATCGAGGCGGGCAGACGGATCAGCATGGGCATAGATCACCCCGCCCTGCCGTATGTTGTCGATGTCGAGGGTCCGACTGCAGATAGCCTGGCTGCCGACCTGACATAACGACTCAGTCGGCAATCAGTTGAGGCGATGCACCGGCCAGTATCGTACGGGCCCGGTATTGTTCTGCACCGCTAATTTCGGCATCAACGTGACACCTGCATTGGCTGCAACCATCTGCCGTAGCGTTTCGAGACTGGTGGCACGGAAGTTAGTATTCTCCACAGCGTGATGCGCATTGCACACCTCCAGCACCTGATCACGCAAGCAATGTCCATCTTCCAGCAGCAGCACTTCTTCATTTTCCAGATCGGCAAGACTAACACTGGCTTGTCTGGCCTTCGGGTGCCGTTTGGACACAGCAAACAAAAATGGCTCCTTGAACAACTCGAGTTCGTGGATGTTCTCCTCACCCAGCGGTAACGCCAGCAGTACCGCGTCTAAACTACCTTGTTTGAGCATCGCAGTGACCTGACTTGTCTGCGCCTCGGTGAGTTGCAGCCACAGATCTGGAAATGCCTTTTTTTTCGGCCCCAGGATCTTGGGTAGCAAATAAGGCGCCACCGTGGGGATGATAACTAAACGGAAATCACCGCCCAGCGGATTACCGTACTGTTCCGCCAAGGCTGTTAAGCCGTTCACCTCGAGCAATATTTTTTTTGTGCCTGCTCAACAATGCGCTCGCCCACCGGCGACAACATGACCTGCCGGTTTGATCGTTCAAACAATGTCACACCGAGGGTCTGTTCGAGTTTTTTGAGTTGCGTAGAAAGCGTCGGCTGGCTGACAAAACAGGCTGCCGCCGCACGGCCAAAGTGCTTGTGTTCGGCGAGCGCTACTAGATAGTGCAAATCTCTGAGATTCATCAGCCTGCTGATAACATGATACTTTGATCCACAATGTACAAAATTCTTCCGCCATCGCCAATAATAAGTCGACCGCCAACTCCGGGCTCACTTTGAAACATTATCGCGTCTCCGATGTTTGATATCATCTATGAAGATCAGGACTTGCGTGTTTACAACAAACCAGCAGATATTTCCCTGCTGCGTGATCGCAGCGGCAGGCCTGATTTCTGGCAAGCGCTGCAGGCGAGCGGCGAGAAACCCTATATGGTCCATCGTCTCGACAAAGGTACCAGCGGGGTGTTGCTGGTTGCACGCCGCCAGCGTGTACAATCCGAGCTAACCCGCGCCTTCAATGCGCAAACGGTCAGCAAGTACTATCTGGCATGGGTTACCGGTCTCTTTCCATGCGCCGACACCTACCGCATCACCCTGCCTTTGTGTAAGGGTCGCAAGAGCCGTTACCGGGTCGCCGGCAATCGAGTCGATATCAAACAAAACGGTCATAACTTTGACATCCAACAAGACCGGCAAGGCGTGGCTGCCGTCACCCTGGCTCGAGGTTTGATACACAGCAATGAGAAGAATCCGCGGACGCTGCTATTGCTGAGACCGCTGAGCGGTCGCACCCATCAACTGCGCGTACATATGAGTTGGCTGGGCTTCCCTATTCTCGGTGACCACCTTTACGGCAAGCCCAACGATCCAGCACAAACCGCCAGGCGGCTGATGTTGCACTGCCACCGCATCGTCGTGCCCGGACGAGGTAGTTTCACGGCGCCAATCAGCGGTGCGAATTTCCCAGCCCGCGCACCAGCGTCTTACTGATTTTGCGGCCGAATACATAGGCCGCTGCCGCAGCGCCAGGATGTCGCGTCACCGCAAATGCCGCGGCCGCGAGACCCGCGCCTAACACCCACGAATGCAATTGCGGACTACGCGCCTGCCCGGTGGTTGCCCTGGAAACAGTGTGCTCGCAGTTGTTGGTCAGAATGTCGTAGCCACGAGTCGCGTGCCGCGAACCATGAACATGTTCGCGCGCGCGACGTAGCGCCTGGCTACGGACCGCACCGTCCAGGTTGGCGGCATACATAGTTTTACCCGCGCGAAATTCTGCTTCCGAGCAGATATGCTCACCTCGAAACGGTGTGTTGTGCAGCACACGACCATCTCCCAATGAGATGCCACGATGCATGACCAGTCCTTTGCGGCGAGATACGATGTCGCCGGGGCGTGCGTAAGTCATATTCTCAATTCCTGAACGTTCAACTCTTACTGAAACCTCTTGTACGATAAAGCATGCAGAAATCATTCCAATCCGTAAGTAACTGTTTTAACAGAGTTTATGGTTGACGAAGTACTCTCCATGTGGCCAATACCGCCACTAACTGGCGACATCCGCCGGCATTACTGGCTTTCTGCAATCATGTAATCCACCGCCGCGGCGAGTTCATCGTCACTGCAACTGAAGCACATCCCACGTGGCGGCATGGCGGGTTGTATGCCTTCTATCGTTGCTTGCAACAACAGTGCCTGGCCTTTGGCTATGCGCGCACCCCAGGCATCCACATCACCGAGCACTGGCGCACCGTTCAAACCTGGTGTGTGGCAGGAAAAACAGTAGTTCTGGTAGACCTCTGCACCGGGGTGTTCAACCGGCGCGGCTACCAGCGCCGCTGTGTTTGAGGTTGACGGCGTGGTAGCAGCCGGTTGGTCTTCGGCGCCAGAGCAAGCAATTAAGGCAGCACCCACAATGACCATGAGCACAAATTTTATTCTGATCACTAAGATCTCCACTATTGGTCCAACTTGAATCCATCCGCGTCCTGCCACACAGGAAATTCTTCGCGCAATGTCATCAGCGGCTCAGGATTTAACACGCGAGTCACAATCTGTTGCGTATCGAACACCTCAATGATGGTATCTCCAGCCGGTCCATACACCGCGCTGCCACCCGCGTACTCGACGCCATTGCCATCACTGCCAACGATGTTCACCGCCGCGACATAAACCTGATTCTCTATAGCGCGCGCCCGCAGCAGCGTTTGCCACGCCTGTCGTCTAGGCGCGGGCCAGTTCGCCACACAAACCAGGGCATCGTACTCACCCTTATTACGAAACCAAACCGGAAAGCGCAGGTCATAACATACCATCGGACAAATACGCCAACCGTTCACTTCGAAAACGACCTTTTCGCCCCCGGCCTGATAGTGTTCATGTTCACCCGCCATGCGAAAGCGATGGCGCTTATCATAACAGATCAACGCACCGTCCGGCATGGCGCATAGAAACCTGTTGAAATAGGCGCCGGCCTCTTCGATCACAACGCTGCCGCACAATGCCTTGTCAAGCCGCTCAGCTTGACCTCGCAGCCAGCCAACAGTCTCACCCTGCATACTTTCAGCAACCTCGACGCTGTCCATGGTAAAACCGGTGCTGAACATTTCTGGCAACAGCACGAGATTGGTCTCGCCAGGCACCTCTGCCAGGAGCCCTTCGAACATCTCGCGGTTGGCAGCAGGATCGTGCCAGTGGGTGGCGGTTTGAATCAAGCTGATGGTCAGAGCGCGCACAATATCTCCGCAGCCTTAATCAAAGTGGCGTCGTCTTTGGCAAAACAAAACCGCAACAACGGCGCTCGGGCAGCTTCGGCGTCAGCGCAAAATACTGATATCGGGATCGATGCCACCTTAATTTCCTCGGTCCAGCGCCTTGCCAGATCCACATCCTTTTCCTGGCTGATCTCTGCATAGTTCATCACCTGGAAGTAGGTGCCGGCAGACGGGGTGAGGCTAAATCGTGAAGAGGCCATCAGTTTGCAGAACAAATCCCGTTTTTGCTGGTAGAAAGCCGGTAACTGAAGATGATGTTCGGCATGTTCGCTCAAGAAGTCTGCCAGGCCGTATTGCACCGGGGTATTGACGGTAAAAGTGACAAACTGGTGGATACGGCGAAACTCGATGGCAAGGGCTGCCGGGGCCACACAGTAACCGACCTTCCAACCCGTTACATGGTAGGTCTTGCCAAATGACGAGATCACAAAACTGCGCGCAAACAGATCATCGTAACGGCACATGCTGACATGTTCGATATTATCGAAGATGATGTGCTCATAGACTTCATCGGCCACTATGTATATGTCACGCTCGGCCACCAATTGGCGCAGCGCTTCGATATCCTGAATTGTCCACACCGAACCGGTCGGATTGTGCGGGCTGTTTACGATGAAGAGACGGGTCTGCTTGGTAATGGCATCGGCGACCCTGTCCCAATCGATGCCAAAAGTCGGCGCGGACAAGGGGATGTGTACAGTGCGCCCACCTTGTAGACGCACTACCGGATCGTAACTGTCATAGGCAGGGTCAAAAACGATGACCTCGTCACCCGCTCTGACGACTGCTGTGATGGCACAAAACAGAGCCTCGGTACCACCGGCGGTGACTGTCACCTCGGTTTCAGGATCAATCTCGCGCTGATACAAATCGTGCACTTTGGCAGCAATGGCCTCGCGCAACGGCATGACCCCCGCCATCGGTGGATACTGGTTAAAACCATGGGTGAGGTAGTGCTGCACACGCTCGAGCAATGCCGCAGGAGCATCGAAATCAGGAAACCCCTGGGACAGGTTGATAGCACCATGCTGCTGTGCCAGTGCGCTCATCACAGTAAAGATGGTGGTGCCGACATCTGGCAGTTTACTTTCTAGCAACGGATTCAATTCAATTTTCGAACGCGCATATTGTCACAAGTACTTGATAATTTCTAATATCAAAATATTTTGATATTAGGTTGCGAAACGGTTCGACGCTGGTAGCATAGCGCCCCCGAATTAACTGCCAGTACAATACTTTGGCCGCCACTGCGCTGCACGCATCATCGCCAGACGAACAACTCACAACCATTGATGTGGTCGCGGTAACGCGTGCAGTGGGTGATCAATTGCGTGCCAATGTGTTGAAAGCATTAGCTCAGGATTCATTTGGCGTATTGGAACTCGGGGATATTTTTTCAGTCGCTCAACCAGCCATGAGCCATCACCTGAAAAAGCTGAGTGAAGCGGGCCTGGTCAGCAAACGCCGTGAAGGAACCAGCTTATTCTACCAACGCACACCAGCGACTAATGAACCTTTACTAGCAGCCATCTACTGCGCTTTAGACGCAGAAGCCCTGACCACCGGCTATCGCCGCGGTATCGAGCGCATCTATAAAGCCAGGTTGGCGCGTTCAAAGCACTTCTTTACCCATCAGGCAGATGCTCTGGCTCAGCAAACTGCGCTGATCTGTGCACCTCAAGTGTATATACAGGCCGTAGTGCAGACGGCCATGGCCGCCACTGAACTGCAACGCGACACGGCACTGGAGGTTGGCCCTGGCAGTGGCTCTTTACTGCAGGCACTGGCGCCGCATTTCAAACAAATTGTCGGTGTGGATAACTCGGCTGAGATGCTGGCGAAAACTGACGATGTGGTGCGCCATCTGGATAATGCGACCCTTATCGAGGGGGACTTTGCCGCGTTACCGCAACAGCCTGCCTACAATCTGGTGGTTGCCGCCATGGTGGTCCACCACATGCCGTCGCCGCTCGGCTTTTTCCAGCAAGCAGCACGCATACTGACAACCAACGGCCTGCTGGTCATCGCCGAGTTATGCAATCACGACCAGGATTGGGTGAAGGAACTGTGCGGCGATGTATGGCTGGGCTTCAATCCAACTGAACTCGCACACTGGTCTGCCCAGGCGGGTTTCACTCAAACCCAGCAGCAGTTTCTTGCACAGCGTAACGGTTTTCGCGTGCAGGTCAGTGCATTTGCGCAGACACCCCCCACCTCACTAGAAACACCTCAACAAGAACATCTTAAATAGAACAGTCCAAAAGGAACAACCACTATGACTGACTACAAAGTAGCCGATATTTCATTGGCGGATTTCGGACGCAAAGAGATCGCCCTGGCAGAAGCGGAAATGCCCGCACTGATCTTCCTGCGTAAAAAATACGCCGAGGAACAACCCTTACAAGGCGCAAAAATCATCGGCTGCATTCATATGACGGTGCAGACCGCGGTGTTGATTGAAACACTGATATCTCTCGGCGCCGAGGTACGTTGGTCATCGTGTAACATTTTTTCCACTCAGGATCACGCCGCCGCGGCTATGGCGGCAGCTGGTGTGCCGGTGTATGCGTGGAAGGGAGAAACAGAAGAAGAATATGAATGGTGTATCAAACAAACCATCCTGAAAGATGGCGAAGCATGGAATGCGAATCTATTGCTGGACGACGGCGGTGACCTGACGCAAATCATTCACAACGAATACCCGGCAATGTTACACGACATACACGGCATCAGTGAAGAGACCACCACCGGCGTGCACCGATTACTCGAAATGTTAGGTGATGGTACATTGAAAATTCCCGCCATCAATGTCAACGATGCCGTCACCAAATCTAAGAACGACAACCGCTATGGCTGTCGCCACAGCTTGAACGATGCAATCAAAAGAGGCACCGACATGCTCATGGCCGGCAAACGCTCGCTGGTTATCGGCTATGGCGATGTCGGCAAAGGCTCCGCGCAAAGCTTGCGCCAGGAAGGCATGATTGTGCGTGTGGTGGAGGTTGACCCGATCTGTGCAATGCAAGCTTGCATGGATGGATACGAAGTGGTTTCTCCGTACAACAATGGTATCAACACAGGCAAAACAGAAGACATCGACCTACGCTTGTTACAGGAGACTTCATTGATCGTCACTTGTACCGGCAACGCCAACGTTTGTGACTCCGCCATGCTGCAAACCATCAAAAAAGGTGCCGTAGTGTGCAACATCGGCCACTTTGACAATGAAATCGACACCGCTTTCATGCGCGAGAATTGGCGTTGGGACAGGATCAAAGACCAGGTACACCAGATTTTCCGTTCTGAGGACTCAAGCGACTATCTCATCTTGCTGTCCGAAGGCCGGCTGGTTAATCTAGGCAACGCCACCGGGCACCCCTCACGCATAATGGATGGTTCTTTCGCCAATCAAGCACTGGCCCAAATCCATCTGTACGAACAGGCCTGGGCAGATCAGGACGACAATCAACGCGCCCCGGTCAGCGTTGAGGTGCTGCCGAAGAAGCTCGACGAAGAAGTGGCACAGCTTATGGTGGAAGGTTTTGGTGGCGTTGTCACCCAACTGACCCAAACCCAGGCAGACTATATCGGCGTTTCAATCGAAGGGCCTTTCAAGCCGGATGCCTACAAGTACTAGCAGATTGCCATGGGCCACGCGTTAGACTCTGCGCTGGGCCAGCTACACGCCTATGGTTGCGAGCTTAACAATGGGCTCACCAATCATGCGCCGATGGTGGCGGAAGCGCTGCATCACCTGGGTCTGGATAGTGCCATCGAGGCCTGGTTGAGCACCGAGTTGAAGCGCTGCCTGCTGCGGCCAAGTCATGTGCAGCCGGTGATGCTTGATGAATGGCAGGACGCGCTGGCCGACCCTGCGCGATACAGCGATTGGGCTGATTTGTTTAACAACGAAATTGGCAACATGGGCTGGACCGCCACGCTGCAACAATGGGTGCCGCGTCTGACCCCGGGATTTGCCAGCGCGGCGACTCACGGCATCATCAGAGTAGGTCACGCTACTCGCGCTTTGCGTGACAGCAAAACTGAGGCTCGCCTGCTCGAACTGGCAGAGGCGTTGGCCTCATGGGCCTGCAACTACTTTGTGCTACCATTTTCCACCGGCAAGCCGCTGCAGTTGAATCCTTCCCACGCGTTGACTGGCATCGCATTAGCGCCTGAAGATCTTCGCAACACGTCGGGTTCTATCACGGCCGCGCTGGCCGGTTTGCAGGCCATTCCGGAATTTGCCGATCATTTCGCCACGCTCAATGTCGATGACGATATCGACGAACTCGCGCTGGATGTTGCTGCGACATTCGCGCGCTTGTTCTGCCAATCTGCGCGCAGCGTATCAGGTGCCATCGTCTTCACTCACGCCATAACCGCCGTTAACGCGGTACGCAACATCGAACCCTATCTTCTCGCCGATGATGGCAAAGCCCTGTTGCGTCAAGCCTTCCACACCGGTTGCGCTCTGCACGCCGTATATTCGGCAAACCGTTATGCACCCCCGGTCCACGAACCGCTGCCGTTGGATACAGCCGAATGTATCTACGACGCCCTGCAACACGGCGATGAACATGTCATCAAACTAACCGATGCCTGCGTGACCTTTACCGAAGCGACCGGCGACGCATTTTTCCTCACCGCGGCCGAGCGATGCCGTCGACTGGTGCCACCGCGAACGCGCTAGTCAGGGCCGCCCGCGAACCTCGTTTTAGTGTATCTTCCGCGACCACCACCAGAGTGAAAAAATACCCATGCAGTCGCTGCAAAAAGTAATCGAGATCCTCGAGTTAGAGGAGATAGAACAGAATCACTATCGAGCCAACAGTCCCAAAGAAGGTTGGCAGCGTGTGTACGGTGGACAGGTGATCGGTCAGGCACTCGTTGCCGCTTCGCGCACCGTGGAAGAATCCCGCCACGCCCACAGCTTACACGGTTACTTCCTGCGCGCCGGTGACACCAGCATTCCGATCTTGTTCAAAGTGGACCGCATACGCGACGGCAAAAGCTTTACCACGCGAAGAGTTGTGGCGATCCAGAATGGCGAACCGATATTCACCATGTCAATTTCTTTTCAGGTGCTCGAACAAGGTCTCTCTCACCAGTTTCAGATGCCCGATGCGCCGGACCCTGAAAGCCTGCCTGACGAAGACGAACTTCGAGCTATTCAGGCAAAAGACTGGCCGGCAGAATTTCGAGATTCATACAGCACCTCCTCAGCCATTCAGATACGACAGATTGACCCATTGGATCTGCTGCATCCTCAGGTCAGCGCGCCCAACCAGATGTGTTGGATGAAAACCCGCGAAGTGCTGCCCGACGGCCAACGTCTGCATCAATGCGTGTTGGCCTATTTATCAGACTGGTCGTTGCTGGACACTGCAACGCGGCCACACGCCGTCAGCTTCCTGCAGGATAACTTGCAAATGGCCAGTCTCGACCATGCCATGTGGTTCCATCGTCCTTTTCGCGCTGATGAGTGGCTGCTATATGCCCAGGACAGCCCCACGGCAAGCGGCGCCAGAGGCTTCAATCGCGGCCTGATCTACAACCAGGCCGGTGATTTGGTGGCATCAACCACTCAGGAAGGGCTGATGCGCATGTATAGCGATAGTTAGCTATACATCACTCCCACCCACTGGGATAATAAACGGTTTTGCGCACGGCTAATTTCGCGCTTTGTTGCTCAGAGGAATCCAGTTTATGGCGGATATCGAAAATATTGCCGAGTCAGTCGAATCGTTAAAAAAGCACTTCGAAAAACATAACTACATCTGTAGTGACCAGATTGCTACGGCTGTCTACATTGCCTACCACCTCAAAAAACCCATCCTCATCGAAGGACCTCCAGGTGTCGGTAAGACCGAACTCGCCAAGACCACATCTGAGATGTTCGATCTGCCGCTGATCCGCTTACAGTGCTATGAGGGCCTGGATGAGTCCAAGGCAATCTACGAATGGAAATACGGCAAGCAATTGCTCTACACCCAGGTGCTGAAAGAGGCGTTGGACGAGGTACTCGCCGGAGCCAAAGGCTTCGCGCAATCCGTCACTCGCCTGCACGAGTTCGGCGATATCTTTTTCTCGGAAGAATTCCTCGAGCCACGGCCACTGTTAAAAGCTCTGCGCGAAGAAAACGGCTGTGTGTTGCTGATTGATGAAGTCGACAAATCCGACCACGAGTTCGAGGCGTTGCTGCTGGAAATTTTATCCGATTATCAGATATCGATTCCCGAGATCGGCACCATCAAGGCCCGCAATGAACCACCCATGGTTTTTCTCACTTCAAACAACACTCGTGAAATTTCCGACGCTCTGAAGCGCCGCTGCCTGCATCTGTACATCCCTTTCCCGGATGTCGATACCGAACAACGGATCATTCACGCGCGGGTGCCGGAGGTTTCGAAAGAGTTGCGGCGTCAGTTGGTAGCCTTTATCCATGAGCTGCGTGATCTGGATCTGAAGAAAGTACCGGCTATTTCCGAGACCATCGACTGGGCGCGAACATTGCTGCTGCTGCACACTGAAACTCTGGAGCCGAGCCTGGTACGCGATACACTTAACGTGATTCTCAAGTTCCAGGAAGACATTGAAAACGTCGATGCAGAAATCACCTCCATCACTGCCAAGATCAGAAAGTAGAACTTAGCCATGGACCGCATGCTGACCAATTTCATCCGCTCGTTGCGCATGGCAGACGTTCGCATCTCTCCCGCAGAGACATTGGACGCGATGAGTACACTGGAACTGGTCGGCTACAAAGATCGCGAGTTCTTAAAACACTCGCTGGCGCTGGTGTTACCCAAAACTGTCGACGAAAAAGAAACCTACAACAACTGCTTTGATGAGTTTTTCACCTTCGAACAGATCAGCGGAGAACGCGCTGAAGACCTCGAAGCGGAGATGGAAGAAGGAGAGGGTGACGCCGACCAGGCAGGTGAGGGCGGCGAAGGTGTGGGGGGCGGTGAGCGCCAACCAGGACAGCCTGCCAGCAGGAAGAAAAAGAGCAAGGCGAAGAAACCCAACAACAACCTCTACCAAGAGGAAGAAGAAGATGACCTCGGT
>Ga0114949_10002734_pt1 | contig 11041 bp, 5 predicted proteins | sample N074metaG_FD_83505 | JGI IMG/M metagenome (GOLD analysis project Ga0114949, IMG submission 83505) | Deep subsurface microbial communities from Kermadec Trench to uncover new lineages of life (NeLLi) - N074 metaG | ecosystem: Environmental > Aquatic > Marine > Ocean trench > Sediment | place... | reverse complement strand
GGCGACTCGTAGCTGCAACCGAGCTATCTGAATCGCTACCACCATACCGAAGCCCCGCAGCGTCGTACCACTCTCCGGATTTCGTAAAGAATCGTCCGCTTTCAGGTGCTGCCTGTTGTACGGCTTCGATGTCATCGACCAGAAAACAGGAGCGCAAGAGAACATTCGACAGGCGCTGATACTCGGCTCCCAACGGTCGAATGACGGCCGTCAACGCGACGGCATTTCGAACCCGTGTGTCCACTTCAGGATCACCTACATCGGTCAACCGGCTCATGACGAGAAACGTCGCTCGGCCCTTCTTCTTGTTCTTTAACTTGGATATCGCCCGACTGGCGGCCTGGTCGTCGGGGACGACCAGGTACGAGGCGAATGGACCAAGAGCCTGGATTACTGCCGTCACGTGTTCTGAATCACAGGCAATGATATCGGCTACGGTTTTCGGCTGTCCTTCCAGCCATTCCGACGAGTCAGTCAAAAACTGTATGGAATCGGATAAATCATCGTAGGAGGAAAGAACGCTCTCCAGGAGCACCATCTCGGCGTTGAGTGCGTCCAGTTTTCTCTCACAGCTATGCAGGTCACCTTCGGTTCCAGATAGAATCGCTTGCTGCTTTTCTCTTTTTTCTTGTGCCGTCGCGAGTGTTAGGGATACGTCGCTCACCGTATTCTTCCTATCGTCGAGATCGGACGCAGCCTTTTCAATCTGTGTCAACAACGCAAGCAAGTTCTCCTCGACATCCTCAAGCTGAGATTCGCTCTTTTCGACTTCCTGACCCAATACTTCAATACGACTCGTCTGTCTTTCAATATTCCGGCGTTGCTCAGAAAGCTCGTTTAATCGTTTCCGCTCGTCATTCGCAAGCCGATGCCGGAGGGATCGGCGTTCAGAAATACGTTTTTCGACAGCATCCCGCTCCGACTGGACAACGGCCAATCGGGCGTTTGTGTTTTTGGCTTCCGGTTGTGCCGTTGTCAGGTCGTCAACGGTGCTTTTCAGCAGTTCTGATAACGAGGAAAAACGGGTCTCGGCATTGATCTCTTCCTCGTCGGCTCGTTTGAGATTCCTTGTGATCCCATCCTGACGCTCTGAATTGAGTCGCAAATCGGTTTCGGCAGAACGAAGCATCTCGACATGATCGGCCAAAGAGGATTGTGCGGCAACGAGTGCCTGCTCTTTTCCGACATGATCTTTTCGGAGTGCCTCATGGTCTGCCTCTTCTGAAGCGAGTTTCGCCGTCAGTTCTGAGCTCTGGTCGCCCAGAATTTTTAAAGATTGTTCCAGATCACTGTTTCCCGCGGACAGTTTTTCATATTCATGAACGGCCAGTGAAAGAATTAGATGATGAAGCCGTTCGTCATGCACTTTAAACCTCGAAGCCGATCGGGCCTGACGCTGCAGGCTCGAAACTCGATGGTCAAGTTCTTCAACCAGATCGCGAATCCGATTCAGGTCGGATTGTGTACTGTCCAGCTTCCGTAATGTCTGACCCCGCCGGATTTTGTACTTCGTAATTCCTGCGGCCTCTTCGAACATGTGACGTCGATCCTGAGCACTATCCGACAGGATGTCCTCGATCATTTTCAGTTCAATGACGGAGTACGCTCCTGCGCCCATCCCCGTATCCATAAACAGGTCAGTGATGTCCTTGAGGCGGCACTGGACACCGTTTAACAGATACTCGGATTCACCGGAGCGAAACAACCTCCGGCCAATGGTTACTTCTTCATACTCGGTGGGAAGCACGCCTCGAGTATTTTCGATGGTCAGAAGAACCTCCGACATGCCCAGAGCGCGCCGATTGGTCGTCCCGTTGAAAATGATATTGTCCATTTTCTCCGATCGAAGAATTCGAGCCCGCTGCTCACCAATTACCCAACGAACCGCATCCACGATATTGGATTTGCCACACCCGTTGGGTCCTACGACGACCGTGATTCCGGGAGAAAAATCCACGACCGTACGATCTGCGAAACTCTTAAAGCCGTGAATTTCTAATCTGCTTAGATACATCTCAGACGTGAATGGATAGCAATAACCGGACAGACTCTAATTACGGAAGTCTAAGACCGTTTTGCAAATCTATTTATCAACAAAAAGCATTCTTTGAATCACAGCATGTAAATTATTATTAATTAGCGAATTACAACTATTCCAAATCCATCGTTACTTATTTATATTCCGTTATTGCGTAGTGTTTATTATCCATTCTTGAATTATCGATTCCGGTCAAGTGGCATTTCCATTTGTCAATCCATTCCGTACCCTTATAGATCTATTGCCGTGCATTGAACGGCAGCGAAAGCAAAACACCCTATGCAGGACACAGGAATCGTCACCCAACTGTTAGCCGAACACCGAACCGGTGACAAAACCGCGAGTGAAAAGCTGTATGAAATCGTCTACAACGACTTGCGTGATATGGCACAGCGACAGCTTCGATTCCGTAAACCCGGCGAGACCTTAAATACGACGGGACTCGTCCACGAGGCCTACCTCAAGATGTTTGATCGCTCCGATGGCGATTGGAAAGATCGAGCGCATTTTTTTGCTGTCACGGCTCGTGCCATGAGGCAGATTCTGGTCGACTACGCAAGGCGAACATCCGCAGAGAAAAGAGGTGGGAAGGCACATCGGACCGACCTGCACGCGTCGCTCATCAAAGACAACGACGAGCCCGTCGACATTCTGGATCTGGAAGAGGCGCTCAAACAACTCGAGGAACTAAAACCCCGACTCTCTCAAATAGTGGAGTGCCGATTTTTCGGTGGACTCTCCATTGAAGAAACGGCTGAAGTACTGGGCATGTCCTCTCGCACGGTTGATCGTGATTGGTACAAGGCCAAATCCTTTCTGTATCTTGCACTTAGCGCCGACGAGGAGTGAGTTTCTCACGCGTTTCGTCTATTCCTCTGCGACAAACGGCCCGATTCGGGACCTATGAAGAGCATTAGTCCTCAGCGATGGAATGAAATCGAGTCTATACTCGACGAGGCTCTGGAAGTGGCTCCAGAGGAACAGATATCCGTCGTCGATCGGCTCTGCGCAGACGACGAAGACCTCCGAGCCTCGGTGTTGTCTTTGCTTCGTGCAGGGGAAAAGGTTTCTGATTTTCTGGAGGAGCCCGAGCGAAAGAAATTTGAACAGGCGCTCATCGAATTGGCCGCACGCGAAGTGGAGGACGACGACGAAGAAACCGATCCCAATATAAATCGAACGGTGGGGCCGTACCGTCTTATTCGGAGGCTCGGTCGGGGAGGGATGGGCCAGGTCTATCTCGGCGTTCGTGCCGACGACACCTTCGACAAGTTCGTCGCGATAAAACTTATTAGGCGGGGGATGGATACCGAGGAAATCCTCCAACGATTTCGTACAGAACGCCGAATTCTAGCCAGCCTGGTGCACCCGAACATCGCCCGGTTGCTGGACGGTGGGGCCACCGAAGACGGATTGTCGTACTTCGTTATGGACTTTGTGGACGGTAAAACGATCACGGAGTTTGCAGACGAGCATCGTCTCTCGGTCAAAGATCGATTGGATCTGTTTCAGAAAGTCTGCTCAGCCGTCCACTACGCCCATCAGAACCTGATCGTCCATCGCGACCTGAAACCGAGTAATATTCTGGTCACCACGAACGGAGAAGTGAAACTCCTCGATTTTGGTATCGCCAAGTTTCTCAGGCCCGAGGAAGAGGACTTTACGGTTCCGATCACCCGCCCGGAAGTTCGAATTATGACGCCGGAATATGCGTCACCCGAACAGGCACGAGGAGATGTCATTACGACAGCGAGCGACGTCTACCAGCTTGGAATTCTACTCTATGAATTGCTCACAGGAGGCCGGCCGTACCATTTTGCCACAGAAAGGAAAGCCGAAATTGAGAAAATAATATGCGAAACCGAACCCGAACGACCCAGTACGGCCATCACCCGCCTGTCCACGGATGAAGATGCTGAACTGGATGTCAGCGAAATGCGTGGAACACCGATTGAGAGGCTTCGAAAACAGCTGTCGGGCGACCTCGACCGTATCGTGCTCATGGCGCTGCGTAAAAACGCAGATCGACGATATCAGTCTGCCGACCAGTTTCTGGAGGATATCCAGCGGTATCTGACCGGATTGCCGGTTCATGCGCAGAGTGACACCTGGGTTTATAGATTAGACAAGTTCGTGCGCCGACACAAAATCGGTGTGGCCTCAAGCACTGTCGTTGCGCTCTTGTTGGTCGCGGTATCGTTCCTGGCTCTTCGCTCTGCGATTACGACGGCGCGCCAGAACACGGAAATTCAGATCGCGCTTGAGAAAAAGAATCAAGTCACTGATCTGATGATCGGCATCTTTGAAGTTTCTGATCCCGAAATTTCACGCGGTCAGGATGTTACCGCTCGCGAGCTGCTGGACCGAAGCGCGGAGCGGATCGAACGCGAGCTTGCCGACCAACCGGACGTTCAGGCTGCGATGCTTCATGCCATCGGTACGGTGTATCTGAAAATCGGATTATCGGCCGAGTCAAAGCCCATGCTGGAGCGCGCCCTCGAGATGCAGCGCGAAATCTATCGCGACCGGGATTCGGACGAGCTTGCGCAGACGGTTTATGATCTGGCAACGTGGTACGAGGAACAGGGTGAAGAGGAGATATCAGAAGAGCTTCATCTTGAATCTCTGGCCATGCGACGGCGGCTGTACGAAGCTCCAAACGCGGCCATCGCCCAGAGTATGCACGAACTGGGTGTCGTCTACTATGAACTCACGGGCGATAACGATGAGGCCGAGCGACTCTGGAGCGCAGCACTTGACATGCGCCTAACGCTTGAGGGGCCGGAAAGCCGGGATATTTCCGAGACGATGGTCAATCTGGCTGTCGTCCTGCAGGACAAAGGGGATTTCGACGGCGCAGAAGACAACTATCGTACGGGTTTGGCGATGCAGCGGAAATTATTGGGCGATGATCATCCGTTCGTTGCGACCACACTCTACAATCTTGGATCGTTACTCTTTGACAGGGGATCGTTCGCTGAAGCCAAGCTTTACGTTCGCGAGTCTTTGGATTTGAGAACGACGCTTTACGGCCAGGAGCATCGACTGGTCGCGAACGGAATGAATATGCTCGGACAGATTCTCTACCGTACCGATAATCTGGTTGAGGCTGAGTTTCTTCTTCGAAGAGCGCTCGCATTGCATCAGGTGAATTACGGCCAGGTTCATCCGCGAGTCGGTCGCGACATGCAGATATTGGCACGTGTCCTCGCAAAAGGAGGAAACGAGGACGAAGCGAGCGAATTATTCGGTAGTGCACTCTTCGTTTTCGGGGAGTTTTTCCCGAATGGACACTGGCTCCTCGCTGAAACTCAGGTTGACCTGGCAAAACTTCGACTGGAGCAAAACAGGCTTGCAGACGCGGAAGAGATTTTAAGAAGTTCCATAACCCTCTACACCGATCTCTATGGTGCGGAAAGCGATGACGTCATCGAGACGGGTCTGTTGTTGGGAATATGTCTTACACAGGTCGGAGAATTCGACGAAGCCGAGCACCTGATAACCAAAGCCATCGCCCATTACGAAGCGGATTCCGGCTTATCTGAAGAAAGCCTGATCGAAGCTCGAGCAGCTCTGGACGAGTGGGTTCGAACGTCGGGTCGTTCCCGGCCCACGGGTTCCTGATTCGACGGTTCCTGAGCCAGCGATACTCAGGAAGCGATTTCCTTTTCCTTTTCTTCCATCGTCTTCTCGGCCGCGAGCGATTCAAACACCAACCCTTCACCGGACTCAGCCAGATCGATTCGCAATTTGTGCCCGGGCATGATCCATCCAGAAAGCACTTCTTCAGCCAGTTTGTTCGTTATCTGCCTCTGAATGACCCGTTTCAGTGGTCGTGCACCGAAAACCGGGTCGTAGCCTTCACTCGCCAAAAAGTCCTTTGCACGGTCGGTAAGCTCCAAATCGATGTCGTTGCTTCGCTTGGCCAGCAGTCGGACACGTTCGAACTGAATCTCGGCGATTTCTCTGATTTCGCTCCTGCCCAGTTGATGAAATACAACGACCTCATCGATGCGATTGAGGAATTCAGGTCTCATACGTTCTTTCAATAGGGAAATCAAATCGTCGCGGAGTTTTGCCTCCGATTCGCTGTCCATTTCACCATCGTTCACATTCAGGCGTCTCTGGATCAGCTCAGAACCCAGGTTACTGGTCATGATGATAATCGAATTCTTGAAGTCGATTGTTCGACCCTGACTATCCGTAAGTCGTCCATCGTCCAACACCTGAAGCAGAATATTGAAGACCTCGGGATGCGCCTTCTCGATTTCATCGAGCAATACCACGCAGTACGGACGCCTACGGACCAATTCAGTAAGCTGGCCGCCCTCTTCGTAGCCGACATATCCGGGCGGTGCTCCTACCAGGCGGCTGACCGTATGTCTTTCCTGGTACTCGCTCATGTCGATTCGAACCATCGCGTTCTCATCGTTAAACAGAAACTCTGCAAGAGCTTTCGCTAATTCGGTTTTTCCGACTCCTGTAGATCCCAGGAAAATGAATGAGCCGATAGGTCGATTTTCTTCCTGCAGACCGGCTCGCCCCCGCCGAACGGCGTTCGAGACGGCCTCAATGGCTTCGCGCTGCCCCACAATTCTCTTTGCCAGCTCCTCGTCCATGCGGAGAAGTTTACTGCGCTCGCCCTCGAGCATGCGTGAAACAGGAATCCCTGTCCATCTGGAGAGAATGTCGGCGATATCCTCCGCATCGATTTCCTCTTTAAGAAGCGCACCGGCTTTCTGAATTTCCTGGAGTCGGGCCTTGCTCTCCTCAGCAATTCGCTCGAGCTCAGGGATCCGTCCGTATCGGATTTCAGCGACCTCTCCGTACTTTCCGTCACGCTCCATTTTCTCGGCATCGATTCTGAGTTTTTCAACCTGCTCTTTCGCATCGCGAAGTGTCTGAATCGTTTCTTTTTCTTGATCCCACCTTGCCCTGAGGGCCAGTTGCTCTTCTTCAAGATTAGCCAATTGCTTGGCGATTTGATGGAGTTTGGCTTTATCCTTTTCGCGCTTCATGGCCTCTCGTTCAATCTCGAGCTGACGGATTTGCCTTTCCAGCTGATCCAATTCTTCGGGCACTGAATCTATCTCGATCCGAAGCTTGGCTGCGGCTTCATCGATCAGATCGATGGCCTTGTCCGGGAGGAATCGGTCGGCGATGTATCGATTGCTCAGCTCGGCGGCCGAGACCAGCGCCCCGTCCGTAATGCGGACTCCGTGATGAACTTCATAGCGCTCCTTGATGCCTCGAAGAATCGAAATGGTGTCCTCGACCGAGGGTTCTGCGACCAAAACGGTCTGAAAACGGCGCTCCAGGGCCTTGTCTTTCTCGAGATATTTTCGATACTCATCCAGCGTGGTGGCTCCGATCGCCCGGAGTTCGCCTCGCGCCAAGGCGGGCTTCAGGATGTTGGCCGCGTCCATTGCCCCTTCTCCGCTTCCGGCGCCCACCAGCGTATGAATCTCGTCGATGAACAGGACGATGCGTCCTTCTGCGTCCGAGATCTCTTTAACTACCGCTTTGAGTCGATCCTCGAATTCCCCCCTGAACTTTGCGCCTGCGATGAGGGCGCCCATATCGAGGGCCAATATTTTCTTGTTCTTCAGTCCTTCGGGAACGTCGCCCTGAACGATTCGAATAGCCAGTCCTTCGGCGATCGCTGTTTTACCCACGCCCGGCTCTCCGATCAGAACCGGATTGTTTTTGGTGCGTCGAGAAAGGATTTGAAGAACGCGGCGGATTTCGTCGTCTCGTCCGATAACCGGATCAATTTTTCCTTTTTCCGCAAGTTGGTTGAGATCCCTCGTGAAACGCTCGAGCGCCTGATAGCGCGATTCGGCGTGCTTGTCGGTGACGCTACCGCTGCCACGCACACTCGCGAGGACGGATAGAATATTTTCCTTCGTGACTCCTTGGTCACGAAGCGCCTCACCAATTTCTTCCTTCGACGTGGCGAGCGCGATAAGAAGGTGTTCTGAGGCTACGAACTCGTCCTGCAGTAACTCCGCTTCAGCAAGGGCCCGGTCGAATACTTTTTTGGCTCCTTCTCCGATGTACTGCCCCGTCACACTCGACCCGGTTACCACGGGCAACTTTTCGAGCGCTTGTTCGATTCGCGTCTCAAAAATCGCTGGATTCGCCCCCAGTTTCGACAACAGCGCCTGGATCACTCCCGCCTCGTCGACTAGAAACGCTTTCAGTATATGCGCGGGCTCCAGATGCTGGTGATTGCGCGCAGCAGCCATTTCGGTGGCCTTCTGAATCGCTTCCTGAGCCTTAACAGTGAACTTCTGAAGATTCATAATTCGTAGCGGATTTATGCCATTGATCCCTCGGATGAACCCACAGCCCGCCGTTATGACAGGAATATCGGGGTTCTAACCCGTCGAAGAGGGCTACGAAAAGCATACCAACCCTTCAATTCGTGTCAGTATGGCAGAAAATTAGACAGAAGATGCGATTTCTGTTATCGGAGGACCTCTACCCTCACGTAATCAAGAAGTACGGTTCCTGTCCCGTTCATTCGAAAACCGGACGGCCCGGCGGCAGGAATGGGTCCGTGGCCGTGCGCTACGAGTGCCTCATCCGCATACGCCCTGGCATGTTCACCGTCGGAAACCACCCGGAACGCGACCCATCCGCTCGGTACGTACGGTTTAGCATCCAGCAGGTGAATATCTCCGTTTTCACTTCGACCCTGTCGCATTTCTCCGTTCCCGATCGAAGTAAAATGATAGTTACCGGCATCTTCGACGTGATGAACGAACATGAGCACGCCGTCGAACCGGTCGAGATTGGCTGTAAAATCTACCTGGATGTCATCGACAGGCTGGTCGTAAACAAACATGGCGACGGTTCCGTCGGTCGAAAGTGCCAATACTTCTCCGCGCTCTCCACCGTCCATGATGGAGGTTTGGGAGAAATCTCCGCCTCCTTCCGGAAAGGTCATCGAGGACTTCCATGCCGATGAATGAGTGGGTTTCCATGTCCAACCTCCACTTTCCGATAAAATGGGAGCAGATTGCAATTCAATTGATAAATCACTCGGTGCGGCGACAACGCTCTGAAGGGTATGGTCTATGGTTTGCACACCCGCGCCATATCGAAATACCAGTTGCGCGCCGTGTTCAGCGGTCTGAAAGAGAAGAACCAGGCCGGCTGCCGGAATGACGACCATGGCTACCCAGACAGCCGTTTTCTTTCCGAACGCCGTCAGGTCGATCAGGGGTCTGACGATGGCAAAAACGACGAAAAACCAGACCGTCCACAGGGCCAGGTCAGCATGTTCAGTCAAGGCCGCGTTTCCCTCGGTCGAAAGAAAGACGAGATCGGCGGCTTGCCTTCCTGCAAAATAAGTTGCAAGGACCGCTATACCCCCCAGGATATACATCGTCACGGCAGCCTGGCGCCAGAACGGTCTTGATCGAAGAATCAGCCCCACACCGTCGAATAGGACTGCTACAAATAGGAATGCGATCGGGAAGTGAACGAGTAGCGGGTGAATGTTGGGTGCCCAATCCGGGAGAAAGAAATCCATAGAAAGAAAAAATTTGTCAGTCTAAAATACCCATGAACGAGTTCAGCAGGAGGATGTTACGAGTAATTGGAACACTGTTTTCAATTAAGCTTAAATGATGCCTCATTGCGAACAACGTGGTTCTAGCCAGTAGAAATGCCAACCAATACACCGAAAAAGCCGGGTGACAGCGCTGCTTCAGAAGAATGGTGGACGAATTTTCGACAGTTGCTCGCGGACCAGTCGGAGTGGCCTACCGAATATCTTTATAAGTTTATCGTTCCTAAAGCCGGGTTGGAAGCGCTGGAGCGAGTGTTCGGTGATGCCAAGATCATTGTTCGGGCATCGAAACAAGGAAAATATCTGAGTATAACATCTCGGATGTTCACCCATTCACCAGACGATGTAATTGCCGTCTACAGGGAAGTCGGCAAGATTGATGGAGTCATTTCGCTTTGATGTACAAGGCTGATATTTCATACTCTAGTGTTTCGCATTTTGGAGCTTTACACGCTGGCGTGTCAGAGGACCGATGTGGACGACCCTGTTGAATTGTGTTCTTCATTTCGCTCCTCTCGACCCCGCCCAGACTTGACGCTTCTCCGACTTAACTCCCACGTTTCCGATGAAAAAGCTCCTGCCGGTTCTCCTCCTACTAATCAACGTCCAGGTAGCCCGAGGTCAGGATTACGTATTGAAACCGGATCGTGTATTCGACGGGCACGTGACGCACGATGGCTGGCAAGTGACGGTAACGGGGCATCGGATCACGTATGCGGGTCCAACCCGGGACGTTGACCCAGGAGCCTCTCCCGAGATTATTGAGCTTCCAGGAATGACCTTGTCGCCAGGACTGATCGAGGGGCATTCCCATGTATTGCTTCATCCTTACGACGAAGCTTCCTGGAACGATCAGGTACTCAAGGAATCCAGAACCGAGCGGGTCGCCCGCGCCACAAATCATGTGCGAAATACAGTGATGGCTGGGTTCACGACCATTCGCGACCTTGGCTCGGAGGGAGCCGGCTACGCCGATGTGGGGATAAAACGATCCATCGAAAAGGGAATCATTGTAGGTCCGAGGATGCTCGTTGCCGGACGGGCCATGGTTGCGACAGGAAGTTATGGACCAAAGGGGTTTCGTCCCGATTTCGATGTTCCACTCGGCGCCGAAACCGCTGACGGGTTGGATGCTCTGATTCGAGTCACCCGCGATCAGATCGGTAAGGGAGCTGATCTGATCAAGATATATGCGGATTATCGATGGGGTCCAAACGGTGAAGCCATGCCGACGTATTCGGTCAGTGAGATCAAACGAATTGTAGAAACAGCAACGGCCAGCGGACGCCCGGTGGTGGCTCATGCCGCCACGGCCGACGGAATGATGAATGCAATTCTCGGCGGCGTGGAAACCATTGAGCATGGCGACGGCGCAACCGATGAAGTACTCGCTCTCATGGTGGCGCGTGGTGTGGTCTGGTATC
>Ga0114949_10002732_pt1 | contig 11045 bp, 9 predicted proteins | sample N074metaG_FD_83505 | JGI IMG/M metagenome (GOLD analysis project Ga0114949, IMG submission 83505) | Deep subsurface microbial communities from Kermadec Trench to uncover new lineages of life (NeLLi) - N074 metaG | ecosystem: Environmental > Aquatic > Marine > Ocean trench > Sediment | place... | reverse complement strand
GGCGTAGTGATTTCGCCCGTGCCGGTCGAGCGACTTTCAGAAGGACTGAGTAATCACTCCTATCGTACGGCGGGCTCCTACATTGCTAAATAGAATTGTAGGAGCCCGCCCAGCGGGCGATTCAAGTCAACTTGATGCTTCATCCGGGCACCGATTTTAAGTTTATGGGACAGCAGTGGGTTCGATCCGGTTTTAATGCAGGATATTTCATATTTTGACCTGCCAAAATACTGCGGTTATGGTCGGCAGCCAGATTGCTGAATGTACAGAGAGGATTATTGCTTCCAGATGCTTGTCGGTGACCTTCTTCGCAACTCTGCATTACGCGCACCGGATCGTGTGGCTCTGATCGGGCGTGGCCAACGTCTGACCTATGCGCAGTTCGAAGCCGAGGCGAATCGCCTGGCTAACGCTTTTCTGGAGCTGGAGCTGGACCGAGCTGCGAAGGTGGCAATTTTGTGCAGAAATTGCCCGCAATACGCCATCGTCTACTTTGCCATTGCCCGAACCACCTGCATATCGGCACATTGTTCGACCCGCAGCAATGCGGAGGAGCTGGCCTATGTGCTGAACAAGATGGAGGCGGAGGTTCTCCTGCTTGAGTCGTGTTTCATTTCACTGGTAGCCGATGTTTTGCCCAGGCTAGAGAAGTCGATAAGGCTCATTGTAATTGGTCAGGCAGATGATGCAGAAAGCGAACTCGCAGGTGCAATATCGATAGAGCATTTTGTAACCGGAAAATCGGCGAACCCTCCGTCAGTCGTACAGAAAGAAAGTGACCCGCTTGCCATCACGCTAACAGGTGGCACGACAGGGTTTCCGAAAGGCGTGCTGGTTAGTCATAAGGCAAGATGTGCGTCGGCGATTGCCGCGGCCGAAGAATTCGGGCTGGACGAAACCGACATCGTAGCGGCCTCCACTCCTCTCTTTCACACGGCGGGACTTTTTGTGTGGTTCGGTACTGCCGTGATGCAGGGGGCATCGGTCGTCCTTGCCGAATCCTGGGGCCCAATCGAGTTTATGCAACTTGTCGAGCAGGAAAAAATTACGGCAGCCTTCCTGGTGCCGAGCCAGCTGAATGATTTGATCACACACCGCGGATTTTCAACCGCACCTTTGAAAACATTACGCAATATAGGCTATGCAGGCGCGCCGATGGGTCGTGCATTGTCTGAACGCGTTCGCGCAGCACTCCCGGACGTCGTATTCACGGAAAACTATGGTCAGTCCGAAGCCTGCCCGATAACGATCCGATGTCAAAAACACGGCGCTGACAAACGCCAGACGGTCGGTCGGGCTGCCAGCAATGCGGAAGTCGGCATCGTGGACCAGGATGGACGCTTGTTGCCCCCGGGAGAGATCGGCGACATCGTTACGCGCGGCGATCAGCTGTTCGACGAATATTTCAATGACCCGCAGGAAACAAGAGAAGCGTTTCGGCTGGCGGATGGATGGTTGCTCACGGGTGACGTGGGGTTTTTGGACGACGACGGCTTCCTGACGCTGGTTGATCGATCGAAGGATATGCTGGTCTCCGGAGGAGAAAATGTTTATCCGGCCGAGATCGAGAATGCGCTGTATCAGCATGCGGCAGTTGCTGAGTGTGCAGTTTTCGGAATTCCCGATGAGCGATGGGGAGAAGTGCCAGCCGCGCATGTGGTGCTGGCGCCAGGCGCCGCTGTGTTGGAGGAAGAGCTTATTGATTTTTGCACAACGAAGATTGCGCGATTCAAGCGGCCGCGGGTGGTAAAGTTTGTGAGTGATTTGCCGAAAACATCCGTTGGCAAGATTCATAAGTTTGCGTTGCGGGAGCCATACTGGGTTGGGCACGAGAAGAAGATCTAGGGACCCTCTGATCGTACAGTCACTGTCAGACGACATTGCGCTCTGAACATCGACTTTCCAATAGCGGACGCTCATATAGTCGAGAAATCAACAGAACAGGCCAGAACCCGCCGCTCGTAGCTACTTGCTACGGTAGAACAAGGTAGTGCTTACGGGGCGGGCGAAATGCTCTCTGCGCACTGCATGCTGACAGCCTCGAGATTCGGGAAGCTGGCCAAATTGCCTTCATCCTTTACCTGATCAAACCAGCCGTCCGTTGATACGCAGGACAAGTCCATGTCGACGCGCGGCAACATATCCCAAGTGTGGGTTCGCCCCTGCATCATGGGTGTGAGATAGAGCAGACCAAGATGGTCAATCGTTCGGGCCATACGCAAGGGACCGGCATCCAGCGGAAAGAACTGAAGCTGAATTGCCAGTCGCGCAACAATTTCTTTGGCTTCCCGGTCATCGGCCGCGATGTAAGTCACAGTCGGTTCCCCGTGTCGGAGCGGATCACGCACCATTGACGCACCAGAGAACGGCGTTTTTACAATTCGTGCAGTCGGCGCCCATCCTTGTATGAGCTCGGACGTGGACGTCTCGACGGCTAGTTCAGGGTATCCATCGCTTCCCTGGCGATCACCGGTAGTGATGTCGATAATGATTTTCCCGGACAGATCCCCCAACTGCGGCATGAGCGATTCCACTGCAGACCATGGCACGGCGAGGATTATGATTTGCGACAGCTCGGCGGCGTTTCGTTGTGTGGTCGCGGAAGCACCAGCGCCTGTTGCAGCCACCAGCTCCTTTACCTTGTCACGCGATGGGTCCCGGCTACCATAAATCACAGTGTGACCGACTCCCGCAAGCTGTTGGCCCAAGGCGCTACCCATGTTACCGGTACCGATAACGGCAATCGTGTAGCTCTCATCTGCTAGCGCGACCGACGTTGCAAGTGTCCAGAAGGCAAAGAGGCGGAAAACAACAGATCCTAATGTTCCAATCATTCCTCACCTTTGATTAACACCGTAAATCCGGCGTCGACTCCGGGTCACCTGCGATCATCTGCTACTTCGTAACAGCCTAACACGCGACCGGCGGCAACGGGATGCAAAGCAGACTACCAAGGTCCGTTCTTGCGAAACCAACTATTCGACCATCTGGTCCTATCGTAACCAGTCATTCAAACGCAGAATTTTTCACCGATCAATTCGGCAGCGGTCGGCCAGAAGCGGCCAGTGCAGCAATTTGTTATGTTGCATTTCTCATTCATGGAATGAATAAACACGTTGCGGACTTTTAACCAGCTAATTGCTGTTTTAAATATCGAATTATGTCACTAGATTCATACATCCACCGAACTCCATCCCTTTCATCATCGATCCGCAGACAGGGCACTTGCTTTTTTCCACCACCTGAAATCAATTCAGCTTTGTTTTCGGGATGCAAACTAATGTCTTTTAACGGCAAGTCGAGCCCCATCCACCAAAGAGCCAGCCGAACTTTAATGCAATACGGACAGCTGGTGAAATAAAACAATTCGTGGCCCTTGAGCTGTTTTCCAGAGTTGCTCATAAATCCCCTTTCCCATGAAGAACCTGTGGCTTCCCCGAACTGCGATCAGCTGAGGAGTTACATTCCAATTTGCGACATAGCTAGTTTTTAGCGGATGCAAGTGTCGCATAACGTACCTATATCTGGCCAACCGCGAAGGGTCGGGTCATCTGCAGTCGTTTTCAACAGTCTGAATATTAGCAGATGAGCGGCTGCTTTGGGTCAGTGGAAGTTACAGTATGCAAAATCATAGCATGCGACCGGCAGCTAACTGCAGCAAAGCGGTCAATACAATCTGACAGAATCGGTCAGATCAAGTCTCGATAATCACATCTATATTTGCAACTCCGGCATACGCACAATCAGGCCATCAAGTTCATCAGTAACTTCGATCTGGCAACTTAAACGACTGTTGTCCTGCAAATCCATCGCGCACTCCAGCATGTCTTCCTCGAGATGCTCTGGTGAGCCGGTGATTTCGACCCATGCCGGATCGACATACACGTGACAAGTGGCGCAACTGCAGGCGCCACCGCACTCCGCCTCAATGCCCGGAATGTTGTTGCTGATTGCTCCTTCCATGACACTCATGCCGGATTCTACGTCTGCGACGTGCGGGGTGCCGTCGAACTCTATATAGGTTATTTTCGCCATACCTCAGGCTTCGACTAATTCGGTCACGTTGTTACTGATTCCTTTTGGCGTAAGTTGAATTAGTTCTGCCACACACTCTTCAATGCTCTTGTCGCTCGTGTCAATCGACGCATGTGCCCTGGAGTACAGCTCATCTCGTTCAGATAATATGCGGCGCAGATCGGACATGGCATCGCTCAGATTCTCCATTGGCCTGACGTCGCCTTCTGCAGTGAGACGCCGCATATATTCCTCTGGTCGTGCATGCAACCAGACAACAAAACATGTCGTCAATAATGTGTTCAGTAATTTAGGATCGGTAACAATGCTGCCGCCGGTTTCAACGACACAGCGATCGTATTTCTTGAGAGTTTGCATCAGTGCCTTCTCTTCCAGTCGGCGGTAACCAGTCTGGCCGGACAGCGAAAATATTTCCGATGAACTCATTCCGGCGAGCTTTTCGATCTCGCCGCCAAGATAGATAAAAGGTAGTTCGAGATGAGCAGCGAGAAGTTTCCCCTGGCTGGTTTTGCCTGCGCCACGCAAACCAATCAAAGCGATTCGCCGCCGCGACTCGACCGGAACAGAAAAATTCTCGGACAGAATTTGCAGGAAGGCCTTATGCGTGTCCGGACTCAACTCACGCAACAGATCTGCAATCAGGACCTCCTCCGCTGTTTGCCGTTCGCGTGTCTGTAACAGGTCGCTTGGTTCTGTGCGCAATGCCGCGGCAACCCGGGCCAGCAGGACCACTGAAATGTTGCCCTGTCCGTGTTCGAGTTGCGCCAGGTAACGCTCCGATACACCCGAATCCCGGGCCAGCACTTTTCGCGTCATGCGGCGATGTGCCCTCAAGGTGCGCACGCGCTCACCCAATATGCCCAGCAGGCGTGTAGATTCAATTGCGGCAATGTCGCTGTTGGAAGGCATCTTGGTTCTCGACGATATTGGGGACTGGAGTCTTGCACCCCGCGGCGCGTAAGGATACTATTATGCATGTTATAAGCAAATAGTAGCATAGATAAGCATTATAATTCATAAAATGACCGAGATAACTGACAAAACACCGCAAAGAATCGATTTCCGCACAGCGCCGGATCAATATCGGCACTGGTCAATTTCAATTGATGGGCCCGTAGCCACGCTCATCATGGCTGTCGATGAGAACAGCCCTTTTGCCGAAGGCTACGAGCTGAAGCTGAATTCATACGATATCGGTGTCGATGTCGAGTTGTACGATGCGGTGCAACGACTGCGCTTCGAGCATCCGGAAGTCCGTACGGTGGTGATGACCTCCGGGCTAGACACGATGTTCTGCGCTGGTGCAAATATCCGCATGCTGGGCACATCCAGCCACCCGCACAAAGTTAATTTCTGCAAATTCACCAACGAAACGCGTAATGCGATTGAAGACGCGAGCCACAACTCCGGTCAAACTTACATGGCAGCATTGAACGGAACAGCAGCAGGTGGTGGCTACGAGTTGGCATTGGCAACCGAATACCTGATGTTAATCGATGATGGCAATGCTGCTGTTTCCCTGCCGGAAGTACCGTTGCTCGCTGTTTTGCCTGGCACCGGTGGCCTGACTCGCCTCGTGGATAAACGCAAAGTGCGGCGGGATCTTGCGGATGTTTTCTGCACTGTCGAAGAAGGCATGAAAGGTCAGCGCGCCGTAGACTGGCGGCTTATCGATGAGATGGTGCCGCGTTCGAAATTCAATGAACGTGTCCGGGAAAAGTCGCTTGAGTTGGCGGCACAATCTGATCGGCCCGAAGGTGAAAGTGGCATTCAATTTGATCGGCTCGAGCGAATCGAAGAAGATAAGAAAATCCGTTATCCATTTGTCACAGTGACGCTCGATCCGGACGCGCGAACGGCAACACTGGAAATTCAGGGACCAGACAACGATACGCCGGCCGATGCCGATGCGATAAAAAAACAGGGTGTGAATTTCTGGCCGTTGGCGGTTGCCCGGGCGATCGATGATGCGCTGTTGCATTTACGCTTTAACGAACCCACCCTGGGCATGTTGATCATCAAAACAAGCGGAGATGGAACCCGGGTCGCCGCGTACGATGCGTTGCTTGGCGCCAACCAGGACAACTGGCTTGTCCGGGAAATCCTGCTGTTTTTGCAGAGAACCTATAAACGCCTGGACGTTACCTCGAGAACGACCTTCGCCTTCGTCGAGCCGGGCAGTTGTTTTGTCGGCCTGCTCGCCGAGCTCTTATTCGCCGTCGATCGCAGTTACATGCTGGAAGGACAAATTGATGACCGACCGGCGCCGACCATTCAATTGAGCGAACTGAGTTTTGGTATGCTGCTAATGCCGAACGGGCTCACCCGACTCCAAACACGTTTTCTGGGTGAGTGCGAAAGCATCGACAATGCGCGGCATCTGATCGGCAAAGACCTTGATGCAGAAGTGGCGCTGGATGCGGGATTGATTACTTATGCTCCGGACGATATCGACTGGGAGGATGAAATTCGCCTGCTGCTGGAAGAGCGCGCAAGTTTCTCACCGGATGCGCTAACAGGCATGGAAGCGAACCTTCGTTTCGCCGGCCCGGAAACCATGGAGAGCAAAATATTCGGCCGCCTGAGCGCGTGGCAGAACTGGATATTCCAACGCCCGAACGCCGCCGGCGAAGCGGGCGCATTAAGACTTTATGGCACCGGAAAGCGTGCTAAATATGACCGCGGGAGAGTTTAGTCATGACAGACGTTGACTATGCATCACTGATACCGAACAACGTGGACCTGAAATCGGATAAGCGCCTGCAGCGCGCCCTGGAAGAGTGGTATCCAAAATACATCGACTGGTGGAAGAACATGGGACCGGTTGGTTTCCAGGATCGCGAGGTCTATCTGCGCACCGCGGTTGGCGTCGACTCGGAAGGCTGGGCAAAATTCGGTTACGTCAAAATGCCGGAGTATCGCTGGGGAATTTTACTCGCACCCAAAGAGGAAGGCAGAACGATTGCTTTCGGCCAGCACAAAGGCGAACCGGTGTGGCAGGAAGTACCGGGTGAATATCGCTCCATGCTCCGCCGCCTCATTGTAATTCAGGGCGACACAGAGCCGGCCTCTGTTGAGCAGCAACGCTATCTCGGCCAGACTGCACCCTCACTTTATGACATGCGCAACCTTTTCCAGGTCAATGTGGAAGAGGGGCGTCACCTCTGGGCAATGGTCTACCTGCTGCAAAAGTATTTCGGCCGCGATGGCAGGGAAGAGGCGGAAGACCTGCTCAAGCGAACCTCGGGTGATGCCGACAAGCCAAGAATCCTGGGAGCGTTTAACGAGTCAACACCGGATTGGCTGTCCTTCTTCATGTTTACGACTTTTACCGATCGTGACGGCAAAATGCAGTTGGAGTCCCTGGCAGGCTCCGGCTTCGACCCGCTCGCGAGAACGACGCGCTTCATGTTGACGGAGGAAGGTCATCACATGTTCGTGGGTCGGACCGGTGTTGAGCGCGTCATACAGCGCACCTGTGAGATCATGAAAGAGCACGGGGTTACTGATCCTGCCGATAAAGACGCCGTGCGCAAGTATGGCGTTATTGATCTGGCAACCATACAAAAGAAAATCAATTTTCATTATTCGGTCACGCTCGATCTCTTTGGTGCGGAAATTTCCACCAATGCGGCGAACTCGTTCAATGCGGGATTAAAGGGCAGGTTCCGTGAGGGGAACATTGATGATGATCACCAGCTCGAGAATGACACCTACCCGGTGGGCCAGGTCGTCGACGGCCAAATAACGATGGTCGATACACCAGCATTGAGTGCCATCAATGCAAGACTCTGTGATGACTACATTGACGATTGCGAGAAGGTGATGAAACGCTGGAATCGCGTGCTGCAAACGCACGAAATCGACTATGAAATGTCATTGCCGCATCGTGCATTTCATCGGGCAGTTGGTGAGTTTTCGGACGTCAGCGTTACGGCGGCCGGAGAGATCGTGTCCGAGGTACAATGGAACGATCGGGAGGAAGAATGGTTGCCTTCTGATGCCGACCTCGGGTATATCCTCTCCCTGATGCAACCCGTAACGGTGCCAGGCAAGTATGCGAGCTGGCTCTCCGCACCGCGCGCTGGCATCAACGGAAAATCCGGCGATTTCGAGTACGTCAAACTGGTTGCATGAGGTGTGGCTATGAATGCGCAACAGTCTTTCACCGAAGCAGTAGCAATGATCACTGCGCGCATCGATGGGCGCGCGCTGGACGGCGATTTGCAGTCATTTTTGGATGAAAACTTTCCGCCAGGTGGTGAAGCGTTCGATGAACTCGCCACGCTCTGCCGGCAAGGTATCGACGAAGGCTGGCTATGTGATCGCGAACATGGCGGCGTAAAATTCGGCAGGATCATCAAGCCGGGTCCGGAGAGCAATGGTTTTTCTGTCGATGTCGTACAGATGGAAAATCTTGCCGGGCCGTATCACGGCCACCCCAATGGTGAGATCGATATGATTATTCCCGAATCCAGCGATGCGAAGTTCGACGGCAAGGGACAAGGCTGGATGGTTTATGCAGCCGATTCCGAACACTACCCAACCGTGACTGACGGCAAGGCGATTATTCTTTATCTTCTTCCCGGTGGTGAGATCGACTTCACCCGCAGTGCACCCTGACGTAACCATTCTCATGCCTGAGCAAATAGCAAAAGAATCGATCGTTGTCCGACTTGCCGGAGACTCTGGTGATGGCGTGCAGCTTATGGGGTCACAATTCATTGCATCCACCGCACTAAGCGGCGAAGACTTCTCGACCTTTCCCGATTTCCCCGCCGAGATTCGTGCACCGATCGGCACGACTTTTGGCGTGTCTGCATATCAGATGAATATTGGTGCGAACCCGATTAAGACGGCTGGTGATTCGCCCGATATCCTGGCCGCTTTTAACCCGGCCGCACTCAAAGTAAGCCTGCCATTACTAAAGAGTGGCGCACTCCTGATTGTGAATAGCGACAGCTTCACGGCGCGCAACCTGACCAAAGCCGGATATGCGGAGGATCCCAGGGAAACAGGGGAACTGGATAGCTATCAGCTAATCTCGGTTGATATCGGTCGCCTGAATCTCGAAGCAGTCAAGCCGTTCGGTCTTTCCAAGAGCGATGGTGGGCGGTGCAAGAATTTCTGGGCGCTCGGCCTGTTGATGTGGATGTTCGACCGTGACCTTAGCCCCATCGAAGACTGGATCAGGAAGAAGTTCGCTAACAAGGACGTTGTGCGCGATGCGAATCTGGCGGCATTGCATGCAGGGCATGCATACGCAGAGACCGCCGAACTGTCGGAGGCCATTCCCCGTTTTGACATCGCCACGGCCGAGCTGCCCGCTGGCGAATACCGCGGCATCACCGGCGCGGAAGCACTGTCACTGGGCCTTGCTGCAGCGGGTGAACTGGCTGACCGGCCCGTGCTCTTTTGTTCCTACCCGATCACACCGGCATCACCTCTGTTGCATCGTTTGTCGCGGTTCAATGAACTTGGCGTCGGTACGTTTCAGGCGGAGGATGAGATTGCCGCAATTTGTGCAGCAATCGGCGCATCCTATGGCGGTGCAATCGGCGTAACGTCGAGTTCGGGACCCGGCATCGCGCTAAAGACGGAAGCAATCGGGCTTGCCGTAAATGCCGAGTTGCCGCTGGTCATTGTTAATTCCCAACGCGGCGGCCCATCAACCGGCTTGCCGACCAAGACGGAGCAGTCGGACCTTTACCAGGCTATTTACGGACGCAATGGCGACACTCCCATCCCGGTCATTGCAGCACGCTCGCCCGGAGACTGTTTTTTCGCCGCGATCGAGGCTACCCGCATTGCGTTGCGGCATATGACGCCGGTCATGTTGTTAAGCGATGGCTATATATCCAACGCGGCCGAGCCATGGCGTATTCCGGATATGCATGACATCGAGCCGATAGAAACCAACGCAGCGCCCCAGCCGGACGATACCCGTGACCCACAAGCCATGCCATTCGAGCGTAACCCGGATACTCAGGGTCGCCCGTGGATAACGCCTGGAATGCCGCACCTTATGCACCGATTGGGTGGACTCGAAAAAGATTTTGTGACTGGCAATATCTCCTACGACGCTGACAATCATCAACGCATGACCGACATGCGTGCGGCGAAAGTTGCGTCCGTTGGCAAATTCATACCACGACAGACCATGGAGCTTGGTGATGAAAAAGGCGAGCTGCTGGTGATCGGCTGGGGCTCAACCTACGGCCCGATTTTCCAGGCAGTGCAGCAAGCCCGACAAACAAATACGAAAGTCAGTTTTGCGCACCTGCGTTATTTGCATCCTCTACCAGAGAACCTGGGTGAGCTCATCGGCAATTTCAATCAGCTGCTGGTGCCGGAAATGAATATGGGGCAATTGTCCAGCGTATTGCGCGATAAACTCTGTGTCCATCCGGTGCCGCTATGCAAGGTCACGGGACAACCGTTTCAAATTGCCGAGTTACTTGAAAAAATACAATCAATGTTACCGCCCCTCGTCATTGCAGCGGACGCTGCAGGAGACGGCCAGTGAGTGCCGTGCTCACCGCCAAAGATTTTGCAACCTCGCAGGAAGTGCGATGGTGTCCTGGCTGTGGCGATTATGCGATTCTCAAGGTGGTCACCAAGATGCTTGCGGAGGTTGGCGCAAAGCCGGAAAAGACAGTGTTCGTATCCGGAATCGGTTGCGCGGCACGATTTCCCTATTACATAGAAACCTATGGCTTTCACACTATTCACGGTCGCGCACCGGCGATCGCGACGGGGTTGAAGCTCGCCAACCCGGAGCTGGATATCTGGGTGGTGACCGGCGATGGAGATGGCCTGTCCATTGGCGGCAATCATTTGCTGCACGCCTTGCGCCGTAATGTTGGTCTCAAAATTCTGCTTTTCAACAATGAAATCTATGGGCTGACGAAAGGCCAGTACTCCCCCACGTCAAGATTCGGTACGCGTTCACCCTCGAGTCCGTCCGGTTCTATCGATGCACCACTGTCTCCCGGTCAGTTTGCGTTTGG
>Ga0114949_10002730_pt1 | contig 11051 bp, 11 predicted proteins | sample N074metaG_FD_83505 | JGI IMG/M metagenome (GOLD analysis project Ga0114949, IMG submission 83505) | Deep subsurface microbial communities from Kermadec Trench to uncover new lineages of life (NeLLi) - N074 metaG | ecosystem: Environmental > Aquatic > Marine > Ocean trench > Sediment | place... | reverse complement strand
CGGGGGGGGGGGGGGGGGGGGGGGGGGGGGGGGGGGTAGTGGATACATCGTGTCTCGACACCCCGACAAGCAGCCGGACTATCCTCCGGCCGCCTCGGTGGCACAGTTTGCCGCCACCGCTTACAGGCGGATCACCTCGGGTGAAGTGTTGAAATAGCGGAACGAATTGCGCATCGCTGAAAGCTACGGATCGCTCCTGTCCGGCTCAAGCCGATTTACTCTGACAAAACCCTCAGAATTGTTTCGAAAAAACCCGGCAGATTAATCAACCTTTGACCGCCGCGGCCCGTGCCTTCTCCCGTTCACGGAAGATCACATAAATGGCTGCAGACACAATCGTTATGACCACAAAAATAATCCCGATGACATTCACCGCCGGGGTGAGGCCAAAGCGCATCCGCGAACCGATTTCCGTCACCAGGGTATGGGAACCGCCAATGGAAAAGATCGTCGTATTGTAATTCTCAAACGATTGTAGAAAGGCGATGACGCTGGCTGTCAGGATCGTCGGTTTCAGGAACGGCATGGTGATGCGCCTGAAAACCTGGATATGGCTTGCACCAAGGTCCATGGCGGCTTCTTCAAGCGTTATGTCCTGGCGCTCCAGCCGGGCCATAAACATCAGCATGGTGTAGGACGAAATATACGTTGCCTGGGCCATGGCCGCCGTAAACAGACCACCCGACACACCTGTTTCGCGCCAAAAAATCAGCGTGGAGATACCCAGAATGATTCCCGGAGTCAGCAGCGGCGACACCATAATACCGTAAAGCAGGCCATTATAACGTGAGTCAAAACGCGTAATCACAAACGCCCCGGCAAGACCGAGAGGCAAAGACACCAGGATCACCGCAATCGCGATGATTAACGAATTGATCAGTCCGCTCCACATGCGGGTATCTTGGGCCAGAACGCCAAACCACTTCAGGGTAAAGCCGCGCCAAACGGTCACAGACGGTGTGGAGAACTCGTTAAAGCCCGCGGCAACCATCAAAATCAGCGGCAAGAACATATAGGCAAAGAAAATCACCATATAGATGTTGAAAACAATCCGGCTGCCCTGTCCAAAGGCGGTTTGTGACACGCTGCTCATTTTGCGATGTCCTTGATGCCGACTTTGAACAATCGCATCATCAGGAAAATGAAAATGATGCAGGCCACCAGCAGCGTGAAGGCATAAGCCGAACCGGTGTTCCAGTTACTCGATTCGAAGAACTTGTTGTAAATCAACTGGGTGAACCAGGGTTCGGCCGTCCCGCGAGTCATGATGTAGGGCACGGCATAGGACCCTGCGGAGAGCATGAAGGTCATGATGCAGCCAACGGCGATGCCGGGTTTGGCATGGGGCAAAACGACCCTTCTGTGGATCTGCCAGGTGGGCGCGCCCAGATCGCGGGCGGCCTCGATCTGTGCCGTGTCCAGCGTCTCGACCGTGTTGTAAATGGGAAACACCATGAACAGGATGTAGGCGTAGACCATGGCAATAAACACACCGGTGCCGCTTTCAAGAAACGGCACGGAATCAATCCCGACAAGCCCCAACAGATAGTTGGCCACGCCGTTATAGTTCAGGATCATCAGCCAGGCGAAAACACGCAACAATTCGTTTATCGCATAGGGGATGATCAATCCGAGCATAATGATCGCCGCCTTGCCCGGTGTCGCCAGTTTGGCGACCGTATAGGCCATGGGATAACAGACGACGAACGCAATGAACGTGACCGCAACGGAAGCCAGAATGGTTTTTATGAATATGGCTAAGTGACTGCGGCCCATAATCGTATAGTTCCGCAGAGAATAGACTTTCTTCGGGGCGATCTCGCGAGCTTCCAGCTCTGCGATCACGACCCGTTTTTCGGCAACAACAGTTTCTATTCCAGCGATCTTCGCGTCGCGCTCCTGTGATGGAACGAGGGCCTCGGCGTCCATTTTGTCGAAAGACAGCATGTCGATATCGTTGTAAAGCCTGTCGATCCGCACGGAGTTCGCGGCGGCTTCACCACCCTGGTCCTTGTACCAGAACGACTGCTCGACCATGATTAACTGCGGTCCGATAATCATTCCGGCAACCCAGACCACTGACAGCAGCAGAATTACGGTTGTCATCCGGGGGCCGAATGATCGAAGCAGGCTATTCATCCGCCACGTCCCCAACAGGCAGGATCATGCCGTCTTCCGGGGCGAAACAAATACCCTTCTGATCGGATGGATCGTGGGCTATGGCACCGGCATTAACCAGATGAGCTAAAAAAACATCGTCTCCACGGCGGAAGAACAGATTGACAAACGGACCTTCCAGATCGCGCCGGTCGAATGTCACGTCAATGGAATTCTCTTTGCCGTCGACGGCACTCAACACCTGCATCTTTTCAGGGCGGACGAATAAAAAAACCTCGCTGCCGACAGTCACTTTCTGCGGGTTTTTACCCCGCAGCGCACCGTACTTGGTATCAACCACGGCCATATCGCCATCCTGGGACGTGATCTTTCCGCGGAAAACGTTGTTGGCACCGACAAATGTAGCCGCAAAAGCCGTCGCCGGAGCATCGTAAACAATGTCTGTTGTATCAACCTGCTCGATAACGCCGGCCCGCATGACCGCAATACGATCCGACATGGTCAGGGCTTCACCCTGATCGTGGGTAATATAAATAAACGTAACGCCGGTTTTGCGCTGAATATCGCGAAGCTCCGAGCGCATGTGCTGGCGCAGTTTCAGATCCAGGGCCGACAGCGGTTCATCAAGCAGCAGCACAGCCGGTTCAACCGCCAGAGCCCTTGCAACGGCAACTCGCTGGCGCTGGCCGCCGGATAATTCGTCGGGCATCTTTTCGCCCTGGTCACCAAGGGCCACCAGGTCCAGCAGCTCAAACGCCCTGTCGCGACGCTTGCCCTTCGCCCAACCGCGCATCTCAAGACCAAAGGCGACGTTTTCCCAGACCGTCATCAGCGGAAACAGGGCAAGGCTCTGGAAAATCAAGGCCGTCGGTCTCTTGTGCGGACCAACCCCGGTCATCGGTTCTCCCCCAATACGGATTTCACCCGTAGTGGGATTCAGGAATCCGGAAATCATTCGCAGGATCGTCGTCTTTCCGCATCCCGACGGCCCTAGGATCGAGAAAAATTCACCCGCTTTAATTTTTAGATTGGTCGGATACACGGCTGTAAAATCGCCGAAATTTATCGACACATTGCTTAGTTCAATGTCTTTTCCACGCATAGGCAAATGAACCTCCTGCTAAGAAGAAGTACACAACCATAAACTTCCTGCCCAACTGAAAAACGCAGGCCGCGCACGCAAAAAGTAACGGAGCCATCTCCATAATCGAGGAAATGGCTCCGTACGCAACCAGTTAGCTCAGAGGGCCGTGATTTTTTCTACATATTCCTGACGAACGCCGTTAAACCAGGGGGTGTTCATGGGCCACCACCACAGATTTGCAATAGCGTTACCAGGATAGGCGATTTTGAATGTCGCCTTGCTGGCATCCGTAAGATGATTTGCGGAACCAACGGCGGCGGAGTTGTAGCCGGTATTGTTGGAGAACATGCCACCCGCTTCGGGTGTCATCAGGAAGTTGATCATCTCATAGGCCTCATCGAGATGCTCAGCACCTGATGGAATGCCCATGGTGTCCATCCATCCAAGAGCGCCTTCCTTGGGCGCCGTGTAGATCCACTTCTTGTCCACATCTTGATGCAGCTTGATACCGGTGGTGTCCCATGTCTGGCCAATGGTGCAACCGGCATCGGTAAAGGCGGAGGTTGCTTCCGTGGCGTTGTTCCAGAACGCACCGATGTTTTTCTTGTGCGGCGCCATGAACTTCAGGCAGGCCTCGAAGATACGCCGCATATCCGCCTCAGACTTGTAAAGATCCAGGGCACGGTCGGACGGAACCTGGCCAGTGGAATCCAGATAAATCGCCAGGGTAATGATTAGGGATTTCTGACGGCCGGCGACTTTGCCGTCCAGGCCATCGGCCCACAGGTCACCGTAAGATAGTTCACCTTGCTTGAAGCTGTGGACAGAACTGTCATAGGTGATGCCTTCGGTCCCCCAGTCGAACGGAATCAGGTAGCGCTTGCCACGTTTTGCGGCGCCAAGACTCAGAGAACTGCGCCAAAGAGCAGGTTCGATCTGGTCGACCTTGACACGGCTTTCGTCAATGGGCTGAAGCAGATTACCTTCGTCATATTCAGGACGGGTATCGACGGAGGGGAAGATCAGATCGAAACCTTTGCCGCCGGCGGCTCGAAGCTTGCTCTGGGCTTCTTCGTTCGAGCCGAAGGTGGTGAGATTGACCTTGATGCCGGTTTTCTTTTCGAAGGCATCTTTGATGTTGTCCTGGATGTAATCACCCCAGGCAAACACGTCGACCTCACCGGACGATGCCAGGGGCGAACGGATGAAGAAGGGGCCGGCTGCAGCCAGGGCGCCAAGGGCGGCTCCCTTCTTCAAGAGCGACCGCCGCGTAAAATCACGGGCAGCCAGAAGCGTTGGATCGATCAGGTTGTTTTTACCGGTTTTCATTGGCTTGCCTCCCATTTGAAGAATCAGCAACTCATTGTCGAAGCTACGAGGTCCGAAGATTAAGGCCCAACCGTTGCATTTTTTGGGCCGGCCGTTGCGCGACTTCTGCTGCCACCCTCCAGGGCAACATCGTTACCAGCCATGTTCAGACTTTGGACAGATAGAAATGGCCGTTTCGCATAATAACACTTGCAAACTTTAGCTGGGCCGTCAACCGGCAGGGCCAATCCGCCGCCGCCTTGGCGGCGCGCCCACCCTGGAGCTCCAGCAGCCCGGCGACGTGCCGCGCCGCGGCGTTCCCGGGTTCGGCCTTGAGCGCCCGCAAGGCGGCCTTGCGCGCCTCGGCGCTGCGCCCGGCCTCGGCCAGGGCGACTGCGCGCCCCAGCCAATCATCGGCCGTAGCCCTGGGCACGAGCCCGGCGCGCCGGGACCCGTGCCGCGCTGCTCGTCGCGTCATTCGTCACGCCCTCGAATGCCGGAATCACCCGATCGCCCCGACGGTATACGCCGCCCCCCAGAGCGTCAAACGGTCGAGCGTCAAACGATCGATCGGTTCGGGCTTTGGCTGAGCGCCGCGCGCCAGGTTAGGCTGCGCCGCGCGCCAGGTTTGGCTGAGCGCCGCACGCCACGGGAGATCAGCGCAGGATGAAGGGCAACAGGGCCGCCTGCATGTTGCAGCGCTCGGGCGTTGTAGGCCGCCTGGCGGCCAAACGGGCCCGCCGATAGTTCTGAAGGAAAGTGAACCTGAACATCTTCCATCTCCTGGACTTATACCAAAGGTCCCATCCGTAGCGCTTCGACCTGTCCGGCATATTGACACGGCGCCCCAATCTCACATTTGCCGCGATGTCACCCCAGGCATGCATGTTTCGCATGGTTTATGGATGGTTAAAGCGGCGGGGCTCCGGCCAGCCGGCCAGCCTCCCTTGGAAACCCCTTCGATTTCATTTGAAACGTCGAAAAACGGAGTAGGTACATCTTTGTAGGTATAGTCGTAGGTAGTTATTGATCGAAATACGTATTGTCTCTGAACGACGACTCCATTATTGTGGATATTAACCATAACATTTAACTATAAAGAACAACAAACCAACAAACAACGCACGCCTTGAGACACGGGGGGCACGGGGAGGAACATTCATGAGCTTCAGCAGGCGATCTTTTCTCATGGCGGGTGCCGCGGCGGGCGCCGTGGGCATCTCAGGATATCCTGGAACCGCCCTAGGCCGCGGCGGTAGCGACAGCGACGGCAGCACCACGACGAAGAGCGGGCTGGTCTTCGGGTACACGCCATTCACCCAACCTCTGTTCATCCCGGACGTCCTGACGCCTCTTGGGAGCGACAACGCACTGGACCCGACGCCGGCGGCAGTTTCCGACAGTGGACCGAAAATGCCGCGTGGCATTTGCAACGACGTGGCGCACGGGATCGCACCAGAATACGGGCAGTTCTTCGGCCAGCAGCATAAGAAGGAGTACCTGCTCGTCACCGAGGAGACGACCCAGCGGTTCGTTCCCGGCGGGCCGGACACGCCGGTCTTCACCTACCGCGACGGGACCAAGGCCGCCGGTTCGGGTCGGACGCCCGGTCCGACGGTCGTCGCCAACTTCGACGAGTCCGTCGTGCTCCGCAATTGCAATTTGCTGACCCGCGACCGCAGCGGCACCAACTCGACCGGCCACGACCACGAGACCTCGCTCCATCTGCACGGCACCCACGCCCCGGCGCATGCCGATGGCTATCCGGACTTCTACGTCCTCGCAGGCGAAGGGAGGGACTACTTCTACCCCAACCAGGCGCCGAGAATGACGGATCCGGGAACGAACACTGCGCCGCGCTTCGAAGGCCCCTTCGATGAAACCTGGATACCGTCTACCGTGTGGTATCACGACCATGGAATGGACGTCACCGGGTTCAACGTGACCCGGGGCCTCGCCGGTTTCTACCTGATGTTCGACGAACGGGAAAAGCACTTGATCGGGACCAAGGTGCTGCCCAATCCATTCGAACTCGACGCGCACGGCAACCCCCTCGACATCGGGCTCGCCCTGCAAGACCAGCGCTTCAACGCCGACGGGACGATCCATTACGATTTCCTGGACCATAACGGCCGCATCGGTGACGTCTTTACGGTGAATGGCAGGGTCCAGCCCTACCTCAAGGTCCAGCCCAGGAAGTACCGCTTCCGCATTCTCAATGCCTCGAACGCGCGCGTCTATCGGCTGAGATTGAGTACGCGCCAACCTTTCCTCGTCATCGGCGCCGACAGTTGGTTGTTCCCGCGCGCCGGCGTCATCCGCGATTTCGAGATCTCGTCGGGGCAGCGTCACGACGTGATCATCGACTTCAGCGGCACATCGGGCGAGGTGTTCCTCGAGAACATCATGATTCAGGAAGACGGGCGCAAGGGTAAGGAGGTCGACCCGGATCGCCCCACGCCTCTGCTCAAGTTCATCGTCGAGGGAAATACCGTGGATGACATTACCGCCGAGGACGAAACGGTCATCCGCGGCTTTGCCGGCATCGACCCTGGCGGCCAATGGGCGCCGATCCGAGAGGACGAGATCGTGAATAACGAGTTCTTCAGATGGGATCGGTCCAACGGGGCTTGGACGGTCAACAATCGATTCTTCAATCCGCGCCGGGCAGATGCCGTTCCGGTATTGGGGCACGGTGCGGAGCGCTGGGTGCACGAGAACAGTTCGGGTGGCTGGTGGCACCCGATCCATAACCACCTCGAAGGGTTCCAGATCAAGACCCTCGACGGCAAGCCCCCGCCCTTCGAGCGTTCATTCAACAGCGACCTGGTCAACCTCCACGGTGGCGAGGTGGCAGAGACCTTCATCAAGTTCCGTACCTTTACCGGACCTTTCGTCTTCCACTGCCACAACATCGAGCACGAGGACATGCGCATGATGGGGGTCCACGATCCGCAGCCGGACGGAATAACGCCGCTTGATGGAGTGTCGGAGATCGACGCCAACATCTCGGGCGTCGTTCCGACCTGCGAGCAGCTCGAAGCGGACAAACGGATCTATTTCGACGAGGCCGGCGATGTGGACCGCATCGAGGACCGCGGTGTCGGCTTCCCCGACTGCGAATTCGACATGGACGGCAGGGGAAATGGTTGACGCTATCCGTAAGGCCGGCCTCGACCGATGGCTGAGGGAGAAACTGCGACGATGACGACGAAGACTCCCCTACGCTCTTACGCGGTATTTCTCTGCGCCGCTTTCGCGTTGTCCACGATCGCCTGGGCGGGGGCCGTGGCGCAGAATGCGCCCCTCACGAAAGCGTCAGAGAAGGCCGCGGCACCGGAGACGGCGGTCGGCGAAGCCTGCGCGCTTCTGCCACCTTCGTCGCCGGCCAAGGCCGAACCCGGTCAGCGCACGCGCAGCGGAAAGGTATCGGAGCGGTTTCCAAACATCATGCTGCGCACACAGTGCGACACGCAGGTCCGCTTCTACGACGACATCGTCAAAGATAGGATCGTGCTCATCAACTTCATGTATACGACCTGCAGCGACATCTGCCCGGGAACGACACAAAACCTCGTCGACGTTTACGATTATCTCGCCGGACGAATGGGGCGCGACATGTTGATGCTGTCGATCTCGATCGATCCGGAGGTCGACACGCCGGACGCCTTGATGCGATATACCGTGATATTCGACGGACCGAAACCGGGTTGGCTGTTTCTCACGGGCGACTACGCGGAAATCGATCGGCTGCGCCGTAGCCTGGGCGTGTACGATCTCGATCCGATCGTCGATGCGGACAAAACGCAGCACGCCGGGATTATCACTTTCGGGAACGATCGGACGAACCGCTGGGCGGCCCTGCCGGCGATGATGGACAGTAAGGAACTCGCAAGAACGATCCTCAGGATAACGCGAGATCCGAGGGCTAAGCGCCGGAACCTGTCATCTCTGGAATAGGAGGCGATCGGCTTGAACTTGATGTCACGCGCCGGCATGTGGGGATGGCAACCGCAGTGGCGAACCTTGAGCCCGGTTCTCGAGGGGGGCGAAACCAAGGACGAGGCGATGGGCGCGCGCGACCGTGACAAGCGATGGGGCGAGCGACGGACGTCGGCGTGCGCGACGGTGCGAGATCTCGTGGAGCGAAGAGACTATGTCTAGGTTTGTTCGTTTCTTCCTGCTAACGAGCGCAGTTGCTGTAACCGCAGTTGCGTTAGTGGTCACCTTTTACAGAGAGCACGAGGTGGACCGGCTGATCGAGTTTGCGGAAGGCAGGAACGTGGAATTGGCGCGGTCATTCACCGGCAGCGTCTGGCCGCGTTTCTCGTCCTATGTAATGTCGGCCTCGGAGTTGGACGAAGAAGAGCTTCGATCGAGCCCGGAAACGCGCGCAATCGGCGAAGCCATGAAGACGGCGTCGGCGGGGCTGCCGGTGCTCAAGATCAAGATTTACAGTCTCGACGGCATCACGGTCTATTCATCGGAGCCCACGGAGATAGGCGAGAACAAGGGTGGCAATCTGGAGTTATTTTCCGCCGCGCTGAATGGATATCCCGCAAGCAAATTGACCTTTCGCGACATGTTCAGTTCGTTCGAGGGAACGGTTCAAAGGCGCGTTCTCGTCGAAAGCTACCTCCCGATTCGACAAGGCGGCGGTCCGGTCGAGGGAATTATCGAGCTCTATACGGATGTCTCTCCTTTCCTTGCCGCGATCAAGCGTTCCACAAGAAAATTTATCACCGGCTTCCTGCTGATCGTCGGATTGGTATACGGGATGCTGTTCGTGATCGCCTGGCGCGCGGACCGCACGATCAAGCAGCAGTACGCCGACATCATGGAGACGAATGCGGCGCTTGAGCACGAAGTCAGGCAGCGCAGGCAGGCGGAGAAGGCGCTCAAGCAAGCCCACGACGAACTCGAGCAGCGCATCGAGGAACGGACCCACGAGCTCACCGAGGAGATTGTCGAGCGCAAACGGGCGGAGGGTGAAGCGCGGCGGCATCGCGACGATCTGGCCCACTTTGCACGGGTCAGCATCATGGGAGAGATGGCCACCAACCTGGCTCACGAGCTCAACCAACCGCTTACCGTAATCTCCGGGTGCGCCCAGTTTTGCACCGACAGCTTGCGGGCCGGCAACGCGGAGCAGGCGAAGCTGTTGGATGCCTTGGAGCAGGTGGCCGGACAGGCTGACCGCGCAAGCAAGATCATCCGCCGCATCCGGGGTTTCATAAAAAAGGGCGAACCCGAACGGAGACTCGTTGACGTGAACGCTGAGATCCGCAGCGTGACCGATCTACTTCGGTCGGATACTCGCGAGCAAGGGACCGAGATACAGCTCAAGCTAACGGAACGGTTGCCATTGGTGAACGCAGATCCGATCCAGATTCAGCAGGTAATTCTGAACCTCGCGTATAACGGCATAGAGGCCATGAATGGCGACGGATCGACGTCACGGTGTCTCACGATTCACACGTCCGCTCTGCGCAATGGCTTGGTCAAAGTTGCCGTTCGCGACGAGGGAGTGGGAATAGCCGCCGAAACCATGAGCCAGCTTTTCGACGCCTTTTTCACCACGAAGCCCCATGGCCTCGGCATGGGCCTGTCCATAAGCCGCTCGATCGTCGAGGCGCATGGTGGCCGCCTCTGGGCGTCCTCCGACGGCAAGACCGGCAGCGTTTTCCGTTTCACGATGCCGGCCGCCCAAGACGGTAGCACCGATGACGTGTGAAGCGACCGTATTCATCGTCGATGACGATGCGGCGGTCCGCCGTTTCCTGCTCGGGCTGATCGCGTCGGTCGACCTTCCGGTCGAGGCCTACGCCTCGGCCCAGGAGTTTCTCGACGCCTATGAACCGGGGCGACCGGGATGTCTGCTGCTCGACGTGCGCATGCCCGGCATGAGCGGTCTCGAGCTGCAGACGAAACTAGTTGAGCGGGCGATCCGTCTCCCCGTTATCATTCTCACCGGCCACGGCGACGTGCAGGTGGCCGTCCGCGCCATGAAGGTCGGAGCATTCGACTTCATCGAAAAGCCGTTCAGCAACGAATTGTTGCTCGACCGGATCCAGAAGGCGGTGACCGAGAGCGTCCACGCCGACAACAACCGCGCCGAACAGGACGAAATCATCGGCCGGATACGACGACTTACGCCCCGCGAGCGCCAGGTGTTGGACTTGGTCGTCGCCGGCGAAACCAACAAGGGCGTCGCCAGCCGCCTCGACATAAGCGAGAAAACCGTCGAGACCCACCGCGCCAGGGTGATGGAAAAGATGTGCGCCAAGTCATTGGCGGGTCTCGTGAAAATGGTTGCACGGCTGACGGTCGACTAGGAAAACCCTTACCCGGCTAGTGGTGTTTCCCGATTCGGGATGACCCCCGGTAGTCCGCGGGACCGGCGAGCGTCGAGCGCGGCTCGATGCGGATCCGCGACATGCTGCGGCGCACCGACATGCCGGCCGATACCCGCGAGCGCCTTCGCCGGGCTCTGGACGGCGGCCGGTCGCAGGCGCGCTACGCGGTCCGCTCTTCGGCCCTG
>Ga0114949_10002727_pt1 | contig 11060 bp, 8 predicted proteins | sample N074metaG_FD_83505 | JGI IMG/M metagenome (GOLD analysis project Ga0114949, IMG submission 83505) | Deep subsurface microbial communities from Kermadec Trench to uncover new lineages of life (NeLLi) - N074 metaG | ecosystem: Environmental > Aquatic > Marine > Ocean trench > Sediment | place... | reverse complement strand
TGAGCACTTCACCATCATGGGATCCAACGGAGGCGCAATTCCAGTCGAGCGCGCCCGTAAGGAGCCGGTGCACACTATACTGTCGGGACCGGCGGGAGGGGTCGTGGGAGCGCTCACCTGGGCGCGGCGATCGGGCCACGACCATGTTATTTCGTTCGACATGGGGGGCACCTCTACCGATGTATCTCTGTGTCCCGGACGACCCCTTCGGACGCGTGAATTCGAGATCGCCGGGCAGCCGACCTCGATTCCGGTCATCGACATCCACACCGTCGGTGCGGGAGGGGGATCCCTGGCACGGCTCGACGCCGGCGGAGCGCTACGTGTCGGTCCGCAGAGCGCGGGCGCGCAACCCGGGCCAATCTGCTACGGGCGAGGCGGCACCGGCGTCACGGTGACGGACGCGCACGTCTGGCTCGGCCGTCTGCCGGCCGACGCCTTCCTCGGCGGCGACCAGACGTTGGATCGAGAAGCGATCCGAGCGCCCCTGGAGGAGATGGCGGCGCAACTCGGCACCAGCGTCGATGATGCCGCAGAGGGTGTGCTGGCGGTCGCCGACACGGCGATGGAAGGAGCGCTACGCGTGATTTCAGTCGAGCGTGGATACGACCCGACCGACTTCGCCGTTGTTGCTTTTGGCGGCGCGGGGGGGCTCCACGTGGCCGAGTTGACTCAAAGGCTCGGGGCCCTGAAGGCGATCGTGCCGCCAGACCCCGGGCTATTGTCAGCGTACGGCATGCTGGCTTCACCCGTGACCCGTGAGACTGCGCGCACCGTCTTGCTGTCTACGGCTGAGGACGACACGGGCAGCTCGATCGACCGAACGCTCGCGGAGCTCGAAGGCCAGGCGCGCTCGGAGATGCTGGACGAGGGCGTACCGGAGGCAGATCTCACTGCCGAGCTCTGGGTGGACGCCCGGTATGCCGGACAGAGCTTCGAGCTCAGAGTTCCGGCGGCGGATTGGATCCATGAATTTCACACCGCCCATGAGGAGCGCTACGGACATAGACGGGAAGCTTCTCCGGTAGAGGCGGTCACGCTCCGGGCCGTTGTCACGGCACCGCCGCCTCCACTGCAAGCGACTCGGCTGCCCGACGCAAAGGGTCCCGTCCAGAGCGAACCGACGCAGGTCGCCTTCGCGGGTGAGCGCATCGAAGCGTCCCGCGTCTGGAGGCGCCAACTTGGACCTGGGCATGAATTCGTCGGTCCGTTCGTGGTCCAGGAATACAGTGGCACGACCTGGGTGCCGCCGGGTTGGCAGGTGGAGGTAGACCCTTGGGGATGCCTGCACCTCGCGCCGCCCTAGCAAAGGGGCGGTGGCCCGCCCCCTTTCCGCTAGCTGCTCACCCGCATGGTATCACTAGCTGGTTATCTTTCGGGCTGTGTGCAACGCAGATGGTGGGAAAGCGCGACTGAATAGATGCGATGAGCAATGAGACAGCGACCGTGAATCCTACGGGCGGCGAAGCCCGCGACAAACCTGAGTTGCGCCCTCCGTACTTGGAGGCCGCAATCGCCGGTTTGTTCGTATTCGCGCTGTACGCGCTGACCCTCGCGCGCACGACCGCGTTCTGGGACACGAGCGAGTACATCGCCACGGCGCACATCCTAGGAATCCCACATCCACCCGGCAATCCGGCCTTCGTCGTGCTCGCGCGTGCGTGGTCCGTGCTCCTGGAGCCTCTGGGACTGTCGGTAGCCGTTCGCATCAACCTGTTCAGCGCGCTCATGAGCGCGGGCGCACACGCGATGTGGTTCCTCGTAGTGCACCACATTCTGCGCTTCTTCTCGGACGACCGACGCTTCCGGATCGTCGGAGCGTCCGTAGCGGTGCTCGTCAGCGCGACCGCCTTCACGGTATGGAACCAATCGAACGTGAACGAGAAGGTGTACACCGTCTCACTGCTCACCATCGCGGTTCTGTCGTGGTTGGCGCTTCGGTGGCAAGAGCGCCTGGGGCGCGGCAAGGATGACAACCTGCTCGTGCTGATGGCGTTCATCTTGGCGCTGAGCGTGGGCAACCACCTCATGGCGTTCTTAGCGGCGCCGGCAATCGGGCTCTTCATTCTCTACGTGCGCCCCCAGACACTTCTGAATTGGCGCCTGTACGTCGCGGGCGTGGCGGCAATCATCCTCGGGCTTTCGATCCACCTCTTTTTGCCGATTCGAGCCGGACTGGACCCCGTTATCAACGAGGCGGCTCCGACTTGCGCCAATATCGGCTCAGCACTGGGCGCGGTTGTCACGTACGGGAAGGCAGGTTGCGCCGCTCTTGCCGAGGCGCTCAACCGCAGTCAGTACGATAAGCCTGCGATGCTGCCTCGCCTCGCTCCACTGTCGTCTCAGCTCGCCAACTACCTACAGTATTTCGACTGGCAGTGGGCTCGCTCGCTCGACGGAACGACGACGGTCTTCGCGAACCTGCGCCTCCCCTTCACGATGCTCTTCACCGGCCTCGGCGTATGGGGCGCGATCGAGCACGCCCGCCGCGACCGCGCGAGCTTCATATTCCTCGCGACACTCTTTGCGACACTGTCGTTCGCGCTTCTCTACTATCTCAATTTCAAGTACGGCTACTCGCTGCAGTCGCCGGTCCCGGATCGAGCGCTTCACGAGGTTCGCGAACGGGACTACTTCTTCGTCGTGAGCTTCTCGGTCTGGGCACTGTGGGCGGGCATGGGCATCGCTACGCTCTGGAGAGAAGCGGCACGCGAGATGGGGGTCGGCCTCGCCAAGGCGAGCCCAATCTTGACGCTCGCGTTGATCCCGCTCGTCTTCAACTTCTCGTGGGCAAACAGGGCTCAGGACTACGCCGCCCGAGACTGGGCTCACAACCTACTCATGAGCGTCGAGCCCTACGGAGTGCTCTTCACAAACGGGGACAACGACACCTTCCCACTGTGGTACCTGCAGGAGGTCGAAGGCATTCGACGTGACGTGACCGTCATCGTGACGTCCTACCTCAATACCGAGTGGTACACGGGCCAGCTGAAGAGACTCACCACACCCTGCCCTCCGGGGGTCGACCCCTCTTCGGACTGGACTCGCATCCAATGCCAGCGGCCGTACACGGCGGAGAACACCGACGCTGCATACGTGACCGACGTCAGTCAGGCCGCAGGCAAGATCCCGATCGTGGTCAATGGATCGATCGCCCCCCCCACCAAGTCGATCATGCCATTGTCCGATGTGGACATCGGCCGTGTCGCGAGGATGGTCGTGCCGATCGAGAACGACAGTCAGATCCAGCTGGGGAACGTGTCCGCGATTCTGGTCGGTGGCTCATCCCTCCTGCCGTGGCAGCAGTATGCGCTCACGCTCATAAACGAAGTCATCGACGAACGCCCCATCTATTTCGCATCGAGCGGTAACGCGGCGACGTCTCTCGGTGTGAACGGCTATCTGGTGCGCCAGGGGCTCGCGTTCCGGCTCAACAACGGTCCTCTCGAGGAGCAGGGAGCGGAGGGGTTCATCCGGATGGAACCGACACCCTACGCCAGCGTCATCGGCGCATGGGTGGACGTTGAGCGCACTCGAACGCTGCTCGACGAGGTCTTCGTGCACAGCACGGGAATCCCTGATGACTGGTCGCATTGGCCTGACGTCGCCACCATCGGGATTCCGAATTACTACGCTTGGACCTACCTCGCTCTGACCCAAGCCGCGATCCAAAACTCCGACGAGGAAGCGATCGAGATGTATCAGGCTCGGGCGGCCGCCTGGACGTCGCTCGGGAGCTAGAGTTCGACGACCACGCCTCGCCCTTCGGCCTCTGCCACCGCGAGCACCCGAGCAGCCACAGCGACGTCTTGGACCGCATTCCCGACCGACTTGAAGAACGTGATGTCGGTGTCGGCGGTCCTGCCGGGCACTCGACCGAGTACCACTTCGCCGATCTCGGCCACTATGATCGTCTCGTCGACGACACCGTCGCGGATCGGGCCAACGATGTCGCCTGCTTCGTCCATCACCGCCTCGCGCTGATCGACGATAACGCGGGCGCGGCTCACCAGGGCCGCATCGACTTCGCGCATATCCAAGGTGAACGAGCCTACGCCGGTGACGTGAGTCCCGGGCTCGACTCGCGAGCCGTCGAACACCGGTGTGGAGCTGTTGGTCGCGGTAATGATGATGTCTGCTCCAGCGATGGCCTCGTTGGGATCGTCGACGCGCACGGCGAGTAGGTCGGTGAGCTCGGCGGCCAGGCGATCTGCCGACGCTCCGCTCGGCGACACTACCCGAACTTCGGTGATGTCGCGGACGCACCGAACGGCCTCCAGCTGTGTCCGGGCCTGCACTCCCGCCCCAAAAAGCGCGACGGTCTTGGCATCCTGACGTGCCAATAGATCCGCGGCGAGTCCACCCACGGCTCCGGTGCGGAGCGCGGTCAGCCACGTGCCGTCGATGAGCGCGGTGGGTCGCCCGGTGGGGACGTCGAGCAACAGCACAACCGCGTGAATCGAGGGCAGACCCTGGGCGACGTTGCCCGGGTTCACCGAAACCACCTTCGCCCCGGCGTGCCCGCTATCCCGAAGGTGAGCGGCCATGAAGAGGCTGACGCCATGCTCGGTCTCGAGCGCGAGGCGAACGGGCACAGTCGCCTCTCCGCTCGAGAGTGCGGCGAACGCTTCACGCATCGCGTCGATCGCGGCAGGCATGCCGACACTCGCACGAACATCGTCGGCGGACAGGATTCTGATTTGCATGGCTTTCGGGTGGGAGGCAGGATGTAGCAGCGCGTGCTGCCAAGCGCACATACTATCCACCTATCCACACGCTCCGCGAGCCGCTCGTGACCGTTAGCAGGACATCGTGAACGCCGCTCCCGGGAGAGTCCTGATCGTCGGGGGCGGCGTCTTCGGAGCCACGGCGGCTCTCGAGTTGAGCCGCCGGGGGTGGCAGGTTACGGTGCTCGAACCGGGGCCGACTCCGAATGAGGGAGCGGCTTCGACCGATGTGAGCAAGGTCGTGCGCATGGACTACGGCACCGACCGCTTCTACCACGAGCTAGCAGAACTCGCGCTCGAGGGCTGGGATCGCTGGAATCGAGACTGGCCAAGGCCGCTCTACCACGAGCACGGTTTTCTCGTTCTCGCGGCTGGCCCGATGGCCCCCGGCGGGTTCGAGTACGAGAGCTACGAGGTGCTGAGGGCGCGTGGCTACACCCCTGAGCGACTGGATCCGCAAAGCGCGTCGAGTCGCTATCCCGAGTGGGATCTCGCCCGGTATCCCGACGGTTATCTCAATACGAGGGCGGGTTGGGCGGAGAGCGGCGCGGTCGTCGAGAGACTCTGGTGCCTTTGCCGAGAATCGGGGGTGCGCTTCTTGGCCGGGTCCTGCCGCGAATTCATGTCACGAGGCTCCCGAATCCAAGGGGTCATCACGACCGACGCACAGCGCATCGAGGCGGACCGAGTCGTAGTCGCCGCCGGAGCCTGGACTCCTGGCTTGATGCCGTGGCTCTCGGACGTGCTTTGGTCCACAGGTCATCCCGTACTTCATTTTCAGCCGCCGAACCCGGATGCGTTCCGTGGCGACAGATTCCCCCCCTGGGCTGCGGACATCTCGAGCAGCGGATGGTACGGATTCCCGGCCCTGCCGGACGGCCGTGTGAAAGTGGCTCATCATGCGCGGGGGACTCGCTCGCACCCAGATGTCCGCGGGTCGGTCACCGACGACCACGAGACCCGGACTAGAGACTTCTTGCGTGACTCGATCCCCGCGCTGGCTGACGCCCCGGTGGTGCACAGCCGTGTGTGCATGTACTGCGACACCTTCGACGGCGACCTACTCGTCGCGGCAGACCCCGAGCGCGAGGGTCTGGTTGTCGCAAGCGGCGGCAGCGGTCACGGTTTCAAGTTCGCGCCCGTACTTGGTGCCATCGCGGCAGATGTCCTGGAAGCACGGGACAACCGATTCGCTCATCGCTTTGCCTGGCGTAGTCTCGGGCAGATAGCGACCGAGGAAGCTCGGTCAAGGGAGGCTTAGGTGAGTAGCTACCACCGTTGTTCGAAGTGCACGTCGAATCACATGATGGACGGTGCGTTCTTCTCCGACTCTGGCGGCCAGAGGATCGTGGTGGGCATCGAGAGACACCCGGACCCCTGGCCCGCAGCGCGAGCACACAGGTACATGCGAGCGTCTGCGGCTCATGCGGCCACGTAGAGCTATACGCGAATCAGCCGGCCGAGCTCTACGAGATCTATTGTGCCGCGGGGCGCACGGAAGATGGCGCGCCCTAACAGCTCAGGCGCGGAATCGTCATGTTGTCCAAGAACAGCCGATCCTTCGCAGACAATGCGTGGACGCCGTCCGAGTCCACCACGAGAAGCAGGCGGTGTACTTCTTCTTGATTGAGTGGATGCAGCTTGGGCAGCGTGATGCCGCCCCAGCGCTCTCGATCCTCTTGGTTCCGGACCCCCGCCGAGGAATAGTGGGAGTTGGGGCGCTCAACGCGCCGAGCCGCCGCGATCTTCTTCGCCCGCCAATGTCGGTACCAAAGCCTTGCAGCAACGCCGCCGATGACGAAAGCCGCCGCGATCTCAAGCCAAATAATCATCACACCAACAGCGTTTAGATCCGCTACTCGGAGGACCCGCGGACACTCCGTACCTACGTTACTATGACGAGAGCTAGTCTCGAAAGGTTGCAGTCCCACGCGCCGGCTTCGCGGGCGCCCTCAACAGCGTCCGGCCGGGACCGGCCGCAGCGGGCCGTAAGACGGGTCCCACGCCGGAGGCCTCGTCGCGAACCTCGAGGATACAATCGAACAACTCGGGTCTCGCATCCACAGCCTCCCCACTGCTGAACAGGATCACGCGGGGGATATCGTCCAGCAGCTCCTTCACGAGCACGAGGGTCCGGATCCGGCCCTCGATGTCCAGTCGGTCGAAGGGCTCTGCAAGTACCAGCGAGCCCAGCAGTCTCCCGCCCGCCGCCACCAACGAAGCCGCCGCGAGGCGCACCGCGATACGCGCGGTCGCGCGATCTTCCTCCGAAACGAGCCCCAGCACGCCACGGTCACCGTTCAGAGTCGCCCGGCCCGCTACCAGCGACACGGTCAATATTCGTCCGCCAGAGATTCGGCACAGGAAGCGCGAGGAGCGGTCGAGCAACAGGTCGGTGGCTCTGGCGGAACGCACAGAGCGGAGCCGTCGCAGCGCATAGACGACCGCGCTCAACGCGCCGCGGGCTCGAGTCGGCGGTACGGACACGACCTCTCGTTCGGCGAGATCGGAGAGTCGCGAGCGCAGGAGCTCGACCCCCTCCGAACCGGCCTCCAACGCTGCGTGGAGGCGGAGCGACTGTCCCTCCAGCTCCTGAAGGTGCGACGGCTTGGGCTCGAGCTGGTCCCACCTGCTCTTCCACCAGCTGCCATCTTGAACGACCGACTCCCACTCCTCGTTCAACTCGGCCAACACATCCTGGTAGTGGCTCTGGAGCACGCGACCGCACGTCGGACACGGAGCGTCGGGGCCTGCTGCCTCCAATTTCTTCAAGCGGGCCCGCACCTCCCGCGCACGGTCCCGGTAAGCGTTGAGCGTGGTTTCGGCATCCTGGCGTTCACGCAACCAACCCATCGTCGCGACCTCGAGATCACCGTCGACCTCAACGACATCGGCCCGGAGACCACGCAGATCTCTCTCCGCGGAACGGAACTCCGCGGCAACCTGCTCTAAGTCTACATGAACCGCGCCGCGTTCAGGGCGCTCCACGAGCCGCACCGGCGTTACCGAAGTCACGGGATCGACGGCCGCAATCTCTCCGGCCCTCAATAACGCGGCGTCCACCGTCGCGAGACCTCGGCTTGCCGCGACCGCCTCGATGGCGACGGCGATTGTCTCATCGAGGGTCTCCGCGTCGTGTCCGCTCCAAAGGTCCCGGAGCGGTCCGGACGACCCCGCACCAGCTTCCCGCACCAGCAGTTGCTCGACGGCTTGGCGCGCTTGGGCCCCGCCTCCGATCACGCCAGTCAGCCCCTTCGGGAGTGATGTGCTGACGCGACCCACTCCCGGCACATCGCCGTCGAGGGAGTCGAGAGCCCCGACCGGCTCAGGCTCCAACGAACTGACGAGATCGCCTGACACGAGCTCTGAGATCACGGCTCGCGTGCGCTCAGCGAGCAAGCCATCGCGCTCGAGCTCACCCTCGAGCGCGTCACGGAGCAGCCCCGGGGCATCGACCGGAAGCCAGGCAGCGGGAGGCACCCGCAGCTCCCTGCCGGCCTCGACTGCGAGGTGGAGGGCGCGCCTCCTCAGACCAGCCAGCTGGTCCCCTTGAAGGGCCAGTAGATCCTCCGGAGACGCTCCCTGAAGGCTCAGGCGCACGATCTTGCCGTCGATCCCCCCAGGAACCTCATCCATGACCTCCTGCACACGCCGACGCAGTCGCTCGGCATCACCAGAGACGACTTTGATCGGAGCAAGCGCGACGACGGGCCGCCCGGGAATGGCATGGAAGACGACTTCGTCGCGCTCCAGATCGACCGTTAGAAATCCCTTCTCGTCCGTGGCCTCATCCCATGGATCGAGCGCCACGCGCTCGAGCGAGCCGGGGTACTGAGCGTTTGCGATCACCTTGCCGCGCCGGTGCTCTCCTCCGAGCGCGATGTAGTCCCACTCCTCGGGGTCGACATACACGCCTGATTCGCCGGCCGAGTCGGTGGAGCCGTGAATCACGAGCAGGTTCCAACGCATCTTGGGGTCAGATTCCGGCAGCGCCGCAGGGTGACGGACAGCGGCCCGATACGGGACCAAGCAGGCGTGCAGGTCGAGCCGTTCTATGAGGATCGACCGAGTCAGGCTGGTCGCCGCTTCAACGTTGGGAAAGGTGTCGAGCACCGCGAGCGCGCCAGGGTCACCCGGGCGCCGCGGCGTATCCCTCGGACCCGCGACCATGAGCACCGGCGCCTCCGGTAGCGAGGAGCGAAGCGCCTCTAGGCCTCTCGCGAGCGCGACGACGGCGCCCGGTGGCGGGTCGGGACGGTCGAATACGTCCCCAGCGACAACAACGACATCCGGCGCAATGCGAACGAGTTCCTGCACCGCCCTCTCGAAGGCTGCAGCAACATCACGCTCTCGTAGGTTCGCGCCCCCCTCCACGCGACCGTACGCGCGAAACCCCAGATGGAGGTCCGAGAGGTGCGCGACGATCACGTGATGGCAGCGCCCCCGTTCAGCACCCGAAACCCTTCGAAGAGATCTGTCGAAGGCAGTGCTGCGTCGGGTCCCGCTACCAGCACTACCTCCTCCTGTCCGCCCTCGCGGGCGCGCGTGAGCGTCAGCGTCGACCAGCCGTCGACTGCTTCGGTGACGGGGTCGACGTTCGGGCCCCACACGAGTACTCCACCGGCCGAGACCCGCCGCCTCAGCGCGGTCTTCGCTCGGCGGGACAGCCCCTCAGCACCTCCCAACGGCTCGAGTGCGGCACTGTCCACTACAACCAGATCGTAGCTCCCAGAAAGCCCCTCGACGAGATCGTCGAGGTTGCCGACGGCAACCGACGAACGCTCCCCCGGTCCCACGTGCAACCCGGTCTCGAAATGGTCCCTGCCCAGCTCCACGACGGCCTCTACTCGCTCCAGCACGTCGACCGAAGCGGCGGGGTGTTCTCTCACGACCATGCGAGGCAGTGGAGAGGCCCCGCCGCCGACCACAAGGACGCGCCACGGCGCCTCGAGAGGAGGCATGAGTCCACGCGCCACCGCGAGGTCCCAGGGAACGACCGCGCTCTCACCCGAGAGGTCGATCGTCCGCCGCACGTGCCGGCCTTCGAGAAGGACGCGCGAAGCCACGCCGTCCGCCAAGAGCCGGCGCTCCTCTACGCGTACGCCCGAGGCGGTGGCAGAGTCGCTGGCCTTTACTTCGATGTGCAGGCGAGCCCCGAGCACGGCCCAGTACCACATGCCGCCGATGGAGAGCAGCATCAGGCTCACGATCAGCATGTATGAAGGCACCGACGACTGCGGAAGCATCACGCCGGTGATCGCAAAACCGATCGCCGCGCCTATCGCTGCCGCAGCGCCTGGGCCGGCCTGAGGGCCTCTGCCATCGGTCAAGCGCGCAGTGGTCATGCCGCCGAGCACGGCGCCGCAGGTATACAACGGCAATGCTGCCATGATCGCGAGGCCGAATCCCTGACCGAGGGCGGTACCACCGAGCTCCTGCAGCACGCTCCACGATGTCCCATAAAAAGCCGCGGCGAGAAACGAGACCATACATAGCAGCCACCGGCGCCGTAGGCGCCGCACAAGATCCGGACCGGGGCCGGGCGCACTCCAAAGACCGATCGCTAGCGCTGAAGCTTCCACCACCAAGACAGTGCTGAGCGACCGCATGAGGCCCGCGCCAGCATACAACAGCACACCGATGGCGACCTCCGCGGCGGTCGCGCACGCAACTCCCACGAGCAAGGGCGGCATCCATTCGGCTCGGCGACGCAGACCAGTCACGTGGCCACCTTGCCATAGCCGCCCCTGAAGAAAAGCAGAGCCCCGTTGTCGGAAGAGCCGGACGCGATCACCCGGCCCAATACGATCGAGTGGTCCCCACCCGGCATCACCCCGCTGCTCCTGCACTCCAACCAAGCTGCCGCTCCATCGAGCACGGGGCTCCCGTGTGACTCCTCATGCCACGCGACTTGCTCGAAACGCGTTTCGGCTGGCTCCACGGCGAACCGTCTAGCGATATCGGCCTGATCCTCGGCCAACACACTGACCGCGAAGGTTTCGGCGGCGATGAGCCTGTCGTGCGACGCTGCCTCTCTGTCGATGCAGACCAAGATGAGCGGAGGATCGAGTGACACCGACGTGAACGAATTCACGGTGAGGCCCCAGAGAGAGGACCCGCCAGCACGCGCGGAAACCACCGCGACCCCAGTAGGGAAGCGGCTCATGACCTCCCTGAACTGACGCGAATCTGGTTGGTTCATCGATTGGTTAGAACAGTTCGCGGCGGCGAGCCATAGTGGCGCACCACCGCGTTCTCAGCTTGCCCCCAGAGGGGTCCGCACTAGCTTTCGAGGCCTCGATGCGTCTCTGAACCGAAGGCCCTATGCGTAGG
>Ga0114949_10002726_pt1 | contig 11060 bp, 9 predicted proteins | sample N074metaG_FD_83505 | JGI IMG/M metagenome (GOLD analysis project Ga0114949, IMG submission 83505) | Deep subsurface microbial communities from Kermadec Trench to uncover new lineages of life (NeLLi) - N074 metaG | ecosystem: Environmental > Aquatic > Marine > Ocean trench > Sediment | place... | reverse complement strand
GTATGAGAAAAACTATGGGCGGATCGTATGCACCTCTTCCGGTTCCGGGATCTGGGGAAACTTTGGACAATCCAACTATGGCGCAGCGAAGATGGCCATGCTCGGATTTATGAATGTGTTGGCACTCGAAGGCGCCAGCCACAATATCAAGATCAATTGCCTTGCTCCCGGTGCAGCAACGAGAATGACGGCAGACTTACCTGGTCGCGACCCTATTGATGTTGACAACCCACCACTGGAACGGGCTCCTGGCCTCGTAACCCCGGCGGTTATTTACATGTGTAGTGAAGAAGCGCCCACAGGCAGGATATTCCAGGCAGCTGGCGGGAATTTCTCTACGGCAGCAATGTATGCTAACAATGGATCTCGGCTTGGAACGGACGCTTCATATGAATCCTTTGTCGAGAACCTGGATTCTATTACTGACATGAGCGAGGCCGAAGACGGTATAGCAAGAAGAAGGAGGCAGCGGGCCAGGCAGACTTCCTAGCCACCTGCTAGCGGCTTGTTTCGCAAAATGTGACACAAACAGGGGCCGGAACGGATACGGTTTCGCCGCCTGGGCTCAGCCTGCCAGTGGCAAGGTCCCTGTTGAAGATCACCAGATTGTTGCTGTCGCGATTGGCAACGATTAACCCCGCGCCGTCTGGCGTCATCGAGAAGTGTCGAGGGTGCTTGCCACCTGATTCAATGTGCTGAACGAAATCCAGAATGCCATTACCCTTTACCTCGAATACAACCAGGCTATCGTGGCCTCGATTCGAACCATAGAGATACTTCCCGTCGGGTGAAAGCTGGATTTCGGCACAGTAACTGGCATCATCGTAATCTTCCGGCAATGTGGAATAGGTGGCGATTTCTGTCAAAACACCATCGGCACCCACGGACCAGGAAACGACGGTGTTATCGAGTTCGTTAATGACATAACAACATTCACGGAGTAAATCAAAACAAAAATGTCGGGGTCCGGCGCCGGGTCGACACTTCGAAGATATTCGGCCACCAGTATCCAGATTACCGGATTCGTCAACCGGGTATCCTATTAACTGATCCAGACCCAGATCTGCCACGTAAACGAATTTATCATCCTTTCCCATTTTCATGGAATGGACATGAGGGTCTTTCTGCCTGATGGCATCGACACTACTGCCAGTGTGCTGAATGCGGCTAACGAAATCTTTGAGGTGCCCGGTCTTGTTGATTGGAAATGAGGTGAGCGCGCCGCTGGAATAATTGGAAACGAGCAGCAGGGTGCCGGTACTGTTTATTTCCAGGTGGCAAGGGTCTGATCCAAGTGAAGGCAACTGGCAAGTCAAGGATAACCTTCCGCCCGAATTCAATGAAAATGCACTAACAGCCCCGCCTTCGTGACCGCGATAATCGCCCACTTCATTGACGACATATACGACATCAAGTAAAGGATGTTTGATGATAAAGGAAGGGTTATCGATTCCACCGCTGGCGCCAATGGCCTCAAGATGACCTGACTTAGTGTCATAATCAAAGGCGTAAACTCCCTCGGATTCTGTTTCCCGGGTATAGGTACCGACCAGTACTATCATGGGTCAGTGCTGGGGCTGCGTACCCGGACACCGGCGTCATCGAGATCTGTGCCATGGGTTTCTGTCAGCAGCATCACGGATATCAATGTTAATGCTGAAGCGAGTGCAATGTAGATTGAAATATAAAATGTTCCGAACCCCGCCCACAAAGCGGTGGCAACAATAGGTGCAAAAGCGCCGCCCAGGATGGCCCCTAACTGATATCCCAGAGACGCCCCTGAATAACGAACGTGGGTGCTGAACATCTCGGCGAGAAACGCGGCTTGCGGCCCGTACATCAATCCAATACAAATTTGCCCACCGCACAGGGCGACTGCAATCCACAGAAACTCACCGGTATCAATGAGCGGAAACAGTGCAAAAGCCCAGCAACCCCCAAGTATTGCGCCAAGCATATAGACGCCCCTGCGACCGTGTAGATCAGAATAGGCGGAAGCTAAAAACAATACCGGAATCTGTACCAGTGAAGAAATAAGGACGGCGGATAAGAGCATCTCCCGGGGCAGTCCAAGGCCGCTTGGGTTGGTGCCGTAAGCGACAACAAACGCAATCAGTATGTAAAAAGTTACCTGCACAGCGAGGAAAGCCCCGGCAGCCAGCAAAATCTGACGAGGATGTGATCGGATAACTTCCAAAACCGGCGAGCTGGATTGAGCAATATTCGCGCCTGCCAACGACTCTTCATTGTTGCGCCTATCCCGAACCTTCTGCATTTCTCTAAATGCTGGCGTGTCTTCAAGATGCAATTGTACATAAAGACTGAGACCAATCAGTGCCACACTGAGAAGGAACGGAATTCTCCATCCCCAGTCCATGAACTGCTCTTCTGTCAGGAAACCGTCAACGACCAGAAACGCGACATTTGCCAGTATCAATCCAACAGGTGCGCCTGCCTGGGCAAAGGCACCATAAAACCCTCGCATATTCCTCGGTGCGTTTTCTGTAACAAGTAACATGGCCCCACCCCACTGTCCACCGACGGCAAAACCCTGGGTAAAACGCAGCAATGTCAGCAGCAGCGGGGCAGCGGGACCAATCAATGCATAGGTTGGCAAACAACCAATGAGTGTGGTCGCTATTCCCATCATCATCAGTGCCGTGACCAGCGCTGACTTGCGCCCGACACGGTCGCCAAAGTGACCGAAGACGGCACCGCCGATAGGACGCGCTACAAAACCGATTGCGAAGGTGCTGAAGGCTGCGATAAGACTGACCATCACCGGCATGTCAGAAGGGAAAAATGCAGTGGGGAAGATTAGCGCCGCGGCGGTGCCATAAATAAAGAAGTCATACCATTCTATGCTGGTTCCGGCGAGCGCGGTTGCCGCGACTTTACGCATACTGCGCCCGGTAGCTAACTGGTTGGACTCTGCCATGATTTCCCCTTTTTTCTTGTTATTGAGCCACCGCAATTATTCTACCATTGACGATGGCGTCGATAAGTATTTTTCTGGTGCCTTTATCTTATGATCTGACATTATCGTGCGACAATATATAGAACAATATATAGACTGTTCATCATGCCATTGTCTGATACATTCTCGATCAGAAGGTGAAAAGCCAAATCGAACCATGAAATCAATATTTCGATATTTAATGACCCTGCTGGCGGCAGGCGGCCTGGGCCTGGTTTCTGGTCTTTGGATAGCCCGAAACGATCCGCCAGAAACGCTACGAATTGCCTCCCCCAGGCAGAGTGAAACAAAACAGGACACACAACAACCTTCAGCAGGGGAAAACCAGCTCTCCCGGCCGTTAGAATTTAGTGATATCTACGAGCAAGAAAATATATTTGAACAATTGTACTTCGCCTACAGCATCGCCAGGGCCAGTGATTTCGAACAACTCAGCGAACTTCTTGCAGTCGTCATTCGCGATCCGGACCCACTATTTAATTACAGCATCGCGTTTATCTTACTGGAGAAGATGGTGGTCCTGGACCCACTATCCGCACTGAAATTCATCGATACCCATCGTACCATGGAGCAGAATATATTCGTCTCTCACGTGGTGACCAGCTGGGTTCGCCAGGATCCCGAGGCGGCAATTGACTATTTCAAATCGATCAGAAACCAACAGTTGAAATACTACATCGGCGCTCGATTGCTGGATGACCCAACCCTTGGCAGAAGCGGCCTGTTGGCTGAGGTTGAATTGGAACTTGGCAGCTATTCTGAGCAGATCGTTGAGCAGGTGAGGTTGCGGCGAATGCCTGTCGCGAGTGCTTTCGAGGAAGCACTATTGCGAACCGACAACCGGCGACTAGACATGCTGATCAGTGCCGCAGCACGCTGGTACCAACAGGACCCTGAGGCTGCCGTGCAAAACGTTGCTGCGCTTACAAACCTGAATGAGAGACAACAGCTTTTAGCGGTAATACTGTCTATGCAATCAGGCCAGGATCCGGAATTAGCACTGCAGATGATGGAACAGTATGCACCAGACGATAAAGAAATCAGGCAGCAGGTTTTAATGAACTATGCTAATCATGATCCGGTCAAGGCGCTGCCTGAGATTGAATCCTGGGTATCTGAAACAGGCGATTACTTCCTCATGAGTAGCCTGATCTCCAGATGGGTTCAGATTGACGAAATTGCAGCACTTTCATATGTTGAGTCTATCCCCGACCAATACAGGCAATCAGTCGTTGAGGGTCTGGCATACGCTTATCTTGAGCATTCACCCGAGAAAGGCATGGCCTGGCTGCTGACTCTCGGACCGGAGTACCCTCAAGACGTCAAGCTATCAGCCCTTCAAGCGCTCTACAGCTATCCAGATATTGCAGAAGACTGGCTGACACGGTTGGACTCGGAACCGGAAATGCAGGGTGTTCTGTTAGAACAGGTTGCACAGAGAAAAGCAGAAATGAACCCCAGCGACGCTTATGAGTGGCTCGAAAGATACAGTGACTCACCTCAATTTCAAGCGGCTAGATATTCAGTACTGCAAACATGGGCGCAGTCTGACCCGTCGACAGTTGCTGCACTGCTTGATGATAGTTCCAGCGATTCCGCTTACAGCGGCCTGTACAGCATGATCTCAGGTACCTGGGTATATAACGATGTTGATGCCGCACTTGACTGGATCGAATCCATCCCGGATTCAGCCAACAAAGAAGCAGCACTGGGCCCAGCCTTGTCATCAATCCAGGACCCGGAAAGGGCAATTGCACTGCTAGAGGAACTGCCTGAAGACTCGGCAGGGCATCTCAAGATGCAAGTCGCCTATCACTGGCTGAGCCAAAACCCGAACGAAGTTGAAACGATTATCAGGCGACTGGATCTAAACGATCAGGATGCCGAGGATTTGCACAGTATCCAGGAACAACTATTAAACCAGGCCAGATACGGCGGTAGATATTGACAAAAAGCCGCTAGATTAACTTGAACAGCAGTTGATGTTTTAATACATCCCCTATACGACTTCAATTTTATGGTTCCCAAACAATGTCCACAAAGCTGACCACAACGCTAATCAAGGGCGGCCAGGTATACAATCAGAGTAACAACAGCTTCTCTGAAGCTGATGTGCTGATTGAAAATGAAGAGGTCACCAGGATTACTGCCAGGACAAGCCCTGATTCCACCGCCGGGCAAGTTATTGACGCAAGCGGCATGTATGTCACCCCCGGTTTAATCGATATGCACTGTCACATCTTCGATCACCCGTTATTCAGGACTTCAAGATTAAAAGCAGACCGAATTGGCGTGAAGCAGGGTGTCGCCTGCCTCGTCGATACGGGTTCTGCCGGATCCGGAACTATCGATGCCTTTAAGGAATTCGTTATCGATACCCAGCACACGGGTTCCTACGCACTTTGCAATATCGGCTCGCCCGGGTTGCCCGGGATTGAGGGCGGACATTCGGCAAAACCGGAGCTTATTTCCCTCAGCGGTACGGTCAAAGCGATAGAGAGAAACCCCGAGTGGATACTGGGCGTCAAGGTACTTGCCTCATCAACCCACACAGGGCTAATGGGAATAGAAGCCGTCAGGATTGGACGTAAGGCGGCCGAGCTAACAGGCACGCCCCTGATGGTTCATCTTGGTAACGCGCCACCGGTATTGAAGAAGTCCTTGAACTGATGCGGCCCGGCGATATCGTTACTCACGCCTATCACGGCAAGGTCGGGGGCGTTCTGGGTTATGGCGGCAAAGTCATACCTGAATTCAGGGCGGCGGTTGACCGGGGAGTGATTGTTGACATCGCTCACGGTCGTTCCTCCTTCTCGTTCTCCACTTGCGAAAAAGCACTGCAGCAGGGTATGCCAATTCACACCATCAGCAGTGACCTTCACATGGGCAATATCAATCGTTATGTCGTTTCCCTGGCCCGCACAATGACAAAATTCAGAACCCTGGGCCTGCGCCTTGAAGATGTGGTGCAGGCAACCACCCTGGCCCCTGCTTCTGCATTGGGATTGCTGGATCGTGGTTTTGGTGTCCTGGAAGAGGGCAAACCGGCTAACATCAGCATATTCAGGGAGACGGATGAACAAAGGGAAGTCGAAGATTCAGAGGGAAATGTTCGCACCACTTCCAGCTGGATCGAGCCGGTCTATACACTGGTGCGAGGCGAACTGTTTACTGCAGAAGGGACAATCTAGGATCAAACTATTCGGGACCAGACCATGGTTGAAATTCCAAGAATCATTAATGCCGCCGGGAAACTAACGGCACTGGGTGGCTCCGCACAATCTGCAAGTGTTGCCAGGGCACAATCTGAAGCAGCGGGTCAACACGTTGACCTGGCTCAACTCAGGCGTCTTGCGGGGGAGCAGATAGCAGCCATGACGGGTGCAGAGGCGGCATGCATTACGACCGGTGCTGCAGCGGGTATGGCGATAAGCATTGCTGCTTTGATTACAGGAAACAATTTAAACAAGGTGCAACAACTTCCTTACACCCAGGATGATCATTCGATTATTTTGCAAGCCGGGCATGCCGTCAATTTCGGTGCGAGCGTGCAGCAGATGATTAGTATTGGCGGTGGTCAGCCCTGGATCATTGGTGATACGAATTCGGTTCCCGAACGCCTGCTAAAGGATACGCTGGAATCAGGGGAAGAATTCACCGGTTTTCTTTACGTACAATCCCATCACTGCGTGCAGCAGAATATGATTCCACTCGGTCGTTGCATCGAACTATGCCGGGCATTTCAAGTCCCTGTGGTAGTGGACGCCGCGGCAGAAGAAGACCTGACCTACTACATCTCGGCGGGCGCTGACCTGGTCACCTACTCTGGCGGAAAAGCATTCAGTGGCCCAACCGTTGGTTTCATCACCGGGCGGGCCGACCTGATCGAAAGCTGTGAACTGCAATTTCGCGGTATTGCCAGAACCATGAAGGTGGGCAAAGAACAAATCTTTGGTTTGCTTGCAGCAATGGACGAATACCAGGACCTGGATGAAACAGCCCACAGGGCGCAATTGAAGTTACGCAATCAGAAAATAATGGACGAATTGATAAGTTTCGATTGTTTTTCTTTGGCACTGAAACCCGATGAGGCAGGCAGGGAATTCAGCCGCGTGGCCATTAGCGCAAGTGATGACAACTTTGCAATCCGTGACCTGGTTCATTTTCTGGAAAATGGTGATCCGAGCATACGAACCCGGAATCATCATATCGACCAGGGTTTGATAGCAATTGACCCGCGTGAATTGAAGGAGAAGGATCCGCAAGCCATTATTGATCAATTGAAAAATTTTGCTCATCAGCTCTGACCATACAAGAATGACCATACAAGAATGAAGATACAAGAATGATCGACGCCCAGTTCAGGCGATACATGGACCCTCCCCTGGATGCAATCGCCAGAGGCCTTCACAATACCGGTATTACCGCGAACCAGGTCACCATCACCGGTTTCATCATTGGTTTATCCGTCATTCCGCTGCTGTCATTTCAACTCTACATGGCAGCGCTCACTGCTATCATTATCAACCGCTTCGCAGATGGCCTCGATGGTGCCATTGCCCGCGACCGGGGAATTACCGATGCAGGTGGATACCTTGATATTGTTCTGGATTTCATCTTCTACAGCGCCGTCATATTCGGGTTCTGCCTCGCCCTTCCTGACCAGGCGCTCTACGGCGCCTTCCTGATTTTCAGTTTCATCGGCACTGGTTCATCTTTCTTAGCGCTATCGATCTTCGCAGCAAAAAGATCTTTGACAACGACCCTTAGAGGCACGAAATCTATCTATTATCTAGGCGGCTTAACCGAGGGATTCGAAACCATCGTAGCCCTGGTACTCATGTGTTTATTGCCGTCCTGGTTCTGGTTGATTGCGAGCATATTTGGCACTTTATGCTGGATCACAACGCTATCGCGAATCGTTACTTCCTATCAACTTTTAGCCGATTTGCCAAATCAAGGCTGATTAGGCAAGATCAACAGTCCCCATTTAAGCAGGGTGATACTGATGGACCTCGTAGCACTTGGATATAGTTATAGTCGAATCATTCATGACTATTACGTGAAGAACTGGAAGGACGAGATGGGCAGTTCAAAATTGACGATTGCAAAACGGGCCGTGCTTTCCTACCACGAAGATACTAGCTGGCAGAAGAATATCGACCCGGTCTTCAAGATACCTGAGGAGGAGTCAGATTACGACGAAAGCGCCAGGCAATGGGCCCACCAGATCGACAAGTTCTTCTCGCCCTATGAGACGGTAAAGTTACCCTACTCTTTCGGTGATTACCTGGTGATGGCACTGGATGATGAGTATCGAAAACAATGCCTGGTTGAACTGGATCGAAAGCGTCGAATAATCGTGGGAGATGTGACACCCGCAGACGGTGACATTCTGCTAAGCCTGCAAAATACGATCAAAGAAACTTCAGAAGCGATTCAGCACCTGGTAGTTCTCGCGCCTGGAGGTCTGGGGGATGACTCTGTCCAGGATTTACTTCGCGCCCGGCAGGAACTGATGGAGGCTATTTCTTCAATGCAAGTCGGCCTTGGACAATTGGACTACGAGTTATCTCGTCGTGATATTGAAATAATCAACTAGCATTGCCTTCTAACGCGCAAAAAAAAGCCGGAACCAGAGGAACCGGCGAGTTGGGGGGAATCGTTTATGTCACTGGCAGTTTTTCAGGCTGTAAAGGTGTTCTCCTACGCAATCTGCAGGTTTGTTGCTAATAACAGCGCTAGCACCACCAGGAACAACAAATTATGCTTGTTCATTTTCAGAAATTCAGGACTGTTCATTACCTTGTTCTCTTGAGCAACTGATTAAATAACTAATCTAGATGTACACAATAATCTTTATCGATGCACTTTCAATGGCATGGCTTACCTATGGATTTTTATACAGTAGTTTTGCCCCCAGCTGCGAGTAGCGTGTAGAATGTGGCAAAAAATGATAACCACCGGGAAATTAATGAAGCACTCGAACCAATTCCTCACCGCCCTTCTCATCACCGTGTCTACCGCCGCCTGTGAACGGATGAATGATTCAGCTGACCCTGCCACCCAGAAGGCAAATGCAGTAAACGCATTAGTGATACAGGCTGACTTTGCCGGGCATGTGATGTCAGGAGTTGCCTACACCGTCAGCAAAGACCTGGACATATTCAACGTTCGCCCCTTGATCGATTTGTATGACATCGCAGCCGCCAGTGCCAGTCTGGAATACAACGCACAAACATGGCCCGTGGGCACAGTTTTCGTGTCGGTGGTTGATCCTGGCGTTGGCACGAATCGCAAGTCAGTGGTATTGGAAACAAAGAACGGTCTTTATTTCGTTAGCCCTGACAATGGCTCATTATCGGGGCCTGCACAAAGTTATGGCGTTAGTGCCGTTCGGGAAATTGATGAATCTGTCAATCGACGCCGGGAGACTGACTGGTCACACACCTTCCATGGTCGCGACGTCTATTCCTACACTGGCGCCAGACTCGCAGCCGGTGTTATCACCTTTGAGCAGGTTGGACCACTGCTAAAACCAAAAGTGAAAATGCTGGAAGTTTCCAGGGCTACATTTGAAGAGGGTGCCCTGATGGGTCTGGTCACGGGCGGAACCGGCAGACTGGGTAATATTTCCTTCAATATGGATCGGGTGCTGTTTCAAAAAATCGCCCCTGAATTCGGTGAGTTGTTCCAGGTCGTCATCAAACACAAGGACGATGTGATCTGGCAGGGTACATTGCCCTATGCAAAATCCTTCGGTTCAGTGCCATTGGGTGAAAACCTGATGTTTATGAATTCAAGCGGTGAAGTCAGCATTGCGATTAATCAGGGCAGTTTTGCCAGCAAATATGGCATTGGCTCTGGCAGTGACTGGCATATTCGCATTAGCAGGTAAAAAGCAGATTCTACCCTTGCAAGAAAGCGATAAATCCCGAGATGTAGCCATCCCAGCCCGAGTTGTGATTATCGACACTCTCCTGTTTTTGAAAACCTGAGTGTAATATCGTGACCAGGGTGCCGGTGGATGAAGTGGAGAATGTCACATCTATTTCAGTCACCTCGCCGTGCCGAAGGAAACCCAGGCTGCAAAAACACGCTCCACGGGAAACGGTAAATCATAACTTTTTTTAATCTTCAACTTTTTATCTCCCCCTTGACTTCCAAAGCAGAACCACTGATCAGTATGCACGTGAAATCGCCTTATTCCATGTGTTTTTATTGTTATGCCGCTTTCGTATTTTCCAGGGCAAGGATACGATCATGAAATGTCCCGCTTGTTCAAATTCGCAGATGCGTCTGCTATTCACTCGCCAGGGAGTCGAGGTGGATCAGTGCCCAGCATGTAAGGGAGTGTGGCTCGACCGGGGTGAGATCTTTCACTTTACACGCCACCCAAGGACGATTGCAAAGAAACTAAAAAAGGCGCAGGAATGCTTAAAAGAAGGAAACATCAAGTCCCCTGTTAGCAAACGGATGATGGATACAATCATCTATGATCTTGAAATCAAGTTTTACCAATGTCCTGAATCCAAAGGATTGTGGTTCTCGAGCGGCCAACTAAAGGCACTATTAGCCAGGGAAAAACAACTGCAGTTGGATTTTGAAAAGGAGCCCCCGGTAGAATCCAGTAAAGGACCAGTGGTGCCTGCCAACGATCGCCAACCCCTGGCAAAGACTACAAGGCGGGCTGCGCCTCTGACACCTTTATCCAACCTCTTTGCTGGCTCTTTCCTGACCCTGGCCGGATTGTATGCCGTGATGACACTGGTACTCATTTCGGCGGTTGAGTTCGCTGGGTTAGGTCCAAAAATCGCCCTGGGCGCCGCGGTGGTGATTGTTCTGCTGCAATTCATCTTCAGCCCGTGGATTATGGACTTTACGCTGCGCTGGCTGTACAAGATGGAATTTATTGAATTTGACGAGCTGCCTGAAAGCTCACAGGAATTATCGCTAAGCTCTGCAGTGAAAGAAAACTCGCCCGGCCACGGTTCGTCAAGCGGTAGAAGTCATCGGCTGGTATCGACGGGCACCCATGCCTTATGTTGAGGTCAAGGAACTGATCAGCGAAAATGGTGACAGC
>Ga0114949_10002724_pt1 | contig 11061 bp, 8 predicted proteins | sample N074metaG_FD_83505 | JGI IMG/M metagenome (GOLD analysis project Ga0114949, IMG submission 83505) | Deep subsurface microbial communities from Kermadec Trench to uncover new lineages of life (NeLLi) - N074 metaG | ecosystem: Environmental > Aquatic > Marine > Ocean trench > Sediment | place... | reverse complement strand
GATTACCTTTTCATCGAGCCAGCCATTTTCTATTGCTGCCATATGCATCGCATATTCCCCGCTCACCTGGTAGACCATGGTCGGCACCTTAAACTTGTCTTTGACCCGCCGCACGATATCGAGATAGGGCATTCCGGGTTTCACCATGACCATATCAGCGCCTTCCGCAAGATCCAGGGCAACTTCCTGCAGCGCTTCATTACTATTGGCCGGGTCCATCTGGTAAGTCTTCTTGTCTCCGGCGCCAAGATTTGACGATGAGCCAACGGCATCCCTGAAAGGGCCGTAGTATGCAGAGGCATATTTTGCTGAATAGGCCATGATTTTGGTATTGGTGTAACCCCCGGATTCCAGCGTTCGCCGTATTCGGCCGATGCGACCGTCCATCATGTCCGATGGCGCGATGATGTCGACACCGGCCCTTGCCTGGCTCAGGGCTTGTTTGTCGAGTACATCCAGGGTGATATCGTTGGCGACATAACCATTTTCATCGAGTAGTCCATCCTGACCGTGGCTCGTGTAGGGATCAAGCGCAACATCTGTCATGATACCGATATCAATGCCCGCTGCCTTAATCCCCCGGACAGCTCTCTGGGTTAATCCTTCATCGTTATAGGATTCCTCTCCACCGGGTGTTTTCTTCTCTGCGGGAACGACGGGAAACAGGGCAATCAATGGAATACCAAGACCGGCAAGTTCAGCCGCTTCCTCGATGAGTAGATCGATACTCAGGCGCTCAATACCGGGCATGCTTGGAATGACTTCCGTCTTGTTGTCTCCCTCGATAACGAAGACAGGATAGATGAGGTCATCGACGCTAAGCTGATTTTCCTGCATCAGGCGACGGGAGAAGGGGTCCGTTCGCATTCGACGCAGTCTGGTGTGCGGAAATTGTCTCGGCATTGGTTCTCCAACGAGGGTAAGGCAGTTTGTACTGTCGTGATTATAGCCGAATGAAACACGGATCGCTGGAAGCAGGACGTTTCAAGATCGTTGACAGAGAAATTCTTCCGGCGTTTAATAGACTGACAATTTGTCATTTTCAAAATCCCTGATGTCGGAACAAGCCATTCGCCAACCCACTTCTTCCCTGGAAAGATTGCGTGAAGGTGCGAGGAAGCTATTTGTAGAGCAGGGTTACCACAATACCCGGCCCCAGGATATTGCGCGGGAATCGGGTGTCGCCAATGGAACCTTCTACCTTCATTTTGCCGACAAAAAGGAAGCATTCCTTGATTTTGCTGAGCAGGCCCAGGCCGGGTTGCTCAGCGCCTACACTGCTAACCTGGATGGGGTTACAGGGCTTCGGAATCGGTGGAGAGTGATCTGTAACACCGTAATTGACTTTGCCATTGCACACCCTGGATTGCTGCAAGCCGCATTTCTTGATCCGGTGCTTATCGCACCTAATGATGAGAAGGCCTGGCGTCTTTATGATCGTCTGGGGCAATTTGTCGAAATGGCCATGGATCACAGTGATAGCCACAGTGATAGAAATGTATCGTCAGACTACGATATTGAACTCATCAGCCATGCGTTGTGCGGACTGTTGCGCCACGCCATGGTCTACGCATCGAGAAAGAAAATAGACAGGGAAAAGATGGTTGATGACCTGAGCCGCTTCATTGAACGTGGCCTGGGCGTTGCGCCATGAAGGCAGCATCGTTGCGAACCATTTTTGAATTTAACAGCAGACGTTAATACTGGAGGAAATTGAATGTCGAAGCTCAATTATACCAAGGAAGAGATCGAATCAGACCACGACTATGCGACGCCGCACATCGAATGTGGTGTCAAGTTGCATGGTGGCTTTGGCGCGGATGGGACCTATATCTCACCCAGGACGAAATGCCGCTGGGAAGCCGTTAAGAACTGGCAAAACCATTTGCGCGAAAGGGGTGTGGAAATTGTCGAGGCGACAACCGATCTGCTGATTGAGCCCAATTTCCCCAATGTTAAACAACAGGTATTGCTGTTGAAAAACGGAATTGATCAGAGCTTCTGGAATAGCCTCACGATTACAGGCTTGATTGAAGGCCGGGGCAGAGCCCTGGCAGACATTACTGCGCCGGATTTCCAGGACATCATCGTTGAGGATATCAGCCAGACTGCGTTGGCGCATATGAACGCTGGATTGCTCACTGCGCATGGCTGGGATGAGGGTGGCAATCCGGCCACTGAAGTCGGCGGCCATGATGTGATGTGGTTTGTTACCCGTGACCTGGTGTTTGGAAAAGACAAGTATCCGATCCCCGAACCGCCCGCGAGCATCGGGCGAGATAAGAATGAACGGGAAATGGAGCAGATTCCAGCAGCACATGAGGGGCTGATTTCCTTCCTGATGAATCTTCTGATGATAGAAGTTCGCGCAGAAAGAGCCTTTGATTTCTATGAGCGAGTGCTCAGTAATGAAGAAGTGTTTACGGATCGCCGCAAGGAAGCGACTCACGCCACAGAGCTGGTGAACCGGATCAGGGAAGATGAATCCGTGCATGTGGCCTGGCTTCTAACAGCCATATCAGAATTCAGGAGTTTTACCATCAAAACCGTGACCGGCGATGAAGTAAAGGGTTCCGAAATTCTAGACCCTATCTGGCAGCGTATGGTGCATTGGCATGCGGTTGAAATGCACGAGACAAACAGGCCCATCAATGAGGATTTAATCAAGAAAGCAATTCTGGCAACGGCAGATGGTAAAGCAGTTTATGAGCAGTTCGAGGCGCTGGCGGCAGCCTAGTGATTTCTAGTTATTTGAACAGATTAGCCGATCCGGAGCAGCAAATGCGGATCGAGCGATACGGATTAACCGATACCCATTAAAAGATAAGGAGTTTTTATGAAATTTGGCATTTTCTACGAACATCAGCTACCCAAACCCTGGGTCGATGGAGCAGAACAGAAGTTATTTCAGGATGCACTTGACCAGGTGGAGTTAGCAGACAAGTTGGGAATTGACTATGCATGGGAAGTTGAACACCACTTCCTGGAAGAATATTCCCACTCATCAGCACCGGAAATTTTCCTGGCAGCGGCGTCCCAGCGCACCAAGAATATCCGTCTCGGTCATGGTATTCGGCAGGTCATTACCAATTACAATCACCCGGCAAGGACCGCCGAGTGCATAGCGACCCTGGATCTTGTTTCCAATGGCCGGGTGGATTTTGGCACGGGCGAATCTTCTGCCATTCTGGAGCTGGGCGGTTTCGATATTCCAGTTGCCAGCAAACGGGAACAGTATCTGGAAGCGACTGAGCAGATATGCAACATGCTGGCCATGGAGCCCTACCCGGGATTTGAGGGCAAATATTTCAAGATGCCTTGTCGCAATATCGTGCCGAAATCCGTTCAGAAACCGCACCCACCGGTATGGGTTGCCTGTTCCAACAGGGAAACCATCAAGATGGCAGCTCGCCTGGGTATTGGTGCGCTGACTTTCGCTTTTGTTGATCCGCTGGAAGCAAAACACTGGGTCGACGAATATTACGACATTATCAAGAGCGACGAATGTGTGCCTATTGGCCACAGCGTGAACGCCAATATCTGCATGGTGACGAGCTTTTCCCTGCACCAGGATCGCCAGACGGCCATCGAACGTGGTCTGGAAGGATTTGAGTTTTTCGGCTATGCACTCGGCAGCCTGTATGGTTTTGGCGAACACAAACCAGGGCGCACCAACTTGTTCGAAGAATTTCGAGAAGTTCGAAATAAGCGGCTGGAAGAAAACCCGATTGACTTTGTCAAAGCGCTAACAGCGGAACGCGGGGGCATCGGCACGCCTGATGACATGCGCGTACACCTGAAGAAGTTCGAGGATGTTGGTGTTGATCAGGTGACATTCATTCAACAGGCGGGGATGAACAAGCATGAGCATATCTGTGAATCTCTTGAGATATTTGCCAAAGAGGTCATGCCGGAATTCAAGGAAAGGGAAGAAGAACGAGAAGCGAAAAAAGATGCGGAGCTAGCGCCCTACATCGAGGCCGCGATGGCACGCAAACAATACATGGAGATGCCTGCAGACAGCGACATTCCTGTTTTCCCTGCACTCGGGCGTTCAGTCATCGAAGGCAAGAATGATCCTAATAAGCAAGCCGCAGGTTAATGTCCCTGTGGCGTTGCTGAGGTCATCGCATGGCCCCTTGTTTAACCTTGATAGTGGAACCTTAGATAGCGGGCCAAAGCGGGCCTGCTATGGTTTCGCCTCATAGTACAGATTACTGGGGTCGTCAAAGTCATGCTCGACAAAATGGCTAAAACCGGCCTCGGTTACCATTCTACGTGCGACTGCCGGATTGAATCCTAGGGTTCCCAGGCCAGCACCACCTGGTTCTGATAACGCCGAGGACATGCAGGCCGACACAGAAAAACCATAAAACATGGCCAGAAACGGATTGCGTAGATTCTCCTTGAAATCGGGGTGACTGCGGATGTCTTTGATTAACCAGGTACCGTCCTCCTGGAGCCCACCCCTGATGGCTTTGATGACGTCGGCTGGATGGGTCATATCGTGGATACAGTCGAATGTGATCAGGAAATCATAGGTAGGCACTTTTGGGAGTGCCTCGCCGCCAGCAGTAAATAATTTCACATTGGTGAGCGCTAGTTCATCAACCTTATCCTGGCACCGGGCAATGGCATGCCCGCTGGGATCATAGCCGTGAAACTCAGAATTTGGAAAAGCGCTCGCCATGGCAATCAACGCCACGCCCCCGCCACAGCCTACATCCGCCGCGACTGCACCGCTTTCAAGTTTCTCTTGAACACCATCAAGCGCTGGAATGATGTTAGGGACGAACTCCTGTTTAGTCCAGGGTCCCAGCATCCGCTCAGTACGATGAGCGGCGTTTGGGCCAAGATCCTCATAAGAGAGTCCAATGCCCGTCTGGAAGGCTTCAACGAGCTTGTCAACCGTGTCGGGCGGTGTACCACCGGTAAATGCACCTGCTGCAAAGGAGAGACTGCCTTCTTCATCAGCCAGCACCAGGCTGCCTTCTGCCGACAATTCAAACCGATCATCGTCATGATATTGGAGCAGCCTGGCCGCTGCCTGGCCGCGCAACCACTCCAGGAGCCAGCGTTCCTGCAGGCCGGTTTTATCAGCCAGTTCTTCTGCCGTGACGATGCCGGCGCCATCCAGCGCTTTATAGAGCCCTAGACGATCTCCTATCTGGATGAGCAGGGACACCATCTCTCCCTGTTTATAACCCCAGATGGTTGAGGAAAAGTTTCTTAGCTTGTCCTGGTCGACAGGTCTTGATTCCATATTGATTTCCATGGCGATAAATTTGTTAATGCAACGACTATCTATTATGTGTGTTTCAATATCAAGGCGGCGGCACTATCCGAAGAGAGTAGCCGCAGAGAGTACACGTAGAGAGTACACATAGAGAGTACACATAGAGAGTACACATAGAGAGTACACGTAGAGAGTACCCGTAGAGAGTACACGTAGGGAGTACACGTGGGAGTACACGTAGAGAGTACCCGCAGCGAGCGCCTGTAGAGCGCGCCTGTAGAGAGTGCCGAGAGAGTCGGGAGCGAGTGCCTGGAAAGGGCGTCAGCAAAGCGCCTCAGGAAAGGACGTCAGGAAAGCGCTTCCAGATCCGCGTTTAAATCGAGCCATTGGTTCTCAATTTCGTTGATCTGGTCCTTGAGTTCAACCTGGTCCCGGATGAGAGCATGGAGCGCAGAGCCCTCATCCTCTTTATAGCTATCTGGTGCTGCCAGGTGAGTCTCGACTTCGGACAGTTTCCGTTGTAGCCGCTCGAGCCTTTTTTCCATGGTGCCTATGCGAGTACGTAATTGTTTCGATTTTTTGTGATCCTGTTTCCTAACCGCGGGTTTTGTGGTGATGACGCGCACTCTTTCAGTCGCAATACTCGCCGACGCGAGCACCTTTTTACGATAGTCAGACAGGTTACCATCAAAAGGTTCGATCTTTCCTTCATCAACCAGCAGGAATTGGTTAACGGTATTGGCTAGCAGGTGCCGGTCATGTGATATGAGTAGCAGGGCGCCGGAGAATGATTGCAGGGCAACAGTCAGTGCTTGCCGCATCTCCATGTCCAGGTGGTTGGTTGGCTCATCCATCAGCAGAAGATTCGGTTTCTTAAACGCAATGATGGCCAGGGCCAGGCGCGCCTTTTCACCACCGGAAAAAGTCGCTACCGCTTCCTTGACCTTATCGCCGTGGAAGTTAAAGCTACCCAGAAATCGACGTATATTCTGCTCCGTATAACCAGGATCCATTTCCTGTATATGATTGAAGGCGGATTGGGTGAGATCTAAATCATCAATCTGGTGTTGTGAAAAGTAACCAGGAACGAGATTTAGCCCTTCCGTTCTAAGACCGCCAAGCAGTGGAATCTCGCCACTAAAACTCTTTATCAGTGTTGATTTACCGGCACCATTGTGTCCCAGCAATCCAAATCGGTCCCCGGGATGCAGGCTCAAGCGAATTTTATTTAGCACGGGTGTCTCGTATCCGAGGTCTGCCATCTCTAGAGTAAGCAGCGGATCTGAACTCTTCTCCGCCGGGGGAATCTTAAAGTGGAAGGGGGAATCCACGTGGGCGGCAGCGATAACCTCCATTCGCTCTAGCGCCTTAATTCGGCTCTGTGCCTGCCTTGCCTTTGTCGCTTTGGCGCGGAAGCGACGCACAAAGTCCTGCATGTGTTTGATTTCCCGTTGTTGCTTCAGGTAACTGCTCTGGTGTTCCGCTAGTCGTGCGGCTTTGATCGATTCAAACTGGGAGTAGTTTCCAGTAAACAATTCAATCGTTTTGTTGTGCAGGTAGGCGATATTTTCAACGCACTCATCGAGAAATTCACGGTCGTGTGAAACGAGCAACAGGACACCCTGATATTGCTTGAGCCAGTTTGAAAGCCAGAGAATAGCGTCAAGGTCCAGGTGATTGGTCGGCTCATCCAGCAACAACAAATCTGACGGTTTCATCAGTGTGCGCCCGAGGTTCAGCCTAATGCGCCATCCGCCGGAAAATTCCTTTAGTGGCTTGTTGAAGTCGTTCTGCTCGAATCCCAGGCCAACCATAAGTTGTTCAGCTCTTGCCCGGGCGGAGTATCCATCAATTGAATCTAGTTGTTCATGTAAGCCTGCGAGCTCATGGAAGTTTTCTTCGCTCTCAACCCGGGCGATCTCTGCATTAATTTTCGTTAGCACGGAATCGCCAGAAAGCACATAGTCTATGGCTGACTGATCAATTGCGATGACCTCTTGAGCCATGTGTGCAATGCGTAAATCAGAGGGAAAATCGAGACTACCCTGGTCAGCTTCAAGCTCACCGATGATCATTTTGAAGAGGCTGGTCTTACCTGCGCCATTGGCACCGATAAACCCGACCTTCCGACCAGAGTGAATCGTAAACGATACACCCTCGAATAGCAGATCAGTGCCGCGTCGAAGCGCGAGGTTCGTGAATGACAGCATGGAGTGGATAATGAAATGGGAAAAGAATGTAGAAGCGATTGTAACAAATGTGCGGCTTGCTTGACTTTCATTTACAGCAGCGAGTTAATGAGCCCCTGCTTTGTAAAACAAAACTGCGGCGCTGGCTGGCAGGTGGGAAGCAACAGTACGCAATGATGCTTAATCGAAACTATACAGGCTGAATCTATGGCGATCAGATTGTTGATTCTAGCCGTGATTGTTGTACTCGGTTTGCTGTTTCTAGTAGAGGATCCTGATGGCAATACGACTTTGACCATCGACGGCGTTGTAAAAGAACTACAAAATTCCGCATCCGATATTTTGCCGAAGGATCTTCAGAAATTCCAGTCGCCGTCCGTTACAAAAGTCTATAAATGGAAAGATGAAAACGGGGTTTGGCAATTTTCCAACACCCCGGTTGATGAACCGGGTGTCGAGGTAATAGAGTTCGATGGCCAGATCAATACCATCCCGGCTTTTGAGCCGCCTGAGGCCGGCCAGGATGGCAGCAAAGAATAATCAACAAATTCGACTGTGACCCAACTCGAAGCATTTTGTCCCCTGACGTCCGTGCACAAATATCCCAGCGGAGCGGCACCTTAATTTTACAGCCGTTTAGCGCCATTTAGCGCATTCCAGCGCATTTTCAGAACCTCGTCGGTTTATCCGAGTTAGGGTAATAGAGGTGGTTCTGGCTCGATAAAGCCGGGCCCGCCAAATTTGATGACTACTACCAACCACCAGATTAGAGGTCCCTTTGGAAATGGAGGAAGATCGAAGCCCGCAAACAGGTGCGAAAGATCTATTCGACCGAGTGGTTGAATTCATCTCTTCCAATTTTTTGCGGTTAAACATTGCCAATAAACTGATGCTCGGATTCAGTTCCCTGCTGGCATTGCTGGTCATTATATCCGCCTATGCCCTCACCAACCTGAATCGTTTGAATTCGATTAACGACAGCATCTTGCAGACCGATGTACCGGTCATCCTGGCATCGGGGAAAATGATTGATCTTATCCTGGCGGAAGAACTCTACATTCGACGTTATATGGTTTTTCGTACTTCAGATGTCTCAGATATTTTCCTGCACAAAAAAGGAGTGTTTGAAAATCAACTTAGCCGGGTTGAATCAGTCCCGGAGAAAAGAAATTTCCCGGTGGCTGAAATAGCGTTGTTACATAAACAATATATCGACCTTCTGCTGCAGGGAGCACAATCAACTGAAGCGCCTTCATCTTCCATGTCAAAAGAGTTTGAGGACAAAATCAAAACTCATCAGGAAAAATTTATTACGCTCATTAAAGAAATGGCCGCAGGCGCGCAACGGGATCAAAATGAGAAGACCAGCATGACAGCTGCCATCGGATCAACTGCCTTCAAGGCTGCAGCGATTCTATGTGGCCTGGGTCTGATCCTGTCTGTAGCTGCCGCCACGTTGATCACGCGCAATATTGCAGGCGCCACCAAAAAGTTAAAGCTTGCGACCCAGATGATTGCGAAAGGACATTTTGATTACAAGCCGGACATCCGGAACAAAGATGAGTTGGGAGATCTTGCCGAGGCATTTATTACCATGGCCGGGCGCTTAAAACACCTGGAGGAGGCGAATCTGGACACCAGCCCGCTAACGAGATTGCCAGGTGGTACCAGCATTGAAAAGGTCATGGAAAAACGCATAGGTGCAGAGGAAGAGATTGCATTCTGCTTGATGGATATCGACAATTTCAAGGCCTACAACGATAACTACGGTTACGCCAAAGGTAATGAAGTTATCCAGGCTACTGCAGATATCATCAGTCAGGCCGTGGCAAACCATGGCAGTGAAATCGATTTTGTCGGGCATATCGGGGGCGATGACTTTGTGGTCATCACCACCCCTGGCAATTACAGCAGTATCTGTCAGGCAGTCGTTGATGCGTATGATGAAACGATCCCCGGCTTCTATAGTGACGAAGACAGGGAGCGTGGACATATCAGCGGTGAAAACCGCCAGGGAGAAAAAACTAATTTCCCCCTGGCCACAATCTCTATCGCCGTGGTGACTAACCAGGAAAACAAATTCGTTAGCCATATTCAATTTGGAGAAGCCGCCGCCGAGGTAAAGGAACACGCCAAAGCAGTCGCCGGTAGCGTATTTGCGGTGGATCAGAGAAAAGATACAGCAGGCTCCAGACAAAATCGCAAAGTGATCAAGCTTAATAAGCGTTAACTCAGAAGTTGAAAAAAGTGCATCAAAGAGTAGATAAATGGGCAGGGAAATGAGCATAGTGAAAACAGGGATTGTCGCGGTGGTTCTTTCGTTCCTGGTCGGATGTGCACATTTTCGCCAACCAGTAATTACAGTATCCGAGCCTACGTTTGTTTCTCAACAACCTGCAGTACAAATTGTCATGTTGGAGGCCATCGTTTTTCATAACCCGGATTCTCCAAAAAGCTGGCAAGCCCACTATCAGCTCGCGCAGCTGTATTACAGCTACAAAAACCCTTACCGTAATTATCAAAAGGCCCTTGAGCACCTGGAGCTATACTTACCCCATCATAACGATTCTGTACTTGACTCTGATCTGCAAAATTGGCTTTTGGTGTTGACGGAGATCCAAAACCAGTCTCCAACAATAGAATCTCAAAATGGACAGATTGAGCAGCTCACCGCCAAGCTCAAGGATTTCACGAAAACGAACCTCTTTGTAGAAGGATTGAATAGTTCGCTTGAGGAGGAGAATGCAGAATTGGCCATGAAGGTCGAAGTGCTGAAAACGCTTGACCAGAGCGTCGAAGAAAAGCGCAAAAACTATACAACTGAGTAATCAGCCCTGATCGGGGCCTTCGTTTGGTCTTTCACCTTTCTGCTTGTCGCTGGTTTATCGCGGGCTATACCAAATCGGTGAAGTGTAGGCACGTTCCTGGATAACCGCCGGACCCTCATCCGGAATATCAATCTGCGCCGCCACTGCATCATATAAAGAGTGGCGTGGTGTCGGTATTTGCAATACACGCACATAATAGAATGCGTGTTGATTAACGTCGAATGTTGGATCCACCCAAATCGTCATTAATGCTACGGCGCCAATACTGTTAGTGTAGGCCGCGGTCTCCCGGTCCACGCTATCACCGACTGGCGGCAATTCTCCATCGGCACCCAGCTGGCGCTCATCGGACCAGACGACGTTGAATACTTTCTCATGACTTAAGCCATCACTGTCCGTCCAGCCCTTAACCACCTGCACTCGATCCAGGTTAGCGCCGTTTGGGTCTTTCATTGCACGAATCAGGAATTGGATCTTGTCATCATCAGAAGCCGCGCGCGCCAGGTCCCCACCCATTGGCACGCCCTGCGCATAACCGATCTCAGGTAGATTCTCTGCCTTCTCTGAATTTTCCTCAAATCCCCAGCCGCCGAATACACGCACAGTGATACGCGGGCCTGTTGTCGCGTAGATCTCGCGACGTTTGAAGGCTGCATAAATATCACTCCGGGTATTTTCAGTCGCCCAGACGGCTGCAAGACCCGCTGCCGACATGTTCCAGCCTGATGCTTTGGTGCCGCCAATGAGGTCAGTTCCGTGTTTTGTATCAGGTATCGAGTCATAGGCAAACTTCCCCCAGAAATTATCT
>Ga0114949_10002720_pt1 | contig 11066 bp, 11 predicted proteins | sample N074metaG_FD_83505 | JGI IMG/M metagenome (GOLD analysis project Ga0114949, IMG submission 83505) | Deep subsurface microbial communities from Kermadec Trench to uncover new lineages of life (NeLLi) - N074 metaG | ecosystem: Environmental > Aquatic > Marine > Ocean trench > Sediment | place... | reverse complement strand
GCTCGGCTGCGGGGTTATGTCATCTCAGCATGAGGCGCGGTGCCTCACCGAGGGCGCACCCTCTGTCCCGGCGGGAGGCGAGATATGAAGCTTCCTCTGCGTACCAAGCTGGTGGTGGCGGTCACCCTGCCGGCCTTGTTGATCTGCGGCGCCGTCATTGGAGTGACCACCGCGCGACTGCGCGTGCGGGCCATCCAGAAGCTGGAGGAGAATGCCGCGCGCATTGCGGACGTCTACTCCGATCGCCTGGGCGCCGAACTGGATGTCATCGCCGTGCTGGCACGGTCCATGGCCATTCATCTGCAGCGCCATCCCACTACCTCGGAGGATGAGATCAAGGAACTGGTGCTTTCCTGCGTGGCGGCCGGCGGACTGGTGGAGAACGGGGCGGTCTTTCTTCTTCCAGCAGGGACCGAGACTGCTTCCCGGGTCACGGAAGAGACCCTGCTGCTTGTCCCGCAGGAGATGACTGAAGAAAATGCTCTTTCACGCTGGCCGCAGGTGGCGGGGCGCCCAGTCTGGTTGGACGCCGCTCTGGCGGCCCAACAGGGTGTCTGGCTCGCCGCGTCGCGGCCGGAAGGTCCGCCCACGCCGGCGCGTGTGATTCATGCCGTGGCCTGGCGTGATGAGCGGGGGGACCCGGCCGGCGGTGTGGCCTTCGAGATCGACATGGCGGACCTGCGCCTCAAGCTGGGAACCCTCATCACAGATACCGACCTGGGCATTCTGGATGGACAGGGGAACTACCTTTTTCATCCGGACCCCGAAAGAGTGGGGACCCTGTCGGTGTTCAAGCTGGCGGCCAGGGAGGGACGCCCGGATATCGCCGAACTGGGCCGCCGCGTGACGGCCGGTGAGAGCGGCATGATGCGTCTGCCCAATCTCACCTCTGGTAGGTATGTGTGGTCGGTGTATGCCCCCATCCCGGGTACCGACTGGTCCTTCGCGTATGCCATGCCTGAGTCGCGTGTCCTGGCCTTCCCCAATTCGCAACTCTGGGTGGGATCCATCATCACCGGCGTGGGGTTGTTGCTCATCTCCGGAATCATCTACATGGTGGCTTCCCGTGCCACCGCGCCGCTGCACCGGCTTGCAGTGGCGGTGGATCGTGTCTCCCGGGGCGATCTGGATGCGCGGGTGGAAGATGTGCACACCCACGACGAGATCGGCGATCTGGCACGGGCGTTCAATATCATGGTGGGGGACCTGCGCCGCTATATGGATACCCATGCCCGGGAGATGGCGGCCAGGGAGGCGGTGGAAAGCGAACTGCGCGTCGCCCGGCGCATCCAGAATTCTCTCCTCCCGGGCAACTTTCCAGCCTACCCCGAACGACCGGAGTTCCAGTTGCATGCGGTCAACATGCCTGCGTCCCAGGTGGCCGGAGATTTTTTCGACTTTTTCTTTCGTGATGAGCGCACACTGGTCGTCATCATGGCCGACGTGTCCGGCAAGGGGATCCCCGCAGCCCTGTTCATGGCGGTTGCGCGCACCGTGATCCGCAACCTGACGGGGCACTGTGACGGTCCGGCCGCCACCCTCCGCCAGGCCAATGAAATTCTCCGGGAAGACAATGTTGGGTCCATGTTCGTGACCATCTTCCTGGGCTGGTACGACACGGTCAGCGGCCGCCTGCGCTACGCCAACGCCGGCCACCCCCTGCCCTGCCACGTGAATGTCGACGGGCACGCGGCCAGTGCCGGTGAAGTCACGGGCCCCATCCTGGGTATCCTGGCGGATCAGGACTACACCGATGGCGAGATCTCTCTCGAGCCCGGCGAGAGTCTCGTCCTGTATACCGACGGTCTCTCCGAGGCCAGGGACCGGGCCGGAGAGTTCTTCGGCAATGAGAGGCTGGCCCGGCTGATCGAGAGCCTGGCCGGCGAGCCGGTGGATCGTCTGTGCGAGTCGGTTGCTCAGGCCGTTGGCCGCTTCCAGGATCGGGAGCAACGAGACGACATCACTTTGCTCGCGCTGCGCCGCAGTCTGCGCGCAACTCAGGCGGCCTAGGCTGATTTCACGAGGTGGTCCACCCTGCCCGGAGCCGTGGCCTGCTCAGGCCAGGCTGCCGCCGCAGGAGGATCCGGATCCTGCGGTGCAGCCATAGCAGTGGCGGCCCGTGATGATGCGGCGGCGGGCCAGAACGTCAGCATCGAATCCGGCAAGGCGCGTGGGTGCGCTTGGATCGATTTCCAGATTCAGCATCTGGTTGAAGTCGCAATCGAACAGGCGGCCGTCCCAGGAGACCGAGACCATGGTGCGGCACATGAGGCCGTTCACAGTGGCTGGATTGAAAGCCTGCACCAGGCGCTCCATGTAGCTGTCGTAGTTCCCCGAATCCATGAGGTCTTCCAGAAACCGGCCGATGGGCACGTTGGTGATGGTAAACAGGTGATTGAAGGTGATGTCGAAGCGTTGCGCCAGTTCGCGCCGCACAGTTCGCTCCAGCGCTTCCTGAGGTGGAGGCAGGCTTGTACCCACCGGGTTGGTGACAAGGTTCAGGATAAGGCCGCTGTCCGGGCGTCCATAGCCGCGTTCGTTGAGAAGCCGCAGCGCGGCGATGGATCTGGAGAAGACGCCCTTGCCACGCTGGCGGTCGGTCGTCTCTTCCTGGTAGCAGGGGAGAGAAGCGACGATCTCCACCTGGTGGCGGGCAAGAAAGTCCACCAGTCCGTCCTGGGAGGGCAGGGTCAGGACGGTCAGGTTGCAGCGATCCATGACATGGCGCTGAAGTTCGCGGCAGCGCTCCACCAGCCAGCGGAAGTTGGGATTCAACTCCGGGGCGCCGCCGGTGATGTCCACGGTGGGAATGTCCGATTCTTCCAGGATCCGCAGGCACTCCTCCATGGTCGGGCGACTCATGATCTCCCGACGGTCGGGTCCGGCATCAACATGGCAGTGGGCACAGGTCTGGTTGCACAGGCGCCCGACGTTGATCTGGAGAACGGAGAGGCCGGCGGCTGTCAGGGGCGGCAGATCCAGGCTGCTCATCCGCTCGTGAAAGGCGGGCCAGGGGGCCTCCTTCTCCAGATGATGAACCTGGACCTCCGGCCGGGAAAGGGGGCTGCGCCGGGACTGCAATGAACTCAGGGTGGGATAGGGTGCCAGGGCCATCGCTTGAGCATAACACCCCGGTTCCGGTGTTTGTTCCCGTCGTTTTCAGGGTTCAGGAGGAATGAGCTTCACCTGTCGTGCTGTTCCATCGGTCCGCAGGTCTCGCCATTCATCCACCGCCAGTTCCAGGTGGGCCAGGGTCGCTGGAGAGAGTCCCGGGGTGGCGCCGGTCAGTCCTGCCAACAGAAGTTCCAGGCCGGGATTATGACCCACGAGAAGAGCCGACTCCACGTCCCGCGGCAGGGCCTGGAGTTCCCGGAGCCAGGTGGCAGGATCGGCTCCGTACAGGTCTGGATTCAGACACAGGTCGGCCTGGGGAAGCGCTTTCTGGATCGCTCTCGCGGTATCTCCGGCGCGCAAGGCGGGCGATGACAGGATCATGGTCGGGGGCGGAATGATTCGTGCCACGTGGCGCGCTGCATTCATGGCTTCAGACCGACCTCGTTTGCTGAGCGGGCGATCGGCATCGGTAGCGAAAGAAGTGACCTCAGTTGCATGGGCATGGCGAAGGACCAGAAGTGTCTTCATGGCTTCATGGGGCATGAGGCCAGACTAACACGGATTCTTCAACAAAGAACAAGGGCCGCCGGAACTCCTTGCGCCGGCGGCCCTTGCGTGGTGGTGGGGGGCTTAGTTCTGGCTTACGTCCACGGCCGCGTGCTCCAGCATGTGGCTGCCGATCCATGCCGCCATGACATCCTCGGGAACCTTCGCCAGGGTGATGGAGACCTTCTTGTCATGACCATGACGGTTCACGGTGTAGGCGATCTCCTTGCCGGGGGTCATGCTCTTCCAGGCAGCCTGCAGCTGCTCATGATTGCTCTCGTCGCCAAAGGCGTACCCGTTGAGGGCAACCAGCTTGTCGCCGGCCTGCAGGCCGGAGGCCTCGGCGGGGCTGCCGGGTACCACGCGGGTGACGGTCATGGCGCCGGTGTCTTCATCCTTTTCCAGCTCGACACCTACCCAGCCGCGCTCCTGCATGCTGGCGGTCATCTTGTTCAGGCACTCCTGGGTGCCGGCGGAGCATTTCTCGTAACCCTCACCGGCGAGAACGGGGACGGACAGGACAACAATGGCAGCCAGCGATAACATCAGACTTGCTTTTCTCATCAGCGACACTCCCTTGCGTGGGTCCCTCCGGGTTTTGGCTCATCTCGAGGCACCTGTGATTAACGGAATTATCTCATCTGGAGGGAGAATACGCGTGCTGTTCGTAAATGTCATAAAACTGGGGTAAAAACGGGTCAAACTTGTCAAAATCCTGTAAATGGCAACTCTCAGGCGGGACGAAAGCAGTCCATTTCGCGTTATAGTGCCATGTAGAGGCCTGACCCGGCCCGGTGAGGAGACATGACGTGCGCAAGGTACTCATCGTTGAGGACGACGAGGCGATGGCAGTGGCCCTCCAGGACGGCTTTCGCTATGAAGAGTTCGAGGTCGCTCACGCCCGCGACGGTGCTGCGGGATTGGCAATGGCCACCAGTGGTTCCCCTGACCTGATCATTCTTGATGTGATGTTGCCCAAGATGACCGGCCTTGATGTCTGCAAGAGAATCCGCAAGGACGGCAACCAGGTCCCCATCATCATGCTGACCGCCAGGGGACAGGAGATCGATAAGGTGCTCGGCCTCAAGCTTGGAGCCGATGACTATGTCACCAAGCCGTTCAGCTTCATGGAGCTCATGGCCAGGGTGGAGGCGGTGCTGCGCCGGGTCAAGGGTGTGCGTCCCGAACTGGAAGCGTTCAGCTTCGGTGATGTGGATGTTGATTTCCGCAAGGGTGAGGCGCGCAAGGGCGGGAAACTTCTTGACATCTCCCCCCGGGAATTGCGGCTTCTGCAGTACCTGGTGGAGAATCGCGGCGATGTCATCACCCGGGACCAGCTTCTCAATGCCGTCTGGGACTATGAGAGCGCTCCCTTTACCCGCACGGTGGACATGCACATCGCCAAGCTGCGCAAGAAAATCGAAGACTCACCCGCCGACCCGCGCTTCATCGTCACGGTTCACCGGGTCGGGTACAAGTTCACCGGCTGACGATCTTGCAGCCGGCCAGCCCTCGTCTCACCTGCGACATCATCATCCATCTGGAGACGGATCTCAGCCGGATCGTCCTGGTGCGGCGCCGCTATCCGCCACCGGGCTGGGCCCTGCCGGGAGGGTTCGTGGATGTGGGCGAGACCGTGGAGGACGCCGCGGTCCGGGAAGCTCTGGAAGAGACCGGACTGGATGTTGCACTGGAACGCCAGTTCCATACCTATTCCGACCCGGCTCGGGATCCTCGGGGCCATACGGTGAGCGTCGTCTTCATCGGGTCCGCCGGCGGCGAACCGCGAGGCGGCGACGATGCCGCCGAGGCCCGGTTCTTTCCCCTGGCAGATCTGCCCGTTGACCTGGCCTTCGATCACCGGGCCATCCTGAACGACTACCTCAACCGGCGTTTCTGACCCGGCGCTCCATCCGGATTCCTCGTTGCCTGAGATCGGCCAGTATGGCCTCGCAGGTGGCGCTGTCCCGGCCCAGGATTTCAGGTGGGCTGACGCCGGCTCGCCGCCAGCGACCGGAGGCCACCAGGCGTACGGCCGAGGCACAGGGGAAGCCGGTGGTTCGGGACATGGAAGTTCGTCCCTGCTGGTCGGTGGCGTCGCGCAGGTCCCAGGTGACGGTCTGGCTTCTCCCTTCTGCGTCGCGGCCCTTCACCTCGACCCGCAGCAGAGTGACTTCTTCGTCGCCTTCGTCCCGTGCCATGGCGCGGCGGAACAACTCCTCGGTGAGGGCCCGGGGGCTGACGTTGCCCACGGCCAGATGGACCGGGTCGGTGGCGAAGAAGCCGGTTTCACGCAGCACTCGCATGCGTTCGGCATGGCCCGGATAGCGCAGTGTTTTCTCCCGCATGTCGGGTGCCTCAATCGTTGTGAGCAGGGTGCGCAGGCCATCGGTGAGGAAAGCCTCCAGGGTTCCCACCCCGTCGAACTCGACCTGTTCGATCTCCGACAGGGCCGGGCGCGTCACTTCCCGTCCCGCAACACGGATATGGCTGGGACGGGTGTATTCTTCGATGACGTCGCCGGGGGAGAAGACGAAGCGATACTCCCATGGCCAGTCCCGGCGCACCGGCAGGCCGCCCACCAGGATGACCACTTCATCCAGGCCGGCGAAGGTGGCCGCTTCCCGGCCCACCAGCAGGTTGGAGAGCCCTGGAGCAAGTCCGCAATCCACCACAAAGGTGAGTCCGGCCGCCTCGACCTCTTCATGCAGCGCCAGCGGGTCTTCGGGAGCGAACGAGATGTCAACCAGATGGCAGTGGGCAGCCAGGGCGCCGCGCTGCACACCATGGCCCAGGAATCCTGGCACGGCACCCACCGCCACATGGGTCCCGGCCAGCAATGCGGTCACGTCGTTTTCATCGGCCAGGTCGGCGCGCCGCCGTGTCAGGCGCGGGTGCTCGGGCAGGAGGTCCAGCGCGGCATCCTGCCCGTCGACGGCCAGGATCTCCATGTTCGGCTCCTGCAGGAGATCCTCCACGATGACGCGGCCGATGAGCCCGGTCCCCAGGACGGTGATGCGCGTGGCTGCCATGCTGGTCCTCCGCCGGGGTCAGGGAAATGTGCCCCGGCCGCCATTGTAGCGCCGGGGCATGGGGTCAGCGGGTGGCGGTCAACAGAACGATGAGGGCTTCGTCACCGCCGTTCAGGCGCGAAGTGCCAACGACGACCGTTTCGCCCACTGCCATGCCAAATGACGTTTGCAGCAGGGACTCGGTTTGGGTGACGTGGAAGGTGCGGGGATCGCTGTCATCTCCACCTGCGGAATGGTCGGCATCGCCGGTGTGAGGCCGTACCACGGATGTGCGCTGGAGCTCAAAGTATTCGAACTGGATTGTACTCCCGTCCCGCCCGTCCCAGTCCTCAAGCCTGAACTCAGCGGTGAAAAAAGGGAGGCCACCCAGGCGGATTTGCCCGCGCTTCTGGGCCAGCAACTGTCCGGTTTCCAACACACGGAATCCCCGGTAGGGGAGCAGTTGCCGGATGTCGGACAGAGCCGCGGTCTCGCTCTTTCCCAGGCGCACCTGAGGACGGTCAGTGTTGTCAGCCATGAGCAGGGTCAGGCGCAGGGTCAGGCTGCTCACGGGCACGTCTCTATGGCTCAGGGCAGCAGCGATGGCTTCCTGGGTCCGGGCATCGGTGTTGTAGATGAACCAGCCATGGCGCTCGACTTCATGGCGACAGGAGTTGCGGTCACCCCGCCGGTCCAGGCAGGTCTGGTGCGCCAGCATGAGAGCGTCGCCGGGGTCCATGTGGCTTACGCTGTAGACGCGGCTGACCAGAACCTCCTGGTCTGCTGCGCCCGAATCTTCCTGGGCAGCCATGGTGACGGCCACCGGTGTGGCAAGGAGAACGAGAAGAGCGGTGATTGCGCGCGGGTCGGGTTTCATGACGAGCCTCCGTGAAGATTGAGTCGAAATTCCGGGTTCAGGGTCCAGATGATGCGAGTTCCCTCCGGCGCCGTGAACTGAAGGGTCCGCGAAGCCGCGGCCGGGATGACTGCGACGGCTGGCGTCGTGGCCATTGTGGCGACGCGAGCCGGTTGCGATTGGGCATCATCCTCAGCCGTGTCGGCCTCAGCAGGAGGAGATGTGCCAACGAGCAGGGGTAGCTCCTGGGCGATAGGAGAGGTGGTCTCGGTTGTGGATCGAGTTGAGGGTTGTGGCAAGGCAATCTGCGGCGCCTCGCGGACAGGCGTTTCTTCCCTGGTTGGAGTGACCGTCTCGGCGATCTGCGATCCCGGCTCCGCAGGGCCGGTGGTCGGGCGCAGGAAGAGTACCGCCAGGACAACGGCGGTGGCCGCCGCCAGTCCCGACAGGGCCACCATGTGAGTGCGTCGCCACGCCTCCCCGGTGTTCTCCGCCACGGCGTTCAGTGTCTGTCGGCGCCACGTCTGAAGCTCGGCCTGGTCCGGGTCGAGTCCGTCGCTTGCAGGATCGCCGGCGCGCAGGAGGCGCGCCAGTTCCCGGTCATCTCGAAAATGGCGTGTCATGATGGCCTCCCGGTCGTGGTCAGCAGGAGTTGTGCGAGTTGCTTGCGGGCGCCGGCCAGGTGCCAGCGCACCGTGACCTGGCGAATTCCCAGCAGGGCCGCGATTTCCGCGGTATCCCGTTCCTCCAGATGGTGGAGAACGATCACTGCTCGCCGCCGCGGCGACAGGACGGCCAGGGCCGCGCCGATGGTGGCGCGAGCCACGGCGGCAGCTTCCGGGTCGGGAGTGGCGGCCGCCTGAGGGAGGGGCTCCATGGGGCGCTGCCTGATCTTTTCCCGCCGCCAGCGATCGCGGCAGAGGTTCACCATGGCGCGCACCAACCAGGCTTCGCCGCCCGCGTCATCGCCGGGGAGACGCCCAGGATGGCGCGCTGCTCGCAGGAACACTTCCTGGACCATGTCCCGGGCCGTGTCGGCGTCACCAACGAGTCGTCGCGCCAGGCGGTAGAGACGCAGGGAATAGGTGTCAAAGAGGGCCGCCAGATGGGTTGTTCCGCCGCTCTTTGCCACCGCGAGGCCTCCGCCCGGGTTCCATGCCAGTGTCCGGTCCACACCCATGAAGACGCACGACCAGCCCGAACCGTTGGGGTGCCGGGTCCGATTTTCTCAGGGTCCCCCGATGACCCGCTTGATGAGCATGCCCCGGCGGATCCGGCTGTCCGGTTGCAGGTGATTGATCCTGGCCACGGTGTCCAGGGTTACCGTGGAAGGGTGCGCGCGGTGGAATTCCGCCAGGGTCGTTGCGGCCCCGATAGGGGTGAGGGTCAAACGGAAAGGTGTCACGTTCAGATCCCGGGAATCGGTCAGGTGAGCGAATGACGCCAGCGCCGCGACCATGGTGGCTTCGCGGGCCGGCCAGTCTGAGGCCGGGGTCGCCCCGAGGAGGCGGATGACCTGGTCACCGAGAGCCACGAATGCCACCAGGCCGGCGATGGCCTCGTCCCCGTTGCCGGCCCGGAAGGATGCTGAAACCGTAGTCATGCCCGATATGGAGGTCCAGCGGGAAGGGCCGCGCTGGACCTCGGTGGCTGAAAAAAACTGCGTGGCGGCGGCCGTGGGGGTCTCCTGGGGAGCGAGGGCGAGCTCAATGACGGATTTCCCCTCGGGGTGAAGCGCGCTGACGTTGCTCCGGGTGTTGGCGGTCTCCCAGCCGCTGGGGAAGTCGATCCGAAACGCCAGGTCGGGGTGCAGAAATCGGTTCCCCCGAAAGAAGCCCTGGCGTGGATCGTCGGCGAAGACGAGGCCTTCCAGGAGTCGCAGCCAGACCGTGTCCTGGGGCAGGGCGGCGGGGGCCTGAGAGATCTGGCCCAGGATCCGTTCCTCGCGATCGCCTGGGTTGGGGTGGGTGGAAAGCCAACCGGGGATCTGGCTGCTGCCGCCGCCGGTGGCAGCGAGCATGCGAAACACCTCCAACATGGATTCGCCGGTGAAGCCTGCCCGGCGCATGTAGCGCAGTCCCAGGTCATCAGCCTGGCGCTCGTCATCCCGTCCGAACTTGAGGAATATGAGGGCGGAACCCTTGCCTGCAAGGCCAGCGTAGCGAGCCACACTGGGGTTCAACGCGGTGCCCAGGTTCAGACCCAGGCCGGCCAACTGCGCCTTGCTCATCTGATTCACGCTGTGGCGCGCGGTGACATGTCCGATCTCATGTCCCAGCACGGCTGCCAGTTCACCGTGGGAGTTCAGGCTGGCCAGAATGCCGCGGGTGACATAGATGTAGCCGCCGGGCAGCGCGAACGCGTTGACCACCGGCTCGTCCACGATCTTGAAACTCCAGGGCAGATCCTGCCGTTCGGAGCCGGCCGCCAGGCGCTTGCCCATGTCGGCGACGGCTTTCGCCAGGGCCGGGTCCTGGTAGATCCCCATGTCGGCCGAGATCTCCCTGTCGGCCTCCGTTCCCATGCGAATTTCCTGGCTTTCCCCGATGAGGGAGATCTGCCGGCGCCCTGTGGCAGGGTTGAGAGCGCACGCGGTTGCCAACAGGGCCGGCAGGAGAAGGGCCGTCGTCAGGAAGGTCTCGCGTTTCAAGGGCAGGCTCCCGGGATCACCATGTCCGCTCCCGGCTAGCCATGCTAGCCCAAGGGGATGGTTTCGGGTCGTTGTATGTCTCCCGGTGGAGTCCGCCGGAGGCCAGGGGGTTGATTCGCAGCTTCTGGCCGCCTGATTTGGTAGGTCTGCCCGCGCCCCCACCGCCGGCAGGGCGCTGAACCGGAGGGTCAACATTCTTCTCAAGGCCAAGGCGCGCTAGGAATTGCCCATCATACCGCCGGCGGGTCCAGCACCGCGTTCCGCCAGGATCCGGGAACGCCGGATAGCGGCGTCTGCCTCTTCCACCCGGCCTGCCCGGCGCAGGAGTCAGCGTAGTAAGCCCAGATCTCCGGGGCTTCCGGGTTCAGGGTCGCGCCGCGTCGTACGGCGCGCAGGGCTTCCTGGTGGCGCCCCAGTCGAGCCAGCGCCATGGCTCGATTGGCATGATGTGTGGCTGTCCAGGGGCTTATGGCCACGGCCTCATCCATGAGACGTAAGGCCTCGAGAGGTCTTCCGGCGCTGAGAGCCAGGCGCCCCAGTTCCTCCAGGGCGCGATCATTGTCAGGGTGATCGTTGAGCACCGCGGCGTAGATGGGCACGGCCTTCTCAGGTCTGTTCAGTTCCACCAGGGCCTCCGCCCAGTCCAGGGCCGCCTCCTTGTGGGCCGGGTCGCGCTCCAGAGCCGTGCGAAATGCGGACTCCGCTTCGGCCCAGCGTTTTTCCTGACTGAGGTTCTCGCCCAGCTGGTACCAGACTTCCGCCGTATCCAGGCCGCCGGCCAGTGCCTGGCGCAGATAGCGCTCCGCTTCCCGGCGCAGGAAGGTGCGCTCCGGGCCGGCGGTGTTCAGCGTCATTTGCAGGTACGCGCGGCCGAAGGCAAAGTCTTGTT
>Ga0114949_10002718_pt1 | contig 11070 bp, 8 predicted proteins | sample N074metaG_FD_83505 | JGI IMG/M metagenome (GOLD analysis project Ga0114949, IMG submission 83505) | Deep subsurface microbial communities from Kermadec Trench to uncover new lineages of life (NeLLi) - N074 metaG | ecosystem: Environmental > Aquatic > Marine > Ocean trench > Sediment | place... | reverse complement strand
TCGGTTTCTCCCACGCAACGAAGATGCTCCGGTCCCGTTTCCCGGTACATCGCCCGGCATTCGACGAATACCGTCTTGCAGATCTTGTGGCCGGTTTGCGTATCTGCCCGGAGGTCCTCGCGTAGGTAGTCGTAGCCCTCCCGACGCCACAGGTGATGATGGGGATCGACAATCTCGCGTGCGGGATCGACGATGGGTTCGCTTACCTGGGCGAGCCATTCTGCTGTGCCCGGCGTAGGTGTACTCATATAGGTTTACTCATCTGGATTTACTCACGCTGCAAAGGCCACCGCGGGCAGATTCTCACGAATCTTTCCGCGCTGCGGTCGCGCAGGCATGATACACGCGTGTGGTTGTGAGATGGGATGGAGGAAAAATGACGGATAAGGTTTGCCTGGTGACGGGCGTTGGCCCGGGAACCGGCCGCGCAATCGTCGAACGCTTTGCCGGGGATCACCGGGTCGCGATGCTGGCACGCAACGAAAAACGGCTGGCGGATATTAGTAACGAGATTACGAACGCAGAAGCATATCCTTGCGACGTAACAGATTTCGCTCACCTGCGTGAGGTCGTCGCTCAAGTGGAGGCCGAGCTGGGTGTGCCGGATGTGGTCGTACACAACGCGGTTGGCGGAGCGTTCGGTGATTTCATGACCATCGAGCCGGCAGTCCTGCAGCAGAACTTTCAGGTGAACACGATGGCGCTGTTGCATCTGGGTCAGGCAGTTGCACCTGCGATGATCGAGCGCGGAACTGGTGCCGTGATCTGCACGGGCAACACCTCTGCCTATCGCGGCCTGGCGAACTTTTCCGGTTTTGCGCCGACCAAAGCCGCTCAGCGGATACTGGCCGAATCCATGGCCCGGTTTCTCGGACCGCAAGGCATCCACGTGGCATTTGTCGCAATTGATGCGGTGATCGATCTGGCGTGGACGCGCAAGCGCTTTGCCGACAAGCCTGATGATTTTTTCTGCAAGCCAGCGGATATCGCAGGAGAAATCTGGCGATTGTCGCAGCAACCGAAATCTGCGTGGTCGTTCGAATCTGTCATACGACCGTTTGGCGAGAAGTGGTGAGAAGCGGGACGGCGCCTCTCAGCGCCATCCCGTCACAGTCACGTCTTACTGATACTTGCGCAGTTCCGCGCGGCCGACCACCAGATGGTGGACCTCGTCGGGCCCGTCAGCCAGGCGCAGGGTGCGTTGGCTCGTGTACATATCCGCCAGCGGCGTCCACTGCGAAACACCGGTTGCACCATGCATCTGGATCGCCTGATCGATGATCTGGCAGACCCGCTCAGGCACCATGGCTTTTACGGCGTGCACCCACACGCGGGCTTCCTGGTTGCCCAGCACGTCCATCGCTTTGGCCGCGCGCAGAACCATCAGGCGCATGGCCTCGATGTCGATGCGTGCTCGAGATACGATCTCGAGGTTTTTACCCAGCTGGATGATTGGCTTGCCAAATGCCTCGCGCGACATGGCGCGTCTGATCATCAGATCCAACGCACGTTCGGCTTGGCCGATCGAGCGCATGCAGTGGTGAATGCGTCCCGGTCCAAGCCGTATCTGAGAGATCTCGAAGCCGCGGCCTTCGCCGAGCAGCATGTTCGCTTTCGGTACGCGCACGTTGTCGAGTTTGATGTGCATATGGCCATGCGGCGCATCGTCGTGGCCGAACACCGTCATCGGTCCGAGGATGTTCACTCCGGGCGTTTCCATCGGCACCAGGATCTGTGACTGCTGACGATGCGGTGGCGCATCGGGACTGGTTTTCACCATGCAGATCATGATTTTACAGCGCGGGTCCCCGGCGCCGGAGATGTAGAACTTCTCGCCGTTGATGACCCACTCGTCGCCTTCGAGCACAGCTTTGGTGCCGATGTTTTTCGCATCCGATGAGGCGAGGTTCGGTTCGGTCATACCGAAGCAGGAGCGGATTTCGCCGTTGAGAAGCGGTTTGAGCCATTGCTCTTTCTGCTCCGGCGTGCCAACACGCTCGAGGACTTCCATATTGCCGGTGTCGGGGGCGCTGCAGTTCAGTGATTCCGAGGCTAGTGGTGTTTGACCGAGCTCGGCGGCGATATACGCGTAGTCGAGATTTTTCAGGCCCTCGCCGGTCTCGGCATCAGGCAGAAAGAAGTTCCACAGGCCACTGGCTTTAGCTTTGTCTTTGGCAGTCTGCAGCAGTTCGAGTTGCCCGGGTGCCCAACTCCAGCGATCTTCGCGGCCTTCGCCCAACCGGAAAAATTCCTCGGTGATCGGTGCGACGTTGTCGGCGATGTGCTTTTTTACCGCGGCGAGCAGCGGTACTGCTTCTTCGGACATTGCCAGGTTGTACATATCAGATGTCAGGTCTTCAGCTTCCGCCATGGGGTCCCCCGTGAATTGCGTGGTTTTTCTCGAATACGAGATTCAGGTGAAAAGAACCGTCCAGCATAGACGGTATGGCTGGCGCAACTCAACTGGCACGGTCAGGAAGCAGCCTCAGCCGGGGGACTGGGCGGGGGAGTGAGGTTAGTTGAGGACGGCGTAGCCGCGGAAGCGCAGGCAGTTGCGCACGACCATACGACGCTCCCGCACCCCCTTGCCGACACCCTTGGCACCGCCGATGACGGCGCCGGCTCCCGCACCGCGGCCGACGTCGTCACTGTTACCGACTGCGGCGCCAACGGCGGCACCGATCACCGCGCCGGCGATGACGCCGGTTGCCGCCGATTGACCCACGGCCACTTCGTCGGCATAGGCGCTGCATTCGGCCAGATCCGTGTGGTATTGCACAGGATCCACACCCTTGAGATCGACGATCGGGCCTTGGAGATTCGCCTTACCCGCGCAGCCTGCAAGCGCGACTACCAGCATCGGCAAAAGAACTCGGTACGTCATCGATAACCTCTTGGTTTCAGTGCAGTGCACCTATTCAGGCGCACGTGAGCTGAACAACACCTGAACAGCGACTTTCAGACAGTGAAATGCTGTCCGTAATAATTATAAAAAACAAACACTTATGGACGAATTGAAAGGTAAGTACATTTTCACAAAAAGGCCCCAAGAAGCGAACAGCATCTGCGCGCGCGCGCCCTGACAATCTGTTTTCCTCAGCTGGTGTAGTCATTTAGCTTGTATCGATTACGCGAAAAAACTTCCTGCGGCACGGTGCTGCTCCTGCTCGTTGTGCTCAGCGGTTGTCAGAGTCTCGAACTCGACCGCTCTGAAATCGCCTGGCAGACGCTGCATGCGATGGACGTTGTGCAGACGCTCAACGCAGCCGGCGATCCCTGCTACATCGAAGACGCCTGGTTGACCGAGAAGATCATCGGTGACCAGCCAAGCGATGCCGAGGTGCTGCTGTGGGGTATCGGCACAGCCGTCGTCCACGCGCTGGTCGCGAACATTCTGGAAGACCGGGCGCCGCAGTGGGTGCAGAAAGTATGGGGCTACGGCACCATCACCCTCACCGGCTACGCAGTGATGAGCAACCACGACGAAGGGGTACGGGCTTTCGGATCGAACGAAGACGTCGCCGGGTGTAACCGCTGATACCCTTCTACTTCAGCCACAGACTTTCAGTACAGCCACAATTCGTCAGTTCCTGTCCAGACTGTTCGAACCCGAAGTCGCTAAGCGTTGCGGCCGAAGGTTGTAGTTGCGGGCGGTGACCGCGCAACCGAATGAGCGAATTGACCGTCTTCGGGCAAGTTCGCAAAGTGAGGGAATCGCGGAGCGATTGCGCGGCGTCCGCAACTACAACCTTCGGCCGCAATGCGGTCACCATCCAACGGAGTGCAGGAATTTCTGGACAGGAACTAGTTAGTTCAGCAGCAACTGCGCGCAGGGCGCTATCGGTCCGCGCACCTGGCGCTATCGATTCGCGCACAGACGCTCGATTTTCGGATACTGCACGGCGAGCAGCACACCACGGATGAAGAAGAACGTCATCATCGCAAGCCACAGTCCCTGATTGCCCAGCGGCTCGAGAGTTCCCCACAAGACCGCAGCATAAACGAGTGCTGCCAGAAACATGGAGTTGCGCAGTTCCCGCGTTCGAGTGGTGCCGATGAACACACCGTCGAGGTGAAATGCCAAGACGCTGACCAGCGGCATGGCAATCGCCCACGGCAGCAGCGATTCCGCTGTTGCACGTACTTCGGGCAATATTGTGAGTAGAGCGATCATGAATGGGCCAAATAGCGCGTAGACCACGGCGATCAGGCATGCAATCAACACAGCCCAGCCAAGGCTGAAAATCGTCGCCTGCCGCAGCGCCATCGGCTTGCGTGCACCGAATGCAAAACCCGTGAGTGTTTCGGCAGTGTGCGCGAAGGCGTCGAGGCCAAACGCCGTCAAGTAGAAAAACTGCATGATTATGGAGTTAGCCGCAAGCACGAGGTCTCCCAGACTGGCGGCGACCACGGTAAAGGCGAAGAAAGGAAACTGCACGAAGAACGAGCGGATTACGAGGTTGCCGTTGACTTCGAACAGATGCACCACTTTCTCACGAAGCCAGATTCCGACCGGCCACTTACCATCCCAACCACTGGCCGCGAGTGCGCGGGCTACGATGACCAACCCCGTTAGAGCGGCGAACCATTCGGCAAGAATTGTCGCTGCGGCGACACCCGATACCCCCCAGCCGAAACCGAGCACGAATATGATATCCAGTGCAACGTTCGTCAGATTGAGCAGCAGGCTGATGACCAGCGTCTGACGAACTTTCTGCAACCCGAAAAGGATGCCGAGTTCCACCAGATAGAGCATGAGCGCGGGAGAACCCCAGATCCGAATGGAAAAATAGGTGCCCGCAAGTGTCTCCACCTGATCGCTAGCGTCGAATATCCAAAACGCCAGATGGTAGAGCGGCAGGTTCAACGCCAGGATCAATGCGCCGACGACTACCGCAGTCACAAGACCGCGGGCGGCGACGTTGAATATCTCGGCCGTCTGTCTGGCGCCGAGGGCCTGGGCGACCAGTCCAGTCGTGCCCATTCGCAAAAAACCGAGGATCCAGTAGATGGAACTGAAGATAGTCGCGCCGACCGCGACTGCGCCAATGTAAGCCGCTTGCGGCATGCGCCCCATCACCGCGGTATCGACGATACCGACCAGAGGAATGGTGATGTTGGCGAGAATCACAGGCCACGACAGCGACCAGATGCGCACGTGCCATTGCCGTCGTGATTCAGGCAGGGTCAGGGCAGTCACAGCGGGTTTTTGGAAACACGCGCTTGCATCGAACTCACGGGCTGCCCTGAAAAAAAGACGCACTCTAGGTGCGTTGGTGATCAGACGCAATCATGGGGCGAAACTGTCGCTGTGCTTCCTACCTGCCGGGCGTCGGTCAGCGTGTTGCGACTACGCCCTGCGCAACCGGATCCCAGCCGAATATGTCTTCACTGATCTGATACAACGCCGGCACCATAATCAGGGTGATGAATGTTGCGGCGAGCACTCCGAAGGCGAGCGAGATAGCCATGGGAATGAAAAATATCGTCGCAGGACTCGGAGTAGACATTAGAGGGATCAAGCCTACGAAGGTGGTTACCGAGGTGAGTATTATCGGTCTGAAGCGAACGACGCCCGCACTCAATACCGCTTTTTCGAGCGACATACCTTCGCGTCTGCGACGATTGATGTAATCCACCAGCACTAAAGAGGAGTTCACGACAACACCGGATAACGCAACGATCCCCAGTGCGGAGAAAAACATCAGCTGGTAACCCATGATCCAGTGCCCGAGGATCGCGCCGACCGCGCCGAAGGGAATCACGCTCATGATCACCAGTGGTTGCACATAAGACTTCAGGGGGATCGCCAGCAGGGTGTAGATGACGACCAGCGACAGCATTCCGGCCTGCATCAAGCCGCCAAACGATTTCGCACGCTCCTCCTGCTCGCCGCTCAGCGACATGATGATGGTGGGATACTTCGCCTGCAATCCTGGCAGCACTTCTTTTTGAATACTGCTGTTAATTTCTTCCGGTGAGATCACCGAGCGGTCGATGTCGCCAATCACATTGATGACCCGACGGCCGTCCACTCGGTTGATGGTCGAATAGCCGCGGCCGAGCTCGAAGGAGGCGACACTGTAGAAAGGTACTTCCGTGCCCTGAGGCGTGCGAATGTACATGTCTTCGAGGTTGCCGATGGATGCCCTCTCGCTTTCCGGAAAACGCACCATCACGCGCACATCGTCCTGGCCGCGCTGAATTCGCTGGGCTTCCGAACCATAGAACGCGCTGCGCACCTGTCCGGCGAGATCCCGCAACGTCAGGCCCAGATTACGCGCCTCCGGCAGGAGGCTCAATTTGATCTCCTGTTTCCCCGCGCGGAACGAATCGGTGATATCAAAAACGCCGTTGTAGCGACCAAGTTCCGCTCGCAGATCAGCGGCTGCAGCGCGCAGCACGTCGACATCCCTGCCGGTCAGTTGGTAGTTGATCGGTTCTCCGGCAGAAAACTCATCTGCGTTGAAACTGAGCTTCACCGCATCGGGAATGGCACCGACCTTTTCCCGCCACATGGTCGCGATGACTTTCGCGCTCAAGTTGTCTCGCTCTGCGGATGGGGCGAGCGCGATCACGACCTCACCAAAGTGGCTGCGGCCTGGACCATGCATGTTGGGCCTGCCGCTGCTACGATCGGCTTTTCGGCCGATGCTCGTGAAGATGTTGCGAATGACGTTTGCCTCGCCCGTGAGCGCTTCGAGATCGGCTTTCAGTGCCTCGGCGGAAGCCTCCAGCTGTTCTGCACCCTTGGCGGTGACGCTGACAGAGACACCTTCGGGCATCTCCAGGCTCGCGTACACGCGGTCACCCTCGATGGAGGGGAAAAACGTAAACAGCACCCGACCGCTCAGGCTCAACGCCATCGCGAGTATGAGGATGCCCAATCCGACTGAGGCTGTGACATAGCGGAATTCAACACACTTTTTTAACAACGGCAGGTAGTAGTCGCTGCCCATCGTTTCCAGCCAGCCGGACAAGCGGCCCTGATACTTATCCCACCATTTTGCAAATCCTCTCGTCGGCGTTGAATGATTCCGGTGGGCGAGGTGAGAAGGCAGGATGAGCTGAGATTCGATGATGCTGAAGGCCAATGCAATCACCACCACCCAGCCGATCACGCTGAAGAACCCTGACATTCGACCCGTCGCCAGCAGTAGCGGTAGAAAAGCTGCCATGGTGGTGAGAACGCCGAAGATAACCGGGATGGAAACCTCCCAGGCGCCGTCTATCGCCGCTTGATCTGGCGGTTTCCCCATCTGTTCGTGAGCATAAACCCGCTCACCGACCACGATCGCGTCATCCACGAGAATGCCCAGTACCAGGATGAAGGCCATCACGGTCATCGAACTCATTGAGATGTCGGCGTAAGGGAACACCGCAATCGTGCCCAGAAGTGCGATCGGGATACCGGCGGCAACCCACATCGCGAGTCGAAATTTCAGGAACATTGCCAGTATGATCACGACCAGCACCAGGCCGCCCAGTGCCATGCTGTTCACCGTGTTGAGGCGCTCCTGCAGCTCTTTAGACTGGTCGCCCCAGATCTCCAGTTCGAGGCCATTGGGCAACATCATTTTGCGTCGTTCGATGTAGCGCACGATATCCGCGGCCATGTTGATGGCATCTTCTTTACCGACCCGCCACACCTTGACGATGACGGCGGGGTTGCCGTTGAAGCGTGCGGTGAGATCACCTTCGGCGAAGGTATCGCGAACCGTTGCGATCTCGCTCAACATTACCCTGGTGCCATCGTTGCGAGTCAGCACGACGATTTTTTCGAAATCCTCACCCCAATAGGCTTGACCCTTGGCGCGCAGCAGTATTTCGCCACCGGCCGTTCGGATCGTACCGCCGGGCATATCCAGCGACGTGTTGCGCACGACCTGGGCGACCTGCTCTAAAGTGATGCCGTAGCGACGCAGTGAATTTTCGGATATTTCTATCGAGATCTCATAAGGCCGGACAAACTGCAATGAGACGGTCGAGACACCGTTGATCGCGACGATGTCTTCACGAATTTCGTTGCCGATTTCTTTTAGAGTGCGCTCGTCGGTGTTGCCAAACAGAGCAATCTGCATCAGATCATGGGTGATGGTGATCTTTGAGACGATGGGTTTTTCCGTTTCTATCGGGAACGTCGTGATGCCGTCGACCAGGCTTTTGACCTCGTTCAACACCTCAATCTGACTGGCGTCTTCATAGAGCATGGCCATAACGGTGCAGGAGCCTTCCGAAGCGACCGACTGAATCTTCTCGATGCCGTCGGCGCCTTCGAGGGTTTCTTCAAGACGAATGCACACCCCCTGCTCGGATTCTTCGGGCGCAGCACCCAGGTAGGGCACGCTGATTCTGATGATGTTGATGTCCATGCTGGGAAACTCTTCCTGATGCACGGTCAGGAGAGCCAGTCCGCCACCGACCAGCATGACAAACATGAGCAAGTTAGCCGCCACGGGGTTCTTGACGAACCAGGTGATCGCAGAATGCATTAGGTTTGCTTCCGTTAGCCGGTGGCGGCGTCAGCAGGTTCGAGTAAGGGTTTGACGATCATCCCTTCGATTGCAGTTTGCAGAGGCGAAATGCACACTCGCTCTCCGGCTTCGAGCCCGCCCTGTATCAGGACGTTGTCCTGGTAAAACCGCAAAGGGGAAATGTCTCGGTAGTGCAGCCGGTTGCTTTCATCGACGACGAGAACCCGGTTGCCGTTGCGCAGCGCATTGCGTGGCATGACGACGATGTCTTCCACAAGCAATCCCTCGATTTTCGCGTTGACAAACAAGCCAACAGACAGCGGAACTTCCTGTTCCTCATTGGAAACCCGGGCGATCACATGCACCATCCGGCTGGCAACGTCAATCTGGGCTTCAGTCCGCACGATCTTACCGTGCCAGGTCAGCTTGCGCCCCGCGTACTCGGCTTCCAGGATGACGTCAGGTTGCTGATCCAGCGCAAGCTCACCTCGGTGGCCGATTGGAAGATTGAGGAAAGCCAACTGGCGATCGGCGATTGGCAGTCTGATTTCCGCCTGGTCGCCTGCATAAATAGTGGCTACTGCGGCCCCACGGGAGACGAACTGGCCGATGTCGACCGATTCTTGACGCACCAGACCGGAAAACGGGGCGATGATCCGGGTGCGGGAGAGGTCGCGATTTGCCTGCTCAAAATTTGCCCTGGCATCCTGCAGTGAAGCTTCCTGAACGCGATAGGCGCGAAGCTGATTCTCGAGCTGTGAGCGGCTTGCCAACTGGCGGTCTTCGAGACTCTTGAGGCGTGAGTATTCGAAGCGAGCATGTTCGAACTCTGCCTCTGCGCGGTTCAGTGTCGCCTTGGCGCGGGCGAGGCTCGATAGATAGTCTTTATCTTCTAGGCGCAGCAGCACGTCACCGGCGTTGAAGTAGCCGCCGTTAACGAGAGAGGGTGCTTTCCACTCAACCCGTCCCGACACTTCCGGTATCAGCTCGGATTCCGTGGTGGGCACGACGGTGCCCTGGGAGTTAACGGTAAGTTGAATGGGCATTGGTTCCACGATACGCACACGTACGGTCGCGGCTATCGGCTCGATCGCGGAAGGTTCCAACTGCGGGCCTGTCGCCATGAGTGTCACCGCGCCGAATATCGCCGCGACGATCACGAGAGCGGGGATGAAAAGCTTGCGCATCATGGTGCGGAGACCTCCTGAATGATCTGGTTTTTTGCGGCTTCGTATTCATCGAACGCGCGCTTGACGGCGTCCCGGTTTAGATCGGACAGCTCGGAGAAAATTCTTCTGGTTTCAGCAAGATCGCGATTGCCGAGCGCCGCATCGAGTTGCTTGGAGAGTCTGCGGTGAGCATTGAGATCTATCTGACCGTAGCCTTCCAGTGTCGCCATGCTGGGAACGAACTGCAGGAGCAGACTTTTTGCGATCAGTTGGACGGCGAGATTCTCGCTGGCTGCGAGCAAAGCCCGCATGAGGCTGACCCGAGCCAGCATATGTGCATCGTGGTCCAGCTCTTCCAGGTAGAGCGGCCTGGTAAGCAAACGCAATTCTTCGAGTTGAGCAGCATTGCCCCGTCTAAACGCTGAAAGGATGGCCATCTGAATGAGGCTGGCAATGACTTCGAGAATCTGATCGACGAGTTTGCTGTCAGGCACCTCACCGACTGCGAGCAGGTGACCGATGACATCGAGACTCGCCTCTTCCACCGGCACCACGCGGGCACCACCTGGTTGGATATCGGCAACACCGAGCTGCTCGAGTTTCTTCATCGCTTCGCGCACCGCACCTCGATTGGCATCGAATCGTGCGGCGAGATCGCGCTCGGAAGGCAGCCGCTCACCGGTACGATACTGGCCTACCAGTATGTCGTGGGTCAGGCTGTCGGCGATTTCTTCGTGTTTGCTCATGCAACAACGCTCTGTGTGGTCATTTCTGGGATGGGGCGAAAGTCTGCTCAAATCAGCCAGACCATTGTGGTCAGACCAATTTGGTCAGAGCATTGTAGGTCGCCAGCGGCAGAAGTCCAGTGTTTTGTTACCTCCGGTAACGAAATGTGATCAGGTCGAGGTTTTGTGGGAATACTGGAAACAGAAGTTCTGGCCTCCCGCCGCGGTTGCGGGTGCCCTGAGATGGCTGGGAAGCCTTGGTTTCAGGCGCGTTGCTGAAAATGCGATGTCGCCCGGGGCGCGTGCGGAATTCGGCCGAGCGCCGGTTCGGCCGAGGCAGTCAGCGCACGCGGCGATCGATCATGTTGCCGTGCCGCAGCAGATCTACGACTTTCGCCCGTCGCTCGGTCGGCTTGCGCTGCCAGAAGCTGGTATTGAAAACCGGTTTCTGCACGCGGTGAATCACACCCATTGCCGTCGGCAGCGGTACGGCCATGCTCAGCAGCAGATGCGCCAGCGTGGTATTCGTCTCGTCGTGGACGAGAACGTCTGCTTCGGCTACGCCATCTACGCCAGCAGAGCCGATTTCCACGCTTTCCACGGCCAGCGTAGACGTGTTCAAGCGCAAGCCTTTGTTGCGCTCTTTGCCATAGATCAGTGGTTCACCGTGCTGCACGTGAATCTGGGTGTCAGCGGCGTTCT
>Ga0114949_10002717_pt1 | contig 11072 bp, 20 predicted proteins | sample N074metaG_FD_83505 | JGI IMG/M metagenome (GOLD analysis project Ga0114949, IMG submission 83505) | Deep subsurface microbial communities from Kermadec Trench to uncover new lineages of life (NeLLi) - N074 metaG | ecosystem: Environmental > Aquatic > Marine > Ocean trench > Sediment | place... | reverse complement strand
TCGTTGTTGAAATGGGCGAGATTGATTTCCCAAATGTTGGTGATGTTGGCGTCGAGATAATCAGTCGATGTGGTATAGATCTCATGCGCTTTCGAGATCAGCCATCCCTCAGTGCCGACGAACGACATTGTTTCGCCTTCGGCATCAGACGAATCCGGACCGCCGCCGCCATTCATCATTTCCCGCGAGCCGGCGCTGGAACTTGACGGGGTTTCTCCTGGTGGTAGATCCTGTGGCAACCGGGAGTAGGGATCACCACGATCTTGAGGGCGAGGAACGGCCGAGGGAGAAGTCGGGTGTGCGGGGTTTTCTTCGAATTCGAAATCGCGATTGCCTTCGCGATTATCTGCTGGCGCAGTTTCCATGTACTCCGGATTGTAATTGCCTTGATTTTGGTCTGACGGCATTAGATTGGCTCCGCTGCGCTGTCGGACGCAATCACATTATCAAAACTATCACGCGGTAGATCTTCGAACTTCTCAGGATTGAAATGCTTGGTGCGCGCCATATTATGCCGCTCAAGAATTTCGCCAGCCGCCTTCACGGCCAGCTCGCTGAGTTCGTGGATATTACGACCAACCATGTGGATATGGTAGCCCTTGTAATTTGAGATCGAATCGCAGGCGACGACCAGCATTTGCCCTTCGAGATCAATCTGAATCTTCCACTGCCGGCCACGATATTTTTCGTGGACCGCTGTGCCGACCTTCTTTGCCATCCACATTTCGAGTTTGGCTTTGCGGGTATCCATATCGTCATACACTTCGATCTGGTTGAAATCCCCGGTGACTTGCGTCAGATCCCGTCCGCGGCCGTTTGGAATCAGGATCCTCATGCAGACAACACTCCCGCATCGACAAGACGCTGACCGATGGTTTTGAAACCCGGCTCATCGCAAGGTAGAGGATCGTAGGCGCGGACCCGAATGCCTCGCGGCCCGATTTCGACTTCACCTGGTCGAAGCTCTGGCTCGGTTTTAACAGACTTTTTTCGCTTCATCATTTGTTTTTCTTCCACGTTCCCTTCGTGCGCTTGCCGGTCTGCAACGATTGCCCGGTTGACGACTGGCAGATGCGTGCGGCCTTGCCCTTGCTCGCGCCTTCACTGCGGAGCCTGTCGTAACAGCGATGCACCTTCGTTCCCTTCGGCATCAGTGAATTATCTCCGGCTCGAACATATCCTCCGGCTCGAAGTAATTGTGCGTCATATCGCCGATGTACTCGGCAAACGTGTAGGCGATCGCATCGCCATCGTCAGGCGAGTCCAGACCGCGCTTTTTCATGTCCTGTTTGCGCTCAAGCCGCATCTGCTCTTTGTCGTTGAAGCCGTACTCGATGCCGATCAGGGATTGCCGAAGGTCCGCGTCATTGGGAATGTCCATGCCTTCGGTCATTTGAATTCGCATCCGGTCCCACATTTCGACGCGCTTGTTGTAGTAGGTCGCTTCGTCGTCGGGCTTGTTGCCGGCGTTCACTTCGATAATGTCGTGTCCGAGCATACGCAGGCGATCCACCACGCCAGCTCCAATCCCAACCCCGTCGACAAAGGTAGCGGCTGGCGAGTATTCCTTCATCGCATTCACCACCTTCGCAGACAGCTGCATAGTGTCCAGATTACGAAAGCGAATCAGGGTGATGATCTTGCGACCCTGCCGCACCGCAATAACACTCTTATCCTCGCCGAAACGCGCCACATCCACGCCCAAAACAATCGGCAGCTGGAAGAAGGATTCGTACTGCGCATCCCGTAACATGCAAGTGTCGCAAATCTCAGAAGAAATAAATTGCATTGATCCCGCACGCGGGAATTGGCCCTTGACACGAACTCGGATAAAGTCACTGTCCTCTCCATACTCTGCAATCTGACCAGCGATCTCCCTTTTGTTGGTCATTTTGCATTCGCGTGAGTCGATCTGGTGCGTCGTCCACCTGGCATCGTTCACAAACAGATTGCGAAACTTGCCGGTGTTCTTGGTCGGGTTGCCGTACACAAACCACATGGCCCGGGGATCGGTCATGGCGCCTTCGGACACTTCGAAGATCTTGTCCGGAATACCGGAGCCTTCGTCATAAATGATTAGAACGTGTTGTCCATGAAGTCCAGCAAACGCTTCACTGTTGTGTTCGGTGTTCGGCGTAGCGGCGCAGAACCACGTTTCTGGATGGTCTCGATGGAAAAATTTTGTAGCTGTCCACTTAAACCAGTGAGCGTTACATGCTCGCTTGTGCCACAGCGCAAGCTCTCTCCACGTTTTTGTGTTGAGCTGATTCGTAGTGTTGGCGGTAATGACGCCGTTAAGATGAGGTCGGGTAGACATGGCCCACATAACGATCCACGCCACCTCTGCAGACTTGCCAATACCGTGGCCGGAAGCAATAGCTTCCCGAATCGTGCCTTCGGGATCCTTTCGAATCGCCTCGCGAACACGATTGAGTTGTGCTGCTTGCCAAGTATCCGGACCATCGTGATCTTCTAGCTCTGTTCCCTTCACTCCCCACGGGTAGGCGTACATCACCCACCCGAGGGGATCGTCGTAAAACTGATCCATATCGTGAATCAGCTGTTGTTCGAATTCCGACTCCGACAGCGGCTCGCCTTCCTGCCACGGAACAAAGTTGTCCTGGTTGAGAAGGGTCGCGGCCGGCATCGAGGTCATATCAGTTGCTCTGCAATCGCTTGGCGAGAATGTCTGCGTACTCGCACATCGCTGCCGATTGATCTCGCAGCAAATTCGTTTGCCGCTCTGACAGTTTGTAAAAATCTTCGTTGACCATGAACCGACGCAAACGAACAAGTTCTTCCGTTAGCCGCGTCAGCTCCGCTATAACTTCTTCCCGCCATTCGTTGCCGGGTACGATGATCGTGCTTGGAATAGTCTGTCCTGCTGCTTGACCGCTCATGTCGCTCATGCCGCTACCTCGCCTGTCGCGTTATCAATCGTTGCTGGTGGCCGTACCTTTCGTTCCTCATTCAACTTTTCTAAGCGACGACGCCCTCCGGAGAGCAAGGCGGCGTGGTTTAGATTGATCTCGCCTGAATGTTCGAGCTGCTTCTTGTCACCGAATCGCTTGTGAACCATCGCTCCCATAATCCACTTGCGGGCCTCGATGCGAATCTTCGACCGGTTGACGACTTCGTGATTGATCTTGCCGTTCTCCTGCCGGTCGTTGTCCGAATCGTCCGAAATGTTGAGAATGTCGTCAACAAAAGTCTCGGCCTGCATTTCGCGGGCCTCGTCGTACATCTTCCGGTACACCTTGTCGTTCAAACACAGCGAGTACAGCTGACCGAGACTTTTCTTGCCAATGTCCATCTTGTCCGCAGCTCGCTCCATCGTCTTGCCGCTGGCAATCAGCACCAGAAATTCCTCAACCCGCTCGGAAGGCCATTCGCGCCGTAAGTGCAGCAGTCGAGCTTCCCGCAGCTGCGAATACGCCGATATGTTGGAAATCAAATACGAGTCCACGGTGCGCTTTGAGATCCCTGCTTCTTTGGCCGCTTGCTTGCGGTTCTTACCGTGCGCCGTGGCCTCGATCACCGATTGCCAATTCAGCGGGGTCATACTCTCTGCACCGTTCAGCACACCGGCCCGTTGCCGCTTTGCACTCGGCATGTTGCGAGGACCGCGCTTTCTCGCGTGATGCAAAACGTGGTCAGGTTTCGCGGTCTTTGCCATCAGCCAACCCGGTGCATCAGTAAGGCGGCGGCAGTGAAGGTCAGATTGGTGGTGCCGGTGTCAATCAAGACCCGCATATCCAACTCATCGCCCGGATCAAACGCGCCCATCGCCGTGAATGAAATCACCTGTATGTCAGAGCCGTTCGACATGAACTGGTCAACATCAGTCAGTACCGGCGCATCGTTAATATGCGGCCGGAAGGTCAGCAAGCGGTTATTCTGCGAACTCGAGAGCGAACAGAAAAAGTCAGCCCGGTAAATACCCTCCGAATTCGCCACCAGCCGGAAATCCGGTCCCAGATCCGCGTTCGATCCCAATACGTTCACATCGCTGGACTGCGCCGCAACCGTGTCGAAAACGTCGACCAGGACAAACGAAGTGCCAACCGCATTCATCACTGCCGGTGAGCCGGCCGGCGTCAGCAGCAGACAGGCATAGCCCATCAGACTGGCGAGAGCGTCCCGCAAATCCTCCGGCGAGACATTGCCACTCACATTGTCGGCCAGCAACGAGCGAATAATTACCTGATCACGTTCGGTTTGAGCCATCAGCTGAATCCATCGTTAAAGCCAGAATCGAATCCCAACGGCGGCACCACCACCGGATCATCAAATGGGTTGTGGCCCGGGCGTTCGATGAAGATCCTGCGCGAAAATTGATACACCGGGTACGGTTGCTCAGTGCCGGCAACATTCTGCACGGCAGAGCGGATCGACACCTTCTGAATGCGTGGACGACGCCCCCTGATTTGCGGCGTGCCTGGTATCGCCATGCTGGATCCCTTGTTCTGCCTTGCTCACAGTAAAATGCCCGCCCTTGCGAGCGGGCATAAGTGTGACCGTGATTGCCTCACAATAGGTGTGTCCTGGGCGAGGCGAAATCGGCGTCCGAGGCATACGTCGAACGCGGGTCCGGACAATTTCACACAGAAGATGTGCGTCGCGTCAAGTGTGGAGCGCACAACTAAGCCGTAATTAAGCCATAAATATGCCTTGATAAGGCTGATCAGGGCCGAAGATCCACGGCTCGATCCACGGTCCAAATTCCGAAAAATTTTCCGAAAAATCAACCCCTTAAAGCGAGAAAAACGGCTAACTGAGAGCTAGGAGTAGGTACTGAACGCGGTCGTGGGGCTTGGTCGGTTACGGGATCACGCCTTTTCAGTTTGGATGAGACTCTTTTGGGACACGCAGATCGGGTTTTGGGCATCACGGCCGATACTGCCGGCCAGCCGGCCAGCCGGCAGCCGGTCGACCCGGGACACGCTCCCCACACAGGCCGCGCCACGCAGCTGCACTTGGACACGGATACCCACCAGACCAGACGCCGAGATCCCGGCCACTGACGATCCCTCTGCTGTCCTGTGTGGGAGACTTCAACCCGTTGACTTAGTGCTGCGGTTGTCTGTTTGTGTCTCGAGGTGCGGCCGGTTGCCTCGAGGTGCGGCCAGTTGCCAGGTGGCGCGAATCGTGGCGCCGGCGAGCTGATCATTGCACCTGGTCGCCACGCTTTGCGATCCATTGCCGGCAGTTGTCATTAGTTGTCGACGGTTGCGGCGCTTTCCGATATTATCGGCCTAGTCCCTGCCACCACTGGAAACGGCCGAATCATGGAAAACGCGTTAATCCTAGATTTACATGATTCTCGGATTCTCAGACGCAGCACAAGGCCGCGTGACAGCCGAACGGATAGCAGGCAATACACTAGTAACCCCCCAAAAGAGGCAAATCACCATGATCAATGCAGAGTTAAAAACGAACGGCAACCAGTTGACCATCACGGTTGACCTATCCAAAGAACACGGACCGAGCAAGTCCGGCAAGACAATCATAATCGCGACCAGTTCCGGCAATCAAAAGATCGAAGGCACGGACGCAATCATCGGCCTGAATATCTACCGGAAACGAACGTGAGTTATCTCACGTTGACGCCGGCATACGGCCGCGACTACAAGAGCCGCGCAGCAGTGCAAGCCGACTGGCAAGCCGGAAAGGATTTCATCATCGCGAACTTGTTTCACCGTTACGACGGGAAACCGATCAACAAAGAACAAGCCGACGCCGAAGGTATCACCGTAAACATTCGATACCGCCAGCTCAGGCAAATCATGGTGATCAATCCCGAACCCACGGAGGTGCAGAACCATGAATGATTGCGACCACACGCAAGACAATAGCTGGCCGGAATACGACGCGCGCGGCATCTACTTATGCCGAGTTTGCGACAAATGCCGCGAGGATCAGCTCGCGACATTTCGCCCGGACGTATTGACTAATCCGAGTTACCACGCGGACGAACCCATCGAACCGGAGGATTATTGACACCATGAAACACAACCACACGACAAACCGAGTTCCACGCAGCAGGCCGCGCGGCCGTTACGCCGAGAAACATCGTGGCGGCAAACAGATGTATAGCCAGCCCGGTTATTCTTGCTGCGGGCATACCCTGAAATCCACCTATCAGCAGCAACACGCACGGAGGTAATAGACCGCAGCAATTCGGCGCACTTATCCCGGGCTGAATTGCTGCCCTGTATCACCACCAGAAAGGCATACGACAATGAAAAGAACCAAGCTATACACACGCACCAAAAACGGCCGTTATTCGGAAGCGGACCGCACCACAATTTGCGAGACTGCCGCCGAATACGCGGACCCCATCGTCGGCAAATTGATAACCACGCCGACAGACACAGAGTCATTTTTACGCGCAAAACTTGCACACCTACCGCACGAATTATTCTGCTGTATCTACCTCGACAACCGTCACCGTGTTCTCAAATTCGAGGAACTATTTCGCGGCACGGTTGACGGCACGACAGTCTACCCTCGCGAGGTCGCACTCAGCGCCCTGAAGTGCGGCGCGGCGGCCGTGATACTTGCACACAACCACCCCTCTGGCGTTGCGGAACCATCACAAGCGGACGAACGCATAACGAAACGAATCAAGGCCGGACTCGAACTGCTAGATATTCGTTTGCTCGACCACTTGATAATCGGCGGCAGCAAATCCACCAGCCTCGCCAGCCGGGGCATTCTGTGACCGCAAAAACGCGGCCGGCAGCATGGACAGACGCGGAGCAGATTGCAATCTGCTCCGCTTATGCCGTGCTACTCGACGCGCAAAACAACGGACTGACCGTCAATAAGGCCGAGCTATGCCGCGCCACATTGCCGGCACTGGTAAACAGGTCACGCGGCAGCTACGAATTCAAGTGCTGCAATATCAGCGCGGCACTGGCAGACGCCGGCAATGGATACGTCACAGGATACAAACCGCTATCAGGTTATCAGCGTTCATTGCTGCGCATTCTGCACACACTCCGGCCGGATCTTGTGCCGCACTTCGAGGTATCAACACAATGAAATATTTAAGCTGCGGTTGCTGCGGTTGCGGGTTCCGAACGTGGAAAGGGTACGTTGATCAAGACCAGGACAAAGGATTCGGAATCTGTAAAGGCTGTCAGGGCTGGATTGAATCACTGCTAAATGCGGAACTTGATCAGCTGGCGAACAAAATAGAAAACGCGTTAAACATAGAAAACGCGTCACGTTTTGCAGATATGCCGGCAGAGACTCGCCGCTTGTTTGCCACCAAAGCGATCAATGACGGGTTAGTGAGATACACCATTAAGGGCCGGCCGTGACCACGTTTTACCATTTCAGCCGCGTCAGTTCGAACCGCAAAACTGGGCCGATGCCCGTCACCACAACCAGCCGCGACACTTGCCCGCCTGACTGCGCATTATTGGGACACGGTTGTTATGCGGAGGGCGGGCCGATTGGCTGGCACTGGAAAATGGTGGACAGTGGCAAGCGTGGCATGAGTCTCGAAATGCTCTGCCGGCACATCAGGACAATACCCGGGCAGATGCTATGGCGGCACAACCAGGCCGGCGATTTACCCGGTATCGGCGGCGAGCTGGACACCGACGCACTGGCGCGAATTGTTAAGGCAAATCGCGGCCGGCGCGGATTCACTTACACACATAAGGACATTGGGAAGCGGCGAAATCTGGTCGCGATCCGTGATGCAAACGCGCGCGGATTTACAGTCAATCTATCGGCCGATAACGCGGCACATGCGGATACCCTTGCAGACTCCGGCTTGCCCACGGTTGTGGTGATCCCGTTGGCAGCCGGCAAGGTTACGCATACGCCGCGCGGCCGGAAGATTGTTCAATGCCCCGCAGAGAATACCAGCCGGGTCACATGCGCAAATTGTGGTTTGTGCTACCTGTCAAAGCGGGATTATTTGATCGGATTTAAGGCAAAGGGACGCAAAAAATTAGAGGTCGATTTAATCGCAAGGGGTACACCATGAGACAAGAAAGAACGCAGGACGCAATACGCCTGCAAAACTACGAAAACGCCAACGGTCTGGATTTTCGCCGGCTGGCGAAACTGGCAGACGCGTCGATAGGGGTCACGTTCGACACCGTGATGCGCCGCGCCTTGAAAGGGGTCACGGACGAAGCTGAATTAACCAGGTGCGCCGTATTGCCGGCAACGCCCGACTGGATAACCGTTCGCGATACTTGCGAAATGCTTCACATAGCGCCACGCACATGGGCGCAAATTGCGAACTCGCACCCCACCGCAATTTATTACGGCATACGCGCCAAATCTCGCAGCACCACTAAAAAGCTGGACAAAATCGGCAACGGTGCTAGGGGTTGCGGGGTTCTTTTATTTCGGCCGGACATTGAAAAACTAAACCGCATCAGGCAGGAATGTTGCATCGGATTTTCTGCCGCCATGAAAGTATTTTTTGCACTATCAGAGGGCAGACTGAAATGACTATCTGCGACCGTTGTTCTAAGGAAACCCGCAGCACAATTATGTCGATGTTCAACACTGACATTATTTGCATGGACTGCAAAAGCAAAGAACGCAAACGGCCGGAATACAAGGCCGCAGTCAACGCGGACGACGACGCGATCCGCGCCGGAAATTACAACTTCAAAGGCATAGGATATTGACGCGCCGTTATTGCGCCGTTTATCGGCAGCCGGAGACAGGACGTTACCGGTTTCACATTACTCGGGCCTTGAATGAGTTCACAGCACGACGAAAATTGCCGCGCAACATTGTTGAATCAGGGATGAAATTCACAAGGCAAGGCGGCATCAAAATATACACACCAGAGGAACCAGCAAAATGATGAACGTCCGCATACATGACTTCAATGGGGAACTGGTAACAGTTCCCCGCTTTCAGCTATTGCAATGGAAACACGCAATCGGCCTCGAAATGAAGGGGCTGAAAATTTCACGCGGCTCAGTCACGGCGCACGTTAGGAAAATACTATCGGCGCCGCGCAGCTATAAACGGGCTGACCTTCACAAGCACATCAGCGATTCACTCGATTCAATCAGCGAACAAATGGAGAAGCAAAATGACCGACCCTAGAAACTCAGTATTAGGCAACGATCCCGTCCGCATCCACGATGCCTTGCAGCACCGTTTACAACAGTCCGGTGAGATTCGCAGGGCAAACGAACTGGAACTAATAGCGATTCGCATCGCATTGACGCGCCACTATCCCAATGACGATTACATTCTTGACCGGGCCAAATACATGACCGTTGACGAGATAATGATTCGCGAGGACTACATCAGCGACGGGCCGAGTTTCTGCGGCAAGGTGGCTGTCATTTTTTGGGGCGAGGCATGTTTTCTCACGGTCCTCGGAGACAACGGGACCACGGATACGAATTGGGAAGTAATCGACCAGGAGGTCTGAAAACCATGACCACACGAATTTGCGTCAACATAGATCTGGACACTGACAACATCGAATTCGCGTACCGCGAGGTTTACACAAAAATGAGTGCTGCGAACCTCGATTGGGAATCGTCCGACGAATGGTTCTATGACGATGGCGACGACATTCCCAAGTTCATAATTGTCGAAGCGAGAATGCGCGTCCTCGATGCCAAACTGCGCTTCGGCAAGCCGGAACCGATACCGGCGGCGAATGCCGGCCGTGCTGCTCTGCAACATGATTTCGAAGAAGCACTGCGATGGGTGTGGGACGCGCTTCACGCGTTCCGCGAAGATTGCATCCCTGAATCCGATCCAATGTATGACGACCAGTGGGACGACATTTGCACCGGCATGGCATGGATTCGCGAGGGGCTAGGCTTGCCGGATGAAGTGGAAATGCAGACAACCAGGGGGAGCTGAAATGACCAACTACTCACAGCCGATCGACAAGGAAATCTGTGACAACCCCTGCACTCGATGTACCGGTGACGGAATGGTATGGGTCGGAAGCGACCGGCACCGCAGAAAGGCACTCGCCTTCTGCGGCCGATGCGGCGGTTCGGGACACGAACCGGCAGCAACGGCAGCTCGCGCTGATGACCCTGACACCCCTCACTTGTTCCCTGCTGTACGCCAGCCAAAACTGTGATGATCGGTCAGCCGGACCAGCAGCTCGCCGACTACGGGCATCTGCTGGTCCGCAGGGCCATTTGCCGGGACGATTGGGTAGCGGAACAAATCTTTGAGCTGGCCGCGAATGGACAACGCGATTGGACGCTCGCCGAATGGAAAGTATTAGAGTCGGAGCTGAAAACGTCGAAAATGCGGGTCCGTGACTTTCTGGTGCTTTACACCTGATTTTTCGGAAAACTATTGACGGGCTTTACGGTCTTTACGGTCTTTTTTCTCTATTGTATCTCTCTACCGTATTTGTGTGTGCTTATCCTTCTCTTAATACACCCCAATTTCCAGATGCGACTACTATATAAATAAAACCCCGTAAAGACCGTAAAGCCCCCCTTTTCAACATAGAATGCTCGCCGGGGCCTTATGCCGGTACTAATTCCCCAAGTTTTTCGGAAAATCCGGGCTAATCGTCAGAATCGTCCCATGCGGAATCCGTTTCCGAAATTGCTTCCACATCACCAATAAGCGGACTTTGAAGTCGCCAGCCGTTCCAGACCATTTTCTTATGTCCGAAATCGACACGCACTCCGAGCATATTGTCGAGGTTTTCAAACAGAGTATTTCTGCCGAGTCCGTGCGATGAGCCTTTAGTGGTTTCGTTTTCGATGATCCAGTGTTTATAGGCGATAGCGCATTCTTTCGGAATGATGTGAGATTCGGGGTCGGAGAAGATGCAGTCGTTTTTGAAGGCATTGAGCGTATTGGCCTGATGCGCCCACTGTTCGAAAGCCTCGCGGCAGTCGAGCGGGATCAGCCATTCGCCGCGTTTACGCAGTCGACGGATGCCGGCGACGAAGCGCACCATGATCCCGGGCAGCTCATCGAACATCCTGGCGCGACGTTTATCTGATTTGTCGGAGCCGGCAATGCGGTGGTGGAACGGGATCACCAATGCCCGTTCGTTGAGTGCGTCGGAAACGTCTTTTGTTTTAGGC
>Ga0114949_10002716_pt1 | contig 11073 bp, 5 predicted proteins | sample N074metaG_FD_83505 | JGI IMG/M metagenome (GOLD analysis project Ga0114949, IMG submission 83505) | Deep subsurface microbial communities from Kermadec Trench to uncover new lineages of life (NeLLi) - N074 metaG | ecosystem: Environmental > Aquatic > Marine > Ocean trench > Sediment | place... | reverse complement strand
TGCCTTTGTGCCTGGCGCATCCCATAAATATTTTGTCGCAACCGCCTCTGGCGGACTCTGGAAAACGATCAACAACGGCACCACCTGGGAACCGGTTTTCGATGATTACGGGTCTTTTTCCATCGGCTATGTCGAGATTGACCCGAACAACCCCGGCACCGTCTGGGTTGGCACCGGAGAAAACAACTCGCAGCGCTCGGTGGCCTTTGGTGACGGCATCTATAAATCCACCGATGGCGGCGCCTCTTTCAAGAATGTTGGCCTTAAGGACAGCGAGCATATCGGTAAAATCCTCGTCGACCCGCGGGATTCAGATATTGTTTATGTCGCGGCCCAGGGGCCGCTGTGGAACGCCGGCGGCGATCGCGGGCTTTATAAAACCTCCGATGGCGGCGAAACCTGGGAAAGAATTCTTGAAATTGATGAACACACCGGGGTCAACGATGTGGTCCAGCATCCTGATAATCCTGACCTGTTGCTGGCCACCTCCTACCAGCGCCGGCGCCACGTTTGGGTGTTGATTAACGGCGGGCCGGGATCGGGCATGCACCGCTCTGAAGATGGCGGCGCAACCTGGACCAAAATAACCGCCGGTTTGCCCGAGGGCGACCTTGGCCGCATCGGGCTTGGCCAATCACCGTCCGACCCGGGCATTGTTTACGCCATTGTTGAAACCCTTGAAGGCGGTGCGGTCTACCGCACCGATGATTTCGGGGTGACCTGGAATGAAATGTCGGACCGCAGCACTTCAAGCCCGCAGTATTATAACGAGCTGGTTGTCGACCCGCATAACCCTGACCGGGTTTATTTAATGGATACTTTGGTATCGGTTTCTGAAGACGGCGGGCGAACCTGGAGCGAACTGTCGACCGACGCCAAGCACGTTGATGAGCATGCGCTGTGGATTGATCCCGGCAATACCGACCACCTGATTATCGGCAACGACGGCGGGGTTTATGAAAGCTATGACCGGGGCGCGACCTGGCGCCATATGCGGAATTTGCCGATAACCCAGTTCTACCGGGTTGAAGTCGATAACGAGGCGCCGTTCTATAATATTTATGGCGGCACCCAGGACAATCAGTCGCTCGGGGTGCCCTCCAGGAATACCCACCCGGGGATTGATAATTCTGATGTCACCTACACGCTTTACGGCGATGGCTTTCAAACCCGGGTTGATCCGGAAAATCCCGATATTGTTTATTCGCAGCTGCAATACGGATTGCTGTTCCGTTATGACCGCAAAAATGGCGACCGGGTTTTTATCACGCCCCAGGAAGACAAGGGCGAGGACGTTTATCGCTGGAACTGGAATTCGGCCTTTATCATCAGCCCGCACAGCAATACCCGGCTTTATTATGGCGCGGAATACCTGTTTCGCTCCGATGACGGCGGCATGTCGTGGACCAAAGTCAGCGGTGACCTGACCCGCGACCTGGATCGCAATAAGCTTGAGGTCATGGGCCGGGTCTGGAGCGTTGATACGGTTGCCAAAAACGATTCGACATCGATGTATGGCAGCATTATTTCGGTTTCTGAAAGCGAGCTTGAGGAAGGCCTGATCTATGTTGGTACTGACGATGGTCTGATCCAGGTCACCAGTGATGGCGGCGAAAACTGGACCAGGATTGAACGGGTGAGGGGGGTTCCCGAGATGAGCTATGTCGGGGATATTTTTGCCTCGCAACATGATGTGGATGTTGTCTATGCCACGTTCGATAATCATAAACGCGGTGATTTCAAACCCTATGTTTACCGAAGCGACAATCAGGGCCGATCATGGAAATCGATTGCCAGCAACCTGCCGGAGCGCGGCACGGTTCACGCCATCCAGGAAGACCATGTCGATCCCAATCTGTTGTTTGTCGGCACCGAGTTTGGCATCTTCTTCAGCCAGAATGGCGGGGATACCTGGGTCCAGATGAAATCCGGCTTGCCAACGATTGCCATCCGCGACCTGGAAATCCAGGAACGCGAGAACGATCTGGTGGCGGCGTCCTTTGGCCGCGGGTTTTATGTGCTTGATGATTACACCCCGCTGCGGGTTGATGCCGGGGCGGTAAAAGCCGCCGGCACCCACCTTTTTGAGATCAAGGATGCCTGGCTTTTTATTGAGAATGACCGCTATCTGGGTGGCGCCACCGGGGCCCAGGGTGATGATTTCTACGCCGCTGATAATCCGCCCTATGGCGCTGTTTTCTCCTATTATATGGCGGAAGGCCTGAAAACCCGGAAAGAAATTCGCCAGGAAGCCGAGGCCAAGGTCAAGAAAGATGGCGGTGATAATCCTTATCCGGCGTGGGACGACCTCAAGGAAGAGGATTGGGAAGAAGCCCCGGTTGTTGTTTTCACAATTAGCGACGAGGCGGGCAATGTTGTCCGCCGCATCACCGGACCCAGCGCCGCCGGGTTCCACCGGATTGCCTGGGACTTGCGCGCGTTCAGTTCTTTTCCAATATCGCTGGAGGACGAGGAAACCCCGGGCGGTTTTTATGTCCGCCCCGGAACCTATTCGGTCAGCGTCGCCAAGCGCCACGACGGTGCCTGGGAAGCGCTTGCCGGACCGGCCAGTTTCACCGTGAGGTATCTTGACCAGGGCACCTTCGCGGTAGATTTCGATGGCCTTGATGCCTTCCAGAAACGCTACGCCGAGTTGATACGGGTCGGCCAGGGGCTGAACAGCTTCATGAACGAACTGGCCACCCGGATGAACCACGTTAAGCGGGCACTGTTGAATGATCCCGGCGCCACGGTTGATCAAAACGACCGGATCCGGGCACTGGATCGCCAGCTGAAAGAGCTTGAAGTCATCCTCAACGGTGATCTTACCATCACCAACCGGAACGAAGAGGCACCGAAATCGGTTGCCGACCGGCTTTATGGCACCTATGAGTTGATCCCCTTCGTGATGGCCGCCTCGATCAGCAACCCGACCCAGGAGGTGTTAGACTCAATCGCGGTGGCGACGGAAGAAATCCAGGACGTTATTGAACGGACCAAGACGCTTGATACCGCCCTTGGCGCGATTGAGGATGAACTGGATGACAGCGCCCCTTGGACGCCGGGGAGAGTTCCAGAATTATCATAGAAAACAATAGGTTATAAATGAAACTTAAAGAGAGGTGGCGGGGGTTTTCCCCTCCGCCTTTTGGTTATTTGGCTTGATTTTCATGCTCGCTGTGCGACAAGAGTGCGGTAATTTTAAGAGAGGTCAATGGACAACATTTATCTAATACTTCTGGCATTGGCCGCAAGCGGGGCGATTGGCGGTTTTCTCGCCGGGGTCATGGGCATCGGCGGCGGTATTATCCTGGTGCCGGTCCTCTATACGATTTTCTTATTTTATGGCGTAAATCCTGACATTTTGATGCACCTGGCGGTGGCGACATCGCTTGGGGTCATTATCCCCACGGCCCTATCCTCGGCGCGGGCGCAATATAAACGCGGCGCCATCAATTTTGAGGTCATCAAGGGCTGGGGCCCGTCCCTCATGATCGGCGCGGTGGCGGCCTCGCTTTACTCGGCCAACCTGAAATCAGACGTATTGGCGCTGTTTTTCGCGGTCATGGCTTTTATCATGGGGGTGAAGCTGTTTTTACCCCTGGACCACAAGGTTATATCGAAAACCCTGCCGGGGCGCGCATTTGGCGGAATACTGGGCCTTTTTATCGGCGCCGCCGCCAGCCTGATGGGCATCGGCGGGGCGACCTTCAGCGTACCCGCGATGACGCTTTTCAGTATGCCGATCCACAAAGCGGTCGGCACCGCCTCGCTGTTGGGGCTGATGGTCGCTATCCCCGGGGTGATCGGCTTTGTCATCAGCGGCCAGGCGGCGGCCGGGCTGCCCGATTATTCGCTGGGGTTTGTTAACCTGCTGGCGGTGGTGATTGTCGCCCCGGTCTCGGTATTGGTGGCGCCGCTTGGGGTTGCGACCTCGCATAAGCTGCCGAAACGAACCCTGAGCCTGGTCTTTGGCGGCTTTTTAATCATCGCCGCAACCCGCATGGCCTTCCCAGTGCTTTTTCCATAAGCTAAGGTGGGGTATGGGGAAAACTAACAATAAAAAAGAGTGGGAAGCCTTTGCAGAGAAAAGCCTGAAGGGGAAGCGCCTGTCTGATATCGTGCGCCATACCTTTGATGATATCCCCTGGCCGATTTTGCCGGGGCCTGAGGATGCCCTGGCCAGCGTCGAAGGCGAAACTTTTCCAGGATTGCCGCCGTTTCACCGCGGATCGCGGGCTGATTACAACCCGGATGTTTTTTACCCCCCCGAAGTCGCCAAAGAAAAAGGCTTCCTTGGCATTGACCCCTTGGCCAGTTTTCTTAATGGCGGGGATGTTGAGGCTGGATTCAAGGTTCTTGCCGGTCACGCCGGAGCCGCGGGCCAGCCCATCGGGATTGATACCACCCGCTATCATAATGCCGGCGCCAGCGAGGCCCAGGAACTGGCCGCCGCGCTGGCCACCGGGGCCCTGTATTTACGCCACCTCGAGGCCGCAGGCATCAGCCCGGAGGCGGGCGTTAGCAAAATGGCTTTCACCTTTGCGGCCGACGCTAATATTTTCCTGACGGTGGCAAAATTCCGGGCATTCCGGCACCTGTGGACCCATGTGGTGGAGGCCTGCGGCGTTTCCGGGGCGGATACGGTGATGACCATTCACGCTGCCATATCCGAGCGCATGCAGGACGAGGACGACCGCTGGAATAATTTCCTTAAAAAAGCCGGGGCGCTGTCGGCGGCGATGATGGCCGGGGCTGACGGCTTTATCATCGACGAGGAACGGTTGCTCAAGGCCTATGTCATCTTGTCCGAGGAAACCCACCTCGGCCATGTCAGCGACCCAACCGGGGGCGCGTATGTGTTCGAAAAGCTGACGGCTGATTTAGTCGTCGAGGGCTGGCGCCATTTCCAGGACATCGAGGCCGCGGGCGGGATGCTCGAGCTGCTAACCTCAGGCCAGGCGGAAAAGGGGATAGCGCGGGTCCGCCGCGCGCGGGAGAAAAAGGCTAAAGAACGGTCAGGCCATTTCACCAGCGCCGGGAAATTTACCCCCTTAAAGGTAAGCCCGACCGATTACAAACCCGCCCGGGCCAAGAAAAGTGTCATTCCCGATTACACCAACCTGAGCCTGAGGGATGGCAGCCACGGCCACCACACTTTAGGCGACTGGGCGGGTGAACAAAAGATATGGGAGACCCCCGAAGGCATTCAGGTGAAATCGCTTTACACCGGGGCCGACCTGAAGGGTATTCCCGATATCGGCAGCTGGCCGGGGATCAAGCCTTATATCCGCGGGCCATACCCAACCATGTTCCTGATCCGGCCCTGGACCATCCGCCAATACGCCGGGTTTTCCACCGCCGAGGATTCCAATGCGTTTTACCGGCGCAATCTGGCGGGGGGTCAAATGGGGCTATCGATCGCCTTTGACCTGGCCACCCACCGGGGCTACGATTCAGACCATCCCCGGGTAATCGGTGATGTCGGGATGGCCGGGGTTGCGGTCGACAGCATTTACGATATGCGCATCCTGTTTGATAAAATACCGCTGGATAAAATGAGCGTTTCGATGACCATGAACGGGGCGGTCCTGCCGATCATGGCACTCTATATTGTCGCTGGCGAGGAACAAGGGGTTAGCTCTAAGCAACTGAACGGGACGATTCAGAACGATATCCTGAAAGAGTTCATGGTCCGCAACACCTATATCTATCCGCCGGGGGCCAGTATGCGAATTGTCGCTGACATTTTCCGCTACGCCAAAGACCACATGCCCAAATTCAATTCGATTTCGGTTTCCGGTTACCACATGCAGGAAGCGGGCGCGACCGCCGATCTTGAGCTGGCATACACGCTGGCCGATGGCATTGAATACGTCCGCGCCGGGATTGCCGCCGGGCTTAAGGTCGATGAGTTTGCCCCGAGGATTTCATTTTTCTTCGGCATCGGCATGAACTTTTATATGGAGGTTGCCAAGCTGCGTGCCGCGCGCCTGCTCTGGGCCGAGCTGATGGCCGCCTTTGAACCAAAGGATGAGCGTTCCCTGATGCTCAGGACCCATTGCCAAACCTCGGGCTGGAGCCTGACCGCGCAAGACCCCTACAATAATGTCACCCGTACCCTGATCGAAGCGATGGCGGCAACCCAGGGCGGTACCCAGTCATTGCACACCAACTCTTTTGATGAAGCGCTGGCCTTGCCCACCGATGAATCAGCGCGGATCGCGCGCAACACCCAGCTCTACCTGCAGCGCGAATCCGGAACCTGCGATGTCATCGATCCCTGGGGCGGGTCGTATTTTCTTGAGCGCCTGACCTTTGAGCTGGCCGAGGCGGCGCGCGGACATATCCGCGAGGTCGAAGCGCTCGGCGGGATGACCAAGGCGATTGCCGAAGGGCTGCCCAACCGGCGGATTGAGACCGCAGCCGCCGCCACCCAGGCGCGCATCGACAGCGCCACCCAAACCGTGGTTGGCCTCAACAAATATCAGGACGAGACCAAGGATGAATTTGATGTTCTTAAAGTCGACAATTTCTGGGTGCGCAAAACCCAGTTGGATAAGCTGAAACGGCTCAAGGAAAACCGTGATCCTGGAAAGCTGAAAAAAGCCCTAGGGCGTTTGAGCGCCGCGGCAAAAAGCGGGGAGGGCAATTTGCTCGAGCTCTGTGTCGCCGCCGCCCGGGCCTTTGCCACGGTGGGTGAGATGAGCGATGCCATGGAAGCGGCCTTTGGCCGCCATAGCGCCCACGCCAATCCGGTCAGCGGGGTTTACAAAGGCTTGCTCGCCGACAAGGAAGAAAAACTGGAAAATATTACCCGGAAACTCGAAGGCTTTGCCGAACGCGCCGGGCGCAAACCCCGCATTCTGGTCGCCAAGATCGGCCAGGATGGTCACGACCGCGGCCAGAAGGTGGTCGCCAGCGCCTATGCTGATCTGGGGTTTGAGGTAGAAATCGGGGATCTGTTCCAAACCCCGGAAGAGGTAGCGAAGCATGCCGCCCGGAGCAATGCCCATATAGTTGGCGTTTCCTCCCTGGCCGCCGGTCACCTGACCCTTATTCCTGAGCTCAAGCGGGAATTGAAAAAGCTGGGCCGCGAAGAAGTGATCATCATCGTTGGCGGGGTAATCCCGCCGCAGGACTTCGAAGCCCTTGAGCTGGCCGGCGCTGAAGCCATTTTTCCGCCGGGAACGGTGATTTTTGAGGCCGCTGAAACCCTGCTGGACCTGCTCGGCACCCGGCTCGGCCATAACGCAGGCGCACTCTTTCGTCCATAGTAAAGCCAAATAAAAACTTATAAATTAAAGTAAAAATTGGTAAATAGACCCTATTCAGGGTAGAATTCACCTGGAAAACACCGGATTTTTCCTGGAAAAACCTTCAAAAAACCCTTTAAAAACTGCCAAAAAGGGGTATATTTTGGAATAAGTTAAAAATAAACCCAAAAGTTTGGATTTATTCACCACTTTTTAAGTAATTGGCCAGTATAAAAGTTACATGATTATTGTTAAAGATCTTGAGAAACATTTCGGCAAGGTGGACGCCGTCAAGGGCTTCAGTTTTCGGGCAGAAGACGGCAAGGTTACCGGCATTGTCGGTCATAATGGCGCCGGCAAGACCACCACCTTCCGCTGCCTGGCCGGGCTGTTGAAACCTGATTCCGGTACCATCCTGGTGGATGAATGGGACGTTGCCAAGGCACGCATTGAAGTCCAGAACAGAATTGGCGTATTGCCCGATGCCAAAGGTCTTTACCCGCGCCTGACTGCGCGCGAACATATCCGCTATTTTGCCAAACTTTACGGCCTCGATGACGAAGAGATTGAAGCCCGCGAACAGATTTTGATTGAACGCCTCGGCATGTCGGGGTTTGCCGACCGCCGCACCAAAGGATTTTCCCGTGGCCAGCGCCTCAAGGTGGCCCTGGCGCAGGCGTTGGTGCACAACCCGCAGAACATTATTTTTGATGAGCCGACCAATGGCCTCGATATAACCGGGGTCCATTCGGTCCATGAGCTGATCCTCGAGCTCAAGGATCTCGGCAATTGTATTTTGATCTCTTCGCACATCATTTCGGAAATTTCCAAACTGTGTGACCACATTGTCATTATGGCCGAGGGCAAGGATGTCATGTGCGGCACCGCCGAGGAATTGAAAGAAAAAAGCGGCCACGGCAATCTGGAAACCCTGTTTTTACAAGCCACCGCAGCCAGTAACCTCAAGGTGGTGGGATGAAGACTTTCGAAAGCATAAAAATTATTTTCTGGAAGGAATCGCTGGATCATTTGCGCGACCGCCGCAGCCTGGTCCTGTCATTCGTTTTTCCGCTGTTGGCGCCGCTAATGGTCGGCTTGCTGTTATATTTCATCAACACCAATAATATCCAGGGCTCCGAAGACTTCGAGATGGACGGCCCGGTGGCCGGGGCGGAAAACGCGCCCGCCCTCATGACCTACCTGACCGAACACGGCATTACCCTGACCCCCGCGCCGGTGGTGCGGGAATTCCAGGAAAGCGCGGTCAAAAGCGGGGCATTGCCCTTTATCCTGGTGATCCCGGAAACCGCCGTGGGCACCAATATTTACAGGCTTGAGATTATCACCGACCGCGCCAGCCCGAAAAGCATGGCGGCGGCGGCAACGGTGATGCGCCATATCACAATTTATAACCGCATGGAATCGATGCGCATGGTTGAAGAAGCCGGTTTTGATCCGGGCATTATTACCCCGATTACCGTGACCGAAAGCAATGTCGGCAAAACCCTGAACACGGCATTTTTGTTCTACAACATGATCCCGTCGTTGCTGACCTTCATGATTTTCATGGGGGCGGTGTATTTGACCATTGATATGAGTGTCGGCGAACGCGAACGCGGTTCGCTTGAATCCTTGCTGGCGACACCAATTTCCCGCGCAAATTTGCTGTTGGGCAAATCGGTGACCGCGCTGTTTTTTACCAGCATTATCGTTTTCATAAACCTGACCGCGTTTTACATCGCGTTGTGGTGGGCCACCTCAAGTGTTGATAACTTCACGCCGCCGCCAAGCCTCCTGGTTTTTGCCCAGCTGTTTTTGTTCTCGGTGCCGCTGATGATTTTCGCCGTGGCGTTGCAGATGACCATTGCCTTTATGACCAAAAGCGCCAAGGAAGCGCAAATTTACCTGGGGCTGCTGCCAATTGTCCCGCTGTTGCCCGGCCTGATTATGGTCTTTAACCCGGTTGAGCCGACTTCGGCGGTTTCCTCGATCCCGATTTATGGCCAGCTGGCGCTTTTTATTGACCTGATCAGCGGCAAGGATACCAACTGGGTAGGTGTTTTCTATTCGGTGGTCGGCACCTTGTCGGCGGCAATGATCGTGTTTTACCTTGCCTCGCGCTTGTTTGAACGCGAACGCACGGTGCTTGGCAGTTAATGCCCTGATTATAGAAGGTCCCTTTGGAAAGAATTTATGATGGACCCGATTGAAACCCTGGAAACCCTGATGCATGCTGGCATAAAAGCCGCCAATCCCTTCCCCGCAACTGTCATAAACCTGCCCGAGAGGCCCGTTGGATCCCTTTTCATCCTGGCCGTTGGCAAGGCTGCTGTGCCCATGGCCAAGGCGGCGGCCGAGGGTTATGGCGGCGATTTTGATGGCATTCTGCTGGCTCCTGAAGGGTATGTGGAAAATGTCCGGGGTTTTGCATGCCTTTCCGGCAGCCACCCGCTGCCGTCCACGGCCAACGTCAATGCCACCAAAAAAATCGCTGAAAAGGTATTGGGGCTGGAAGAGGAAGATATGTTCCTTGCGCTGATTTCCGGGGGCACCTCGGCGCTTTTGTGCCTGCCCGCCAAGGGCATTAGCTTGCAACGAAAAATCAAGCTCACCAAAGACCTTTTGGCGTCGGGCAAAAGCATCGCCCAGGTCAACCTGGCGCGCCGCAAGCTGTCGGCCATAAAAGGCGGGAAATTGAAAAAACTGGCATTTCCGGCTGATGTTGTTTCGCTATTGCTTTCGGATGTCGCCGGCGATGATACCTGTGTCATCGGCTCGGCGCCGACCGCGGGCGGAAAGGTAATCATGAATGCCGATGACATGCTGGTGGAAGTCCAGGAACAAGCGCGGCAAATGGGTATCTCGGTTTCCAATTTCGGCGCCGCGGTCAACGGCAAAGCCCGGCTGGTTGCCCGGGGCCATGCCGATATCGCCAAAAGCTATTACGGCAAATGCCCGCACCTTTTCCTGTCCGGCGGTGAAACCTCGGTGACCGTCACCGGCAAGGGCACCGGGGGGCGCAATTCCGAATACGCCCTGGCACTGGCACTGGCCCTGAAAGGCGCCAAGGGGATCTACGGCCTTAGCATCGATAGCGATGGCATCGACGGCACCGGCCCCCACGCCGGGGCCTGGGTCAAGCCCGATACTCTTGAAGCCGCTGATTTGGCCGGGCTTGATCCGGCCGCAGCCCTGGAAAGGAATGATTCAGGCGAATTTTTCAAAGCGCTTGACGACCTCATCACCACCGGCCCCACCCTGACAAACCTGAATGACTTGCGCATGATTTTGATGGTATAGCGGGAGTATGAGACTTTTTGTTTTCAGCATTATTTTTTTCACATTTTTTCTGCAAGGAACAAACCCGGCTTTCGCTGGGAAGGAGGAATTACTTGAGAAAGCCCTTTTCAAAGCTGATTGGTTATTTGAGAAATTGCAGGAAATAAATCATGTTCCGGGTATGTCACTGGCCATCGGCGTCGAAGGCGATGTGGTTTTTGCCAAGGGGTACGGCCATGCTGATGTACAAAACCAGGTTCCGGTAACTTCTGAAACAAAATTCCGCTACGCCAGCGTGTCCAAGCTTTTTGCTGCCACCGCCGCCGCCCAACTCTATGAAAAGGGACTCTTGGATATTGACGCAGATGTCAGGACCTATGTCCCTGAATTCCCTGATAAAGGATTTGCTATTACCACCCGCCAACTGGCGGCCCACATATCCGGTATTACGCATTACCAGGCGGTGGATTTTAACCGCGGTAAAACCCATTACGACAGCGTCATGGATGCTTTGAATATTTTTAAAAACCGTAACCTT
>Ga0114949_10002715_pt1 | contig 11077 bp, 10 predicted proteins | sample N074metaG_FD_83505 | JGI IMG/M metagenome (GOLD analysis project Ga0114949, IMG submission 83505) | Deep subsurface microbial communities from Kermadec Trench to uncover new lineages of life (NeLLi) - N074 metaG | ecosystem: Environmental > Aquatic > Marine > Ocean trench > Sediment | place... | reverse complement strand
GGAGTCCATCGGATGGTTGTTCCGCGCGGTTCGCTCGCTCCGTCGGCGCTATGGCGACATCCACATCCGATTGGCCGAGCCCGTATCGGTCGCGTCGGTAGTGGGTTCGATCGGCGAAGGGGAGGAGGTGTCGATCGGACTCCAGAAGCTGGCATTCGAGGTGATGTATCGCATTGGAAGCGTGACCCCCATCACTCCGACCGCCGTCGTCAGCATCGCTCTCCTGGCAGCAAGGGGAGCCGCCCGAACAGCAGACGATCTTGCCGAGAAAAGCGCCCGCATGATGGACTTCATAACGGCACGCGACCTGCCCCTTACCGATAAGCCTGATCTCTCGGACTCGGAGACTGTCACGGCGATCCTCCACTCCCTTTCGGAACACGGGAATGTGTCCAGTCACGAGGCGGTGGGAAGAGTTGTCTATTGGCTTGACGACCAACAGATGATCCGACTCTCCTACTACCGCAATGTCATCGTTCACTTCTTCCTGAACAGGGCCATCGCCGAGATGGCCCTCACTTCGCTGATCGACGACGGCGAACGGGACGCCGAAGTGGCCCAAAGGCGAATGCTGTCCCTGAGGGACCTCCTCAAGTACGAGTTCTTCTTCCCGGACAAGGAGCAATTTCTCGGAGACGTCTCGAACGATATTGCATACGACGTCCCAAATTGGGCAACGATTCTGCCGGCGACGGGTGCTCTGGGAGTCATCGCAAAGATGGGTGATCCGGTCGCCTACTGGGCCGTTCTCCCGTTTCTCGATGCCTATCAAATCGTTGGTGACGAACTCGAGGCGCTCACAGGATCGTTCGGCGAGAAGAAGTTCCTCAAAGCATGTCTTGCCCGGGCCCGGATGTACCGCATCGAGGAGCGACTCTTCTCCGGGGAAAGCGCCAGTCAGGTTTTGTTCAAATCGGCTTTGGACCTGGCAAGAAACCGGGATCTGATAGAAGACGACCCCGAGGTTGGTGTACGAAGGTCGAGTTTCGCCGCCGAAGTCAGAGAAGCGAGATCACTGGCTGCCTCGGGTCTCTAACCGTCAGTCATCGTTCTCGTTGCGGCGATGGGCGTCGGCGATCATCTCCGCCGAGGTCTTCGGCCCTTCGACTTCGACATCTGGCAAGCTCGGTGTCTCTTCCGAGGCGTCAAATCCGATTGCCTCCGCCAGCTCATCCATGTCCACCGGTGCAGGGTCGACCGGTGCAGGCTTGATCACCGGCGGAGGAGGAGCCGGTCTGCTTGGCGCCGGACGCGGTGCCGGAGGTGGCGTCGACTGGCTCTCCGGCTTTGACCCCAGGGCGTCCTCCACGCTGGTGCGACGACTGCGTCTCAGAATGGAGCGGCCGGCGAACAGCAGCAGGATCGGTACGAAAAAGGTCGACCCGAAGCTCTCCAGGATGTCGCCAAGTGGGCTGCCCCCGAAGTCGAAGAAGCGAGCGATGAAGTAGAGGGCGATCCAGACGGACCCCACCGTCGAGAGGATCCGCCCCAAACGATTCCTGGTATCAGTTGAGGCCATGACCCCATTCAACCATCAAGGGCGGGTGATGGCTACGCGAAGTCGCCAGGCGGCAAGAATCAGCAGCGCTACGGCATGAGGGACAGAACACCGAGTTCGGGAAGGATGTCGACTGTGGTCCCACCGTGTCTCACCAACTCGGCAAAGCCGTCGAGGGCCCGGGTATGGGGAGTCAGGTGTCGCTCGCGCCGACACTACCGGCGCCGGATTGAGCCGAATTCACCAGTACGCTTTGAGCGTGGGAGCCTACATCCAGACGTCTGCCGGGCCTCTTCATTGGCGGGACTACGGGGGCAGAGGCAAGGTCATAGTGCTCATCCACGGTCTTGGAGGATCGGTCGCCAATTGGGATGCCGTCGGCTCGAGGCTGGCCGACCTGGGTCGAACCGTCGCCTTAGACCTTCCCGGGTTCGGGCTTTCTCCCCCGGCCCGAGACTGGGAACTGCATACTCACGCCAGCGCCGTGCACTCCTTCATGTCCGAGTTTGCCCCGTCAGCAACTCTGATCGGCAATTCGATGGGGGGTCTCCTTGCTGAAATGGTTGCCTCTCGAGCTCCCGAGACCGTCGACTCTCTCCTACTCGTTGCACCTGCCACTCCTCCGAGGTTTCCAGATCCGAGGATTCACTGGCCCACCGCAAGACGTCTGGCCCTGCAGGCGACGCCGGGAGTTGGCCGGGCGATGTCGTGGTACTTCCTCAACCGACTCTCTCCCCAAGAGCTTGTGAAGCTGAGTCTCGAAACGATCACACACAAACCCAGCCGGGTCCCTATGCCGCTCGTCGAGGAGTTCGTCAGGCTTGCCACCGTGAGGATGAAGCTCCCATGGGCAGAGGAGGCGGTGCCGAGCACCGGAAGATCCATTGCCAGGATGTTTCGCAGGCCGTCCTCGTTTGTCGCAATGATCCGGGAGATCAAGGCGCCCACTCTTGTAGTCCACGGTCTTGAAGACCACATCGTGTCTCCGACAGCAGTCGCGTGGCTGTGCTCGCTGAGACCAGATTGGCAACTGGTTCAGATGGAGGACACGGGCCACACTCCACAACTGGATGCGCCGATCCGGTTTCTGGCCACGATCCTCCCCTGGCTCCAGGCTTCGCTGAAACGTGAAATCACGGCCTAACTAACCTTAAGCTCATGGCAGAAAAACTCGACGAAGCCATCGGCGGCGAATTCGTTGACCAATTGCCGGACATCGACCCGGTCGAAACCAGAGAATGGATCGAGTCACTCGATGCGGTGGCCGAAGAGCATGGGCCGGTCCGCGCCCGGTTTCTCCTCACCAAGCTGTTGGGGCGAGCCCACAAAAAGGGGCTCGGGGTCCCCGTAGTTGTCACCACTCCGTACATCAACACCATTCCACCCGAAGACCAGCCCAGTTCCCCGGCGATGAGCATCTGGAGCGTCGGATCCGAAGATTCATCCGCTGGAACGCCGCAGTCATGGTGGTCAAGGCGAACCACCGGGAAAAGGGAATCGGCGGGCATCTCTCCACTTTTGCGTCCTCAGCCACTCTCTACGAGATCGGCTTCAACCACTTCTTCCGGGGCAGGAACGCCCCCGGAGGCGGTGACCACATCTACATGCAAGGCCACGCCGCCCCGGGGATATACGCGAGGGCATATCTCGAGGGCCGGTTTGACGAGAAGCATCTCGACAACTTCCGCTTCGAGATCAACGGCGACGGTCTTTCCTCATATCCGCACCCGCGTCTCATGCCCGAGTTCTGGGAGTACCCGACTGTGTCAATGGGTCTCGGCCCGATCAACTCCATCTATCAGGCTCGATTCAACAAGTACCTGCATAATCGGGGGATTGATGACACTTCGCAGTCCCGGGTCTGGTGTTTCATAGGGGACGGAGAGACCGATGAGCCCGAGACGCTCGGAGCAATCTCGCTGGCTACTCGAGAGGGTCTCGATAATCTCGTCTGGGTCGTCAACTGCAACCTGCAGCGACTCGACGGTCCGGTCCGAGGCAACGGCTCGATCATCAGTGAGTTGGAGGCCGTGTTCCGCGGGGCCGGGTGGAATGTCATCAAGGTCATTTGGGGAAGTGGATGGGACTCGCTGCTGGCTCAGGACACCGAGGGCGCTCTGGTAGACGTCATGGGCTCCACGGTCGACGGCGAGTACCAGAGGTACAAGGTCGAGGATGGCGGGTATGTCCGCGACCACTTCTTCGGCAAAGACCCCCGCACCAAGGAATTGGTCAGCGACTGGACCGATGATGAGATCTGGGCTCTGCGTCGGGGCGGGCTCGACTTCCGCAAGGTCTACGGCGCCTACAAGGTGGCCACCGAACTCAACAACGGCAAGCCGACCGTCATCCTCGCCAAGACGATCAAAGGCTGGGCTCTCGGTCCGGATGTCGAGGGCCGTAACGCGACCCACTCCATCAAGGAATTGACCAACAAACAGCTCTTGGAGCTGCGGGCAACGCTTCATCTCGAGAAAGAGATCCCGGTTGAGTCCCTCGACGGCGACAAAGAGCCACCTTATTTCCGGCCTGGCCCCGGGACCCCCGAACATGAGTACCTGCACGCCCGCCGCGAGGAGCTCGGCGGGTCCATTCCGCATCGTGTCGTCACCCAAGACGCCCCGTTGAGTCTCCCGGGAGCTGAGATTTATGAAGATGTCTACGCCGGCTCGGGCAAGGTCGAGGCGTCGACCACATCGGCCTTCACGCGTCTATTGCGAAATCTCTCGCGGTCTGCGGAATTTGGGCCACATGTCGTCCCCATCGTCCCCGATGAGGCCAGGACCTTTGGAATGGACTCGCTTTTCCGCGAGATGAAGATCTATGCCTCCCAAGGTCAGCTGTACGACCCCGTCGACGCCGCCATGCTTCTCTCGTACAGCGAGGCTCAGGACGGCCAGATCCTCGAGGAGGGCATTACTGAGTCAGGGTCAATGGCATCGTGGACCGCGGCCGCCACTTCGTATGCCACCAGGGGCATCCCAATGGTCCCCTTCTTCATCTTCTACTCGATGTTCGGCTTCCAGCGAGTCGGCGACCTGATCTGGAGCGCGAGTGATGCTCGAGCGCGGGGTTTCCTTCTGGGAGCGACCGCCGGACGCACCACTCTTCAGGGTGAGGGACTCCAGCACCAAGACGGGCACAGCCTGATCCTGGCCTCCACCGTCCCTGTCTGTCAGGTCTACGACCCCGCATTCGCCTATGAAGTGGGCACCATCATCGAACACGGCCTGGAGCGCATGTACGGCGCCGATCCCGAAGACGTCTTCTATTACCTCACCCTCTACAACGAGATCTACGCCCAGCCAAAGAAGCCGGAAGGCGTGGATCGTGGCATCGTCGACGGACTCTATCGGTGGGCACCTGCCCCGGACGAGGTTGACGCCGATCTGAAGATCCTGTTCTCGGGATCAGCCAATCTGGCTGCCAGGGAAGCTGCCACCGACTTGGCCGAGCATTACGGAGTCGGGGCAGAACTCTGGTCGGCAACCTCATACAAGAACCTTCGCGAGGAGGCTCTGGCAGTGGAGCGTTGGAACCGGCTTCACCCAAGCGACGAGCCAAAGGTGCCTTTGGCGACACGTCTTCTTTCTCACACCGGTGGACCTACCCTTGCCGTCAGCGACTTCATGACACTCGTCCCAGATCAGATTGCCCGATGGGTGCCGGATGATTTCTCGATACTCGGGACGGACGGCTACGGCCGCTCCGATTCGCGACTTGCACTGCGTCGGTTCTTCGAGATCGACGCCGGGCACATCGTGGCAGCTGCACTCTCGGCACTAGCGAAACAGGGCCGTGTCCCGGCCTCAACAATCCGCGATGCCTTCGATCGATACCACATCGATCCGGATGCAGACGACCCGGCTCAGGCTTACTGATGGCGACCTACCGTGAGATAGTCGAGGCGGCCCGGGGCGAGATTGAGGAGATAACCCCCGCTCAGGTCATGAAACGTCTCGACAAGATAGTCGTCATAGACGTCCGCGAAGCCGACGAGCATCAGCAGGGAGCAATTCCCGAAGCCCGGTTTCTCGCCCGCGGCGTCTTGGAGCGCGACATCGCCACTGTCGTCATCGACAGGAAAGACGAACTGGTTCTCTACTGCTCGGGCGGCTCGCGATCGGCGTTGGCTGCCGCGGCTTTGAAGCAGATGGGCTACGAGCGGGTCGTCTCAATGGCCGGTGGGTTTGACCGATGGAAGGCGGAGGGGCTGCCCTGGGGCGACCCGACCGGTCTCACCGCCGATCAGCGGACCAGATATGCCCGTCATGTCCGATTACCCGAAATTGGCGAAACCGGCCAACTCAAATTGCTCGGCGCCCGGGTCCTGCTGGTGGGAGCGGGAGGGTTGGGCTCGCCGGCCGCTCTATATCTTGCGGCCGCCGGGGTGGGGACGATCGGCATCGTTGATGATGACGTCGTCGACCCCTCCAACCTGCAACGTCAGGTGCTTCACAACATCGATCGGGTCGGCATGCCGAAAGTGGAGTCGGCTCGTGAAACCCTCCTGGCCCTCAACCCCGACGTCAAGGTGGAGACGCACCGGCAGCGTCTCAAGGCTGCAAACGCCCTGACGATCATGGCCAACTACGACGTGGTGGTCGATGCAGGTGACAACTTCCCGACTCGGTACCTGGTCAACGACACCTCGCTCCATCTGCGAGTCCCGGTTGTCCACGGCTCGATCTTCCGCTTCGAAGGCCAGGCAGCCGTCTTCACGCCATACCAAGGCCCGTGCTATCGGTGTCTCCATCCCGAGCCACCGCCACCCGAGCTCGCCCCATCATGCGCCGAGGCCGGTGTCCTGGGAGTGCTGCCCGGGGTCATAGGCTCGATCCAGGCCATGGAGACAATCAAGGTGCTACTCGGGATCGGCGACATCCTCTCGGGCCGTCTCCTCGTCTACGACGCTCTAGAACAGGACTTCATGAGCGTGACCGTCAAGCAGGACCCGAGTTGCCCGGCCTGCTCCGATCCTGACCGCCCACCCGCGCTCGTCGACTACGACGAGCTCTGTCGCCCTGCAGGCAACGTTGAGCGAGACGCTCCACCTGTCTGAACCGCTGCGGCGGCTGATCATCGATCACTGTGCTCAGACCCTTCCCAACGAGGGCTGCGGTCTGATTGCATCTGACAAGGGTGGGAATTTGGTTGGCGTCTACCCGACGGCAAACCTCGACGACTCACCGACGGGATATACGGTGCCTCCGCAGGAGCATTTCGCCGCGTTGAGCGATGCCGAGTCGAAGGGTTGGGAGTTGTCCGGCGTGTTCCACTCCCATCCGGATGGATCAGCCGAACCGTCGATGGATGATGTGGCTGCTGCCCTCGATCCGGAGTGGGTGTATCTGGTGGTTGGGCTTTCGGGCGAACCGGTGATCCGGGCCTGGCGGATCCGGCAGAAAGAAATCAAAGAAATTTCTCTGATCTGACCCAAATCAGACCTTTCTTGTCACACCCGGTCTGTACAAGTCGGGTATGGGAAAGGGAGACGCTCTCAAGCTGGCGATTCGGGCGTTGGAGACCGAAGACCTCGAGTCTTTGTCACCCGAGGACTTGGGTGAAGATCTGATTCGGCTTGAGGACATTTCGAGAAGTTTCGAGGCTGAGCGGGTCCGACGTCTGGGAGTATTTGACGAACGGAAGGGGTATGTGCTCTTCGACCACCCTTCGACCGTTTCGTTTCTGAGACATCACGCACGGATGAGCGGTTCACGTGCGAACCGGCTCGTTTCGATAGCCCGGATGGCGCGAAAGCTCAGATCCACATATCTCTCATGGAAGCACGGGCAGATCTCCACCGACCAGGCCCATCAACTGTTCCGGGCGGCCGAGCAGATGCCGGACAAGTATCCCGACGCCGAACCCGTCCTTCTGGAGATCGTCGGTGACACCCCCGAGGAGACCCGTCAGATCCTCGACTATTGGAGACACTCCGTCGACAAGGCGGGTGTGGTCATCGCCGAAGAGCTCCAGTTGGAGCGTCGCCGTCTCGATGTCTCCCGGAAGGCCAACGGGATGGTGAGCGGAAGCTTCGAAATGACCACCCTGGCCGGTGAGACATTGATGACCGCCCTCGACGCTCTGCTATCGCCGCCCGGAGAAGATGACAACCGAACGCCCTCCCAACGTCGTCACGACGCAATGGAAGACCTGACTCGCAGCTATCTGGAAGACACCAAAACCTCTGACGTCGGTGGGGAGAAGCCACATCTCAACATCCATGTCGACCTAGACGCTCTACAAGGCTTGGCCGGTGGCCTCCATGAGACAGAGACCGGTCAGGTTCTAACCGTCGACGCTGTCCGCCAACTCGCCTGCGATTCCTCCCTCCATCGAATTGTTCTGGAAGGAGAGTCTGAGGTCCTCGACGTGGGTCGCAAGACGAGGGTCATCCCCACCGCCCTGAGACGAGCCGTCATCGCCAGGGACCGCCACTGCACCCACCAGGGATGCGATCGTCCCGCCCGGTGGTGCGACGTCCACCACAAGATCCACTGGGCCGACGGTGGCGAAACTTGTTTGGAAAACCTCCGTCTTCTCTGCCGTTTTCATCACAGCCTCACCCATCAGGACACCGAGGAACTGGTCGAGGCTCGAAGTATCTAGGGCTATGGGCCCCGTCTTCCGTCTAAATCACAGCAAACCAGCCCCTCCCGACCAGACCTCCTCGAGAAGCTCCCGGGCGAGACACCGTCCTTAATGACAGGTCATTCGTCTCGCTTGCCAAAAAGGCTCTTGAACCATGCCCAGAGGGACGCAAAGAGCAGCGACACCCCTTTTACCTCTGCGGCCTCAATCGCCTCTGCCTCCTCTTCCGTGCCCGCTTCGAGCTTGGCTTCCAGGCATGACACGAAGCCCTCGATAAGACGTCGAGACATCTCGTTGATCAGACCGGTGCGACCAAATTGTGCCGCCGGACCGGAAAGTTGAATGTTGGCGTCGACCGACACTCTGGAGCCGGCGTCATCGGGTTTCACCGCATATTCGACCTTGACCTGACCGCGGGAGCCACCCTTCTTGTCTACCCCTTTGCCTTCGATAGTGGCCGATCTGGACGCCTCGTCCGTCAACACGGTCACCTTGCCCTCAAATTTGGCTGTCATCGGGCCTAGCTTCGAAGAGAGGGTTCCCTCATAGGCTCCGTCCTCGGTTTGACCGGTGAGCTCGGCACCGGGGAGACACTGCGCAACCGATGGCACATCCTGGAAAAACTGCCAGACCACGTCGGGTGAGCGTGCTACGACAAATTCCTGCAAGATTCTCATGATCCTCCTGGAGATGAGCAACGAAACGTTTCAACCGTAGCGATTCGAGCGCCTCTATCTCAATGTGGACCGGAGTCGATCAGTGGTGCTGGGTGTCACCGGAGAGGAGTTGGATAGCATGAGGAATCACTTCCAGCACTGCTTCGAGACTCTCGGTGGCGCCACGCGGGGAACCTGGCACGTTGATAACGAGCGTCTCCCCTATCGAACCTGCCCGAGCCCTGGTCAATGCCGCCATGGGCGTCTTCTCCAGACCGCCGGCCAGCATGGCGTGCACGAGGCCAGGTGCTTCCTTCTCGAGCACGGACGCTGTTGCCTCCGGTGTCACGTCTCGATGGCTGAATCCCGTTCCTCCCGTGGTGACCACGAGTTGGGCAGACGATGAGGCATCCTTGATCGCGCCAGCGATTTCGTCGACCTCGTCGGCGACAACCACCCTGTCAACGCTGAATCCCTTATCGACAAGAAGACTCTCGAGTACAGAGCCCGAGATATCCTCGCGCACGCCCGCCGCCACACCGTCACTGACAGTGATGACGATCGCCCGTGTGACCGCTAGCCCCACAGCCTCGGGTCGAGGGAGACGCCCCCTTGCAGAACCGTCAGGTAGAAGAGCAAGATCACGATCAGTGTGATTCCGAGACCGTAAGGCCAGGTGGTGGTTCGCTCGTCCTCGGGACCTTGAACGGTGGTGGTGCCTGGGGCAGCAGCGAGTGTTGCCAGGAACATCACTGCTGTCAGTGGCAGTGACCGGATCACGAGACTTTCCGAGTCAGGAAGAAAAAATGGAATCGCCATAAACACCGAGGCGGAAGCGGGAATCAGGGCGATCCAAAGAACAAATGCGAGTCTTTTCCGCGCACTCGAAATCAGTTTGCGATGAGACGTGAACGCGAGGAAGGCAGACGCCGCGGCAAGGGCAACCAAAAGCAGCCCTACACCTCCACCGGCGGCGATAACCACATCCAGCCCCGGTGGAGCGTCAAGAGTCGCATATGCGAGCGCGAGCTGGCTATCACCGTCAAAGGGCAACATGACAGCCTGAACCAGGGCCTGCCGAAGGAGGTGGACGACCATCCACAAGAAGGTCAAACGGGGGATGCCGTGGCCTCGCTGGGTTGGGTAAGCGAAAAGGGCTATGAGCCCTACGATCAAACAGAGAAGGAATCCCCCCGCCCACACAATATCTGTGGCCCCTGTGATTTCGACCCGGTTGTTGTAGAGGACCGCATCTCCTCCCAGGATCTCGGCGAGCAGACCGTCGCCAAAATCGTCAAGGAGTTGAGCGATGATGATGCCGAGCGTCGAGCCGAGGGCAGCGGCGATCACAAGTGCTGACCCGATTCGCATCACCGGCCGGGGCGCAGCTGTCTCCGCGGTTGACGTCTCACCGGTCACGAAGTGTGATGCTAAACGAGAATCCCCGCGTGACTAGGTCTCAGTTACGGTTCGCGGATCTGATGAACCAGGATTACGGGGACGTATACCTTCCCCCCGACGACCCCAACACCTATGAGTCGACACCCGCGGCGAGCGCCGGCTCCCTATAGGACGAGGAAGCGTGGGTCTACCGATCGGCCCAGACCCTGTTCCTCGACAGCACTTGAATTAGTCGGTTCGGCGACCAACTTGGCAACAGTTGGGAATCGGATGACCTTCCATGTTTGTTCCCCTATTTGTGAAACGTCGGACAGCCATCCTGATAGCAACTGTTATTGCACTCGCCGCGTGTGGGGGCGCGAGCGTGGCGGGACCATCCGACTCCGAGTCACCCGCCTCCGATATCACGGCCGACGATGATTCCCAAGTGACAATCCCCATCCACCTCGAGTCAATGGCCGCAATCTGGGAAACCGACTTCTCAAACAGCATCATCGACCTCGAAGAGCTTCTCGTTGGCATACCACTCTCAGATCCACGCGACGCCATCCCACCCATCGACAACCCGCAGTTCGAAGCAGTGTCCGAAAGCGACTGGATTCAGGGCCAGGAGCCCGGCGTGCTCATCGAGATCGAAGAGGACGCGCGCTTCTATCCGCTGTCGGTGATGACTCGCCATGAGATCGTCAACGACGAGGTGGGTGGAATCCCGGTCGCCGTCACCTACTGCCCATTGTGCAACACGGCCCTGGTGTTCGATCGGCGTTTCGAGGGCGAGACGTTGCGACTGGGAGTCTCGGGGCTTCTCCGAAACTCCGACTTGGTGATGTGGGACGACGTCACTCAGACCCTTTGGCAACAGGTGACCGGCGAGGCGATCGTGGGCAGGCACGCCGGTAAGTCTCTGACACCCCTCGCTTCGGCGATT
>Ga0114949_10002712_pt1 | contig 11081 bp, 10 predicted proteins | sample N074metaG_FD_83505 | JGI IMG/M metagenome (GOLD analysis project Ga0114949, IMG submission 83505) | Deep subsurface microbial communities from Kermadec Trench to uncover new lineages of life (NeLLi) - N074 metaG | ecosystem: Environmental > Aquatic > Marine > Ocean trench > Sediment | place... | reverse complement strand
GTCAAGGTAGGGATATCGAGCGCCAGGGTGCCTTTGCCTGAAGACGGGCTTAAAAACAGCCTGGCTGAGGGGTTCCACAGCATGCTGGTGTGGCTGTCGTCGCTTTGCGGCGGCAGGTATGACCGGCCATAGCGCGCCAGCCACTGGGCGGCATAGTGGGCCTGGAGGCGGGCGTTCAACATTAAATCAACTCACCGTCGGTCATGATCTCGACGATCGCCGGGCCATCGTATTTGAGGGCTGCTTTAATCGCCGCCTCAAGCTGGTCGGGCTTGGTGACCTTGATACCAAAGGCGCCGCATATTTTCGCAAAGGCAGCGAAGCTTGGGTTATGAAGGCTGGTTTGCCAGACTTGCCAGTGGCCGGCAATTTGTTCCTTCGATATTTTGCCCAGCTCAAAGTTGTTCAAAAGAATATGGGTGATATTCATGCGGTATTTCACCGCGGTTGTTACCTCACCCATATACTGGCCAAAACCACCATCGCCGGAGATCGAAAGAACCGGCCGGCCTTTGTGGTTTTTATCGGCTTGGGTGGCCGCCCACGCGCCCATGGCAGCGGGAAAACCAAAACCGATCGAGCCAAGATAACCCGACATAAGAACCCGTTGTTCGGAGCATTCGAAATAGCGGCCAAAGCTGTAGGTGTTGTTGCCAACATCAACGGCGATCACAGCATTTTTGGGGGCCAGTTTCGATAACGCATGGAATACGGTGGCCGAATTAAGCCCTTTTCCCCGGTCTTCCTTGCGCCGCGAGGCTTTTTCCCGGCGCCACATTTTCCAACGGTCCGCCAGCTCGGCACGCTGGTCAAGTGCCTTCTTTTTACCCAGACCCTTCAAAAACAACCCGGCGGTCACCCCAACCTCACCCCAAACCGGGGCCTCAACGGGATGGAACTTGCCCAGCGCCATTTGTTCAAAATCAACCTGGATAATCGGCTTTGAGGGTTCGATCCCGGTGTGGTTGGAAAACGACGCGCCAAAGACCATCAGCAAATCCGCTTCGTTCATGAACCAGCTGGCGATCGGGGTGCCGCTGCGCCCCAAAACACCTGCGGCGTGGGGATGTTTATCTGAAATCTGGCCCTTGGCCTTGAAGGTTGTGACCACCGGGCATTTCAGCCTCTCGGCCAGCTTGATAACCGGGCCCATGGCCTCGCGGGCGCCGTAGCCAACAATGATCAGTGGCCGTTTGGCCTTGCCAATCAGATTACACGCGGCCTTGACCGAAGCGGTGGGCGGGGTAATTGTATCCGCCGCGATGCGCCCCTTTGGCCCCGAGGGTTTGGCGCCCTCATCGGCGACCTGGACCTGAACCTCGTCAGGAAAAATAAGGTGCGAGACATCGCGTTTAACAATGGCGTTTTTCATCGCCAGCGTCATCAATTCGGCATGGCTGGAATTTTGCAAAACCGTCTGGCTGAAGGCGCTGACAGCACTAAAGGCGCTGGCAAGATCAATTTCCTGGAACGCGCCGGGGCCGAATACCTGGGTATTGACCTGGCCGGTCAGCGCCAGCACCGGGGCGCGGTCGACCTTGGCATCCCACAAGCCCGTCAACAGGTTGGTGGCGCCAGGCCCGGCAATCGACAGGCATGCCGCCGGTTTTCCGGTCAACTTGGCATAGCCCGAGCAAGCAAACGCCGCCGCGCCTTCGTGGCGAATGCCGATAAAGGCAAGATTGCCCTTCATTTCCTGGTGTCTCAGGGCTTCGGCCAGCCCCAGGTTGGAATGCCCAACCATGCCAAAAACGTGGGTTACGCCCCAGTTGACCATGGTTTTTACCATAACATCGGAAATGGTTTCCTGAGCTTTGGCTTCTGGCTCAATCCCAACATAAATACCATCAGAGCGTGCCTCAACCGGGTACATTTTCTGGCCACTATCTTCGTGGCCGCCCGGGGGTCTGCCGGTCAGCGGATCAAAATCCCAGCCGTGCCAGGGGCATCTTAACCAGCACTGGTCACCCTCACCGCGTTCGATCGAGCCTTCGCCCAGGGGGCCGCCCTGGTGCGGGCATTTGTTTTCCATCGCGGCATACTGGCCGTTAAATCTTACCAGCGCCAAAGTTACCCCTTGGGCATGGACGGATTTGACACGGCCTTCGGCGACATCGCCAATCCCGGCCACCTTGCACCAGTTCAGTTTTTCGGAATTGTTGTCAGCCATAACCCTCTCCCTTGGCCTTATCTTAGGGAGAAATAAGGTGGCGGTCTATGTTTTCCCGCGACTTCAAACAAAAGTGATGGCAAAAAAATTGTTTTTATCAGGCAGTTAATTGATCAGCAATGGGAAGAGCTCTAATGCGTTTGCCGGTAGCCTGGAAAAGTGCGTTGCAAAGTGCCGGTGCCAAAGGCGGCATTGCAGGCTCTCCCATGCCCTTTGGGGGTTTGCTGCTGCGCACCACTTCTATATTTATCTCCGGGGGGGCCATACCAATTCGCATCATGACGTATTGGTCAAAATTTCCTTCGACGATTTTCCCAGCATTTAGGGTTATTTTTTGACCCAAGGCTGCGGAAAGGCCGTCGTTGATTGAGCCTTCGGTTTGCGCTTTAATGCCATTGATATTGACAGCAATTCCGCAATCAACCGCACTGTTTACTCGCAAAATTTTAAGGGTATCATCTGCGGTTACCTGAACATCAATGACGTGGGCCACATAAGACCCGAACGTGAAATGTCCGGCGATACCCCGGCCAAACCCCTTGGCAACAGGGGTTTCCCATTTGGCTTTTCGGGCCGCGATTTTAAGGACATTTGCCATCCTTCCAGTATCAAAGATTGGGCCGCCGTGTTGCCCATAAGGAATTTCCCGCGGAGAGCCCAGAACGCGAAGCCTAAAAGCAAGCGGATCTTCCCCTATTTCATGAGCAATTTCATCCACCAGGCTTTGCACAGCAAAACGTTAGCAGTATGGCCGGGGGCACGCCAGGGACCAGTTGGCACGGCTGTTTCAACAAAGAAATAATCTAACTTCATGTTTTCAACTAATTGTGCCGGAAAATCATCAAGCCACATTTCAGGAATATAAATATTTTCAGACGGGACGCCTGGACGCCGGAAATAACGCCCAGTAGAAGCCAGTTTATGGTGCCAGGCAATAATGTCACCCTTACTGCCCAGGCCTATCCGAAATTTGTGTTTTACCAGCGGCCGATAAAAGTCATTCCGCATATCATCTTCACGGGTCCATAAAACATGAACCGGCTTGCCGCCGATGGCCTTTGAAACTTGCACGGCCTCAGGAACGTAATCTTCGTCCAATCGCCGGCCAAAACCCCCGCCTGAGCGGGTAACCCGGACGTTAATTTGCTCCGGGGTGAAACCGGTCCACTTGGCGGCAGCGAATACACAGTCTGAACTGTCCTGAGTAGAAACTATGATGTCACAGCCATCTTCCCGGACATGGGCGATGCAGCCTTGGGGCTCCAGGGTGGCGTGGGAAACAAATGGAAGGCTATATTCCCGCTCAATAATTTTGTCGGCGCCATCAATAGCGCTATCAAAATTGCCATCATTGCGGATGGTTTGGCCCGGTTCATTCATTTGCGCCTGGATTTTTTCATCAAGGCTTTTCGATGACACGTCCCTCATCGGGCTATCGGTCCATTTCACCTTTAGGCGTTCTCGTCCCTTCAACGCCAGCCAGTGGCTATCAGCAACAACCGCGACACCATCGGCAATTGGCGTGAAGGCAAAATCCCCCATTGGTTCTGGCCCTTCCACAGCAACAACATGCCGCACACCAGGAAGAGCAAGAGCTTCACTTGCATCAAAGGATACAAGCTTGGCACTCAGGCTAGGCGCGCGCAAGATTACCGCGTGAAGCATGCCTGGAATTTCCGCATCGATGCCGTATTCCATCTGGCCCCGAACGATCTGCTCAACCCCCTTCATTTTTTGAGAGGTTCCAATAATCTTGAATTCATTGGGATTTTTCAAAGGGGTTGGCGTGTCGGGTTCAGGAATGGTTACCGCCGCTGCCGCCAGTTCACCGTAAGAAAGTCGGCGTCCACCTGATACGTCGATAACAAAGTTTTCTTCTGTTCTACAGTCTGATGGGCTGACATCCCAGTGATTGGCCGCCACCAGGACAAGACGTCTTCGCACCTCTGCTCCGGCCTGACGCAAAAAATTAAACATATCAGAAATTGATGTACTGCCGCCGACATCCTGACTTCCGTGTAACCAACGGTAACCCTCTCCATTTTCCCGCGGGACGAGACGGACCGGAAGTTGTTTTACAGAAATGGATTCAAAATCCGCATCAAGTTCCTCAGCCAATAGCATTGGCAAAGAGGTATGAACCCCTTGCCCAATTTCCGGTTTTGGGACATGAATAATGATGCTGTTATCCGGCCGAATTTCTACAAAAAACCCGATTCTGGAACTTAATGAGGCCCCATTCGCCAGGGCTTTCAAGGGCAAACCAACCATCAGGCCGCCTATTCCGGTGGCTGAAAATTGTAAGAACTGTCGGCGGGTTGGATTTGAAATTGCACCCATATCACATCCCACTCCGTTTGAGTTTTGCAGCCCTGTGGATGGCTTTTCTGATGCGGTAATAGGTGCCGCACCGACAGATGTTAGTCAGGTTTTCATTGATATCTTCATCGCTGGGGTTGGGGTACTTTTCTAGAAAATCTACAGCCGCCATAATCTGGCCTGCTTGACAGTACCCGCATTGGGGGACGTCCTCATCAATCCAGGTTTGCTGGACCGGATGCAAAGCCGTTTCCTTGGCTAGCCCCTCAATGGTGGTAATGTTTGCGCCGTCCAACAGGCTCACCTGAACAATGCATGAGCGCACGGCAACCCCGTCAATATGAACCGTGCAAGCGCCACACTGCCCTATGCCACAGCCAAATTTGGTGCCCTTGAGGTTTAAATTCTCGCGCAAAAACCATAGTAGCGGCATTTCAGAATCGCCATCAAAAGTGTGTGTTTGCCCGTTTACGGTAACCGAGACCATGAACTATTTTCCTGTCGTAACTTTGCGCCCACCTTAAAGACTTCGAGGCTCTTTAATTAAAGGAACCCGTGAAGCGGCTAAAACCGCCCGCAAAAGAACAAGTATCAATGGTCAATGGAATTGGATTTTATTGGATTGTTTTCAGGATTTTTTTCAAGGAACGCCAGCCCTGACGGCTCATGGATCTTTTTGCGCCGTCCTTCATGATGGCGAAATTTTTGCCGGTTGGCCCTTTTTCAATTTGCTTGAGGAAATTAATATTAATGATTGTTGAGCGATGCACCCGGACAAAGCTTTCAGAATCAAGATTATTCTCAAGGTCGCGCATGGTTTTTTTAATCCACGAGCGGCTGTCCTTGAGATGCAAGACCGAATAATAATCCTGGGCCTCAATCCAGAAAACCTCGGATAGTTTGATTACTTCAGAAACCTTGCCGGTTTTAACCACCAGATGTTTTCCAATTTTGGAGGAAAACGTTCTTTCATTTATGCCCCTAACCAATCCAAAATAGAAAGCTGATCCCCAGTACAGGAATAAATTGAAGAAAAACCAGAAAATAAAGAACCATTGAAACACCCCGTAGCGGGTGTTCTCGACCCCGAGAAAAGGACTGAAGTTTTCACTGAACCATTTGAACCAAAGCACATTCAGGGCTGCAACCGTAAACGCCGCGACAATATGACTTGGTATATTCCAGCGCTGGATGCCTTGACGGACGATCTTTCCCTTTGGCAGGGAAAACACGGCAAAAATTAAAACCCAGGGAAACCAGGAAACGAATTGCCACAAAAAAATCTCCCAAAATCCAGCCACCGGGTTGTCCGAAAAATACACCACACGGTAAAATATTGCCCCGGCCAGCAGGGTTACAACTGCCAATAATGCAAACGTGCCATAAAAAAAATTTCTGTGGTCAGAACTTTCCAATGGCTATGTCCCCCCTATTCCAAACGGGTGGCGCTCCATGACATAACACAGGCAATCTTCGCGGATGATGGTTATATCCTTGGTCAGCATCGACGGCATGACCCCGGTGCGGGTCTTGAGCAGACCTTCTTCGACCAGGAAATAATCATCGGTAACATCATCGCCACTTTCATTGCAGACCGTGATCGGGGGTTTGCCATTGCCGTTGACCCGGCCAAGGATAGTCCCTGATGGCAGTTCGGTGAAATTGTACTGATCAAGGTGATCGACAAACCGAAGGTCAACCTTCTCGCTGCCAAATCCGAAGGTTGTCGCTTTGTCCACCGTGACCCGCCCCACGGTATGGAACAGGTTGATATCACGGCGGGCAACATCGTGGTCCGGCAGCTTTGACAAATGCAGGCAGGCGGACAAGAATTCCTCGGCATGGTCGACCCCGCTTTGGTCTCCGGCCTTGCCGCATTCCACCGTCACCGACGGACAAATTTCAGAAAACGCCAGCGACTGGGCGCCCTTGGGCAGGCGGAAATAAACCACGGTCCGGCTGAAAAAAGAGGCCAGGTGCAAAGGTGCGGCATCCAGCTTGTTAACCGCCGCATAGTGTGGGTTCATGCCCGAGGTGTTGTGGACGTCAACACTGGCAAACGGGCGCCTTTGTTCCATGATCTTGAAAACCTCGGTGCAAGCTTTTTGCTCAGGAGTTCCGGTTTCCACGCCACCGGGCCAAATGCGGTTGAAATCGGGTTGTCCCGGCAGTTGCCTGAGACCCTTAGCCGCGGCCTGAGAGTTGCCGATGAATAACGACATGGATCGTGGTAATGGACCTATTCCGCTGCCGTATGTGGTTTTGGCCAACACCCGTTGGATCGCTTCAAACCCCACGGTTTCATTGCCGTGCAACAGCACCGAGACGAAAAGCGGCTGCGGGCGTTTCCCCTCCAGGGTGATCAGGGTCGGCCCCGGCAGGATTTCATGCAGGGTTGTCGGGCTGGCCTCAAAAAATCCGGCCGGAAGTGTGTCCAGTGTTGTCAGCATTTATTTTTCAGCATTTAAACCGGCCAGGTATGGACGGGATTGCCCTTTTCCTGGTTTTCATAATAAGCGGCGCACAGCGCCTCAAGATCATTGCCGCACTTTTTCATATAGGCGCGCTGCCAGGTGGCGCCGTTCTGGCCGCTCTTGGTCCGCGCTTCAATGATATCCAAATAATTTTCACAATCGGCCTTATCGATACCCAGCTTGCGCAGGCCTTTTTTAGCCATCGGCAGCAAAACCTCCAAAATTAAATCCTTGAGTACATAATGACCTTCCTTCCAGACCACTTGCGCATCAAGGCCGTGACGCGCCGCCTGGTAAAAATTATCACGCGCCTCATAAAACGGAATATCCCAGACCAGGTCGGGCATTTCCTGGACTAGCATTTCCACCATCCCGAAGAAAAAGGCGCTGGTGGCGATCTGGTCAATAATCGTCGGCCCGGCGGGAATAACCCTTTGTTCAATGCGGAGATGCGGGGTGCCATCCGCCTCTTCACCAAGAATTGGCCGGGTCCAGCGCCAGATCGTGCCGTTGTGCAGTTTGGTGTGGCGCATTTTTTGCGGCGGGTCGTCAAACAGGCGCGGCAGCAACACCGGATAACGCTGGCGGTTGGCCTGGAATACCCCGAACAGTGAATTTTCGATATACCGCACCCCAAAGGTTACTCGTTCGCAATAATCCCACTTGCCGACCGAAACCGCACGTTCGAAAAGAGGAATTCGGGTTTCTGCCCAGAGATTCCTGCCAAAAAGATACGGTGAGTTGGCGGCAACCCCGACCAATGCAGCGGAAGCCATTTTTGAAGCATTGTAATAGCGGATGCCGTTATGTGGTTTGACCTTAAGGTGAATCTGGAACGAAGTTGCCGCCGCCTCCAGCATGACATCGGTATGCACGGTATGGATGCCGTCGTTTAATTTGAGATTAAATTCGATCGGCTTGCCCTTCCTGAGGGACAGTATCTGTTTGTTGATGGCCTTGAAACGTTTTGCAAACGACATGTTTTCCGGGCACAGGTCCCGGTTTTTCAAGGTCGGTAAAATCCCGATCATCAGAATTTTAAGACCCATGTCATCAGCGGTTTTTCTGGCATCATCCCAGGTTTTTTGTAATCCCTTGTGCAGCCGGCTCAGGGCCTTGCCGCGCAGCATTTCAGGCTTACCATTAAATTCGATATTGAAAAGCGACAGCTCGTGAACAACAAAGGGGTTGTTGAGCGCTTTCAGGAATTCATGATTTTTCGGGGCTGGTTGAAAATGCTCATCAACCAGGCAGGCCTCCAACTCAAACCCCCCGGAGGCGCCGGTTTCTGAAAACCGGTGTTTGGAAAACCATACTTCCAGCAGGTCGGCCTCTTCGCGCAACCGCCGGTCAAATTCGCGGAAGTCTTCCTTGGTGAATTCCGTTTTTTCGAGTTCTTCTCCCATAGCGAAAGTTTTAAAGCAAAGAAAAGGCGGGTCAAGGGTGGGAGTTCAAAAAATTAACAAGGAAGCCAAATTTTGGCCGACTTGCCTCTAAGGGGGTGTTTGGGGCATAATGGCTTTTGTGAGAGATAACATGACTGTTGCCGATATCCTGAAAACCAAGGGCGGGGAAATTTTTTCTGTTGATGGCAATGACAGTATCCTGCATGCCCTGAAAATAATGAAAGAAAAGCACATCGGTGCTGTGCTGGTCATGGCCGGGGCGGGAAAGATCGCCGGGGTACTGTCTGAGCGCGACATCGTCCGGGCGCTCCCCGATCAGGGTGGCGACCTCTTGAAAAAATCGGTATCCGACCTGATGACCAAGGATGTGGTCACCTGCAAACCATCGCATTCAATCCAGCAAGTCATGGAGGTCATGACCAAGGGCCGGTTCCGCCACCTGCCGGTTGTTGAAGGGAAAAAACTGGTTGGGTTGATCAGTATTGGCGATGCCGTCAAGGAACGCATTGCCGAAACCGAACATGAGGCCGAGGCGCTCAGGGCCTACATCACCACGGGATAATCAAAGGATAATCAAAGAATAATTTCTAAAAAAGGATTAAAAACCAAAGCGAGCCAGCAACCAGGGCAAAGAGGCCAATAAAAACCACTGTCTTGACCAGCCACCACACCACCTTGAAGGCGATGTAAAGTACAAGGACGAAAATTAGAAGTTCAACCATTTTTCTTATTTCGTGATGATTTCCCTGAATTCAAGGCCTCGCCCCAGTTCACGCTTGCGAATCCTGCCCCCAAATGTCAATGTCAGCCCGAATTCAAGGAGTGAAAATGTTCCCATTATCGGTCTTTTTCAAAAAGCTTATCCGCGTCGGCACCCTCACCGTAATCGATGCCGAAGGCGCCAGCCACACCTTTGGCGGCACCGATGGGCCGGTTGCAACCATTCGCCTGACAAAAGAATTCAGGCCGTGGTGGGTGGCGTTAAAACCCGATCTCAGGGCCGGCGAAGCCTATATGGACGGCAGCCTGATACCGGAAGGTGACCATGGCATTTATGATTTCATGTTTCTGGTTTCAAAAAACATGGAATGGCGCCCGGACAACCCATTTCATATGATGGGCGGCGACCCCTGGTCGCGTTTCAAGGGCTGGCTCAGTCAAATCAACCCAACCGGGCGCTCAAGGCAAAACGTCGCCCACCATTACGATCTTTCCACCGATCTTTATGACCTGTTCCTGGATCCTGACCGCCAATATTCCTGTGCTTATTTCAAAAAACCCACCGACACCTTGGAGCAGGCCCAAGAAAACAAGAAAGCCCTGATTGCCAAAAAATTGTTGCTGAAGAAAAGCCATACCGTTCTGGACATCGGCTGTGGCTGGGGTGGGCTCGGCTTGGCGCTTCACCAAAAATCCGGCGCAAACCTTACCGGCATTACCCTAAGCGAGGAACAGCTTAAAGTTGCCAAGGAGCGGGCCAAAAAGGCCAACGCGGGCCCCGGCCTGGAGTACCGTTTGCAGGATTACCGCGAGGTTCGCGAAACCTTTGACCGCATCGTCTCGGTGGGGATGTTTGAACACGTCGGGCGGCGTAACTACCAGACGTTTTTCAAGAAGGTGTACGAGTGTCTGGATGACGACGGCCTTGCCCTTATTCATACCATTGGCCGCGCCGATGGCCCGGGCGCCACCGATCCGTGGACGCTGAAATATATCTTTCCGGGCGGTTATACCCCGGCGCTTTCAGAGTTGGCGCCCTATATTGAAAAATCCGGGCTTTATATCACTGATCTGGAGGTATGGCGGCTGCATTATGCCGAAACTTTGAAGGAATGGCGCAAGCGCACTTTCCAGCATAAAAAGAAAATCATCAAGCTTTATGACGAACGGTTTTTCCGGATGTGGGATTTTTACCTGACCACCGCCGAGGTTGCTTTCCGACATCTCGGCCACGTGGTGTTCCAGATCCAGCTCGCCAAAAAACCCGGCGGCGCGCCGCTGACCCGGGATTATCTGAAATAGTTACCCCTAGCGCACCTGTTTTGGGGATTTATCATTGCAGGTGCATCCCGCCCCGGTGCTTGCCAATAAAAATGTGAACGCCAGCAACCCTAATACAACAAAGCGTATTCCACTCGTCAAAAATTACATGGCTCCCTCTTATTGGTTACTTTACTCTTAACCTTTAGCATTCATGCAGGTCAGGACAGCATTATCGAAGGTTTCCTGTTGATCGGCCATGGCCCCGGCTTCTTTTTCTTTAGCTTTTTTATTTTTACTGCCTTTCAAATACCCGGCGAGACCACCTGCAATGGCGCCAACGGCAGCCCCTTTGCCGGCTTTGTCAGCCACCACTTCGCCACCAACGGCACCAACGGCAGCACCAGCGCCAACGCCGATAACCGTACTTTTAACAACCGAGCCTTCCTTGGATTCTGGTGCTTCGCCGGCGGGCGGGGGGCCAACAGTTTCATAGGCCCACATTTCGCAGGCGGCAATATCCTGGTTTAAAGCGGCATTTTCGGCCGTGTCTTCGGTGGCTTCTTCTTCATGGGCAATGACTGCGCTAGTGAGAAGTAAGGCAGCGGTACAGGGAATTAGTATTTTTAATGGTGACATGGGGGAATCCTCTCTGTTTGTCGATCTTGAGATGTAATTTACCACAGTTTCAGAAAAACTTTAAGAAATGGCTAATCCACGCCAATGATCAAG
>Ga0114949_10002711_pt1 | contig 11081 bp, 12 predicted proteins | sample N074metaG_FD_83505 | JGI IMG/M metagenome (GOLD analysis project Ga0114949, IMG submission 83505) | Deep subsurface microbial communities from Kermadec Trench to uncover new lineages of life (NeLLi) - N074 metaG | ecosystem: Environmental > Aquatic > Marine > Ocean trench > Sediment | place... | reverse complement strand
GGAATCGAACCCCTGACCTCGTGAATGCCATTCACGCGCTCTCCCAACTGAGCTACGCCCCCGCTATATTTGACGGCTTGGACAGCCTTCCGATGGGAACACGGCAAGCTATAGAAGCGTTGAGATGGTGTCAACGGATCGCGCATCTACGGGTGAACTTCGGGGCTGATCCTGGGTATCAGAGATCGAGTTGCGAATTGTGACAATATCCGCCCCTGATCGCCCCTAGCGGCGGGGCGAAAAACGGGTATATACAGGCCAAAATGATCCAAGAAAAGAAGAAGACTGCCAAGAAGGCCACGAAGAAGCGCGTGACCAAGCGGCGGAGGCGTACTACAGCCTCTATCTCCGTGAATGAGGACGACCGCGACCTGCTCGACCAGTATCTATTCGAGGTGAGCAAGACTCCGCTGCTCACACCACAACAAGAGATCGATCTGGCGAAGAAGGTCCGGGCGGGCGACCAGGAGGCGATGCAGGAGCTTGCCAAGCGCAATCTTCGGTTCGTGATCTCGGTGGCCAAGAAGTACCAAAATCGAGGACTCCCTCTCACCGATCTGATCGGTGAGGGCAACGTGGGGCTACTCACCGCAGCTCGGAAGTTTGATCCGGATCAAGGTGTGAAATTCATCTCATACGCCGTTTGGTGGATCCGGCAGGCCATTCTGGCTTCGCTAGCTCGGCAGGGTCGGACGGTGCGGGTACCGCTGAACCGAACGGCCGATCTGTCCAAGATCGTCAAGACGGCTGAGGCGCTCAGGCAGGAGTTTCGCCGGGAGCCCACGCCGGAAGAGATCTCCAGGGCCACGGGCCTGTCGTTGGAAGTCGTGCAGTCTCTCGCAGCGCTCAATACGGGAGAGGTGCGGCTCGACGCTCCCCTGGATCCGGATGGAGACAGGGCGCTCATCGAGCGGTTCATCGCCGAGGACCTTCCGGATACGGAAGAGTCCACGATGGAGCGGTTCCTGAGTGACGAGATCGAGCAAGCGTTGACGACGCTTCCGGCGCGTGATGCCAAGGTGCTCCGGCTCTACTTCGGACTGGACGGCGGCCGCGAGCACACCCTCGAGGAAATCGGCGGCATGCTCGGTGTTACCCGCGAGCGGGTCCGTCAGCTCCGTGACCGGGCGCTCAAGCGCCTGCGAGAGGGCGAGGTCGGGAAAGCCTTGGCGAGCTTCGCAGCGTAAACACGCGGTAGCACGGTAATGCGGTAAGACGGGAGGTCCTGGTGGCCTCCCGTCTTGCTTGGGTAGAAAACTTCCCGTATTCCCGACTTACCGCTCTCTTGTCTTACCCTCATATTTGCCCCGTGAAAAACATCCTCTCACTTCGGGTCTACAAGTGGCTCCTGGCCATTGGCCGCGCGGCCTCGTTCACTTACGACGTCGGGCGCTCGATGCGAGAGATCGATGTTTGGGGCCCTCGCACGGTGATTCAGATGCGGCGCCTTGGCGTCCAATCGCTGCCGGTCGCGCTCTTCATCGCCCTGTTCATCGGTATCGTGCTTGCTTTGCTGTCGGAGTACAGCTTTTCGGGCGCTGTACCGATGTATTTCGTGGGCACGCTCGTTGGGAAGACGATCATGATGGAGCTGGCGCCGGTCCTGACTGGGTTGGCGCTGGCCGGGCGGATCGGCGCCAATATCGCTGCCGAAATCGGAACCATGCGGGTCACGGAACAGGTCGATGCCTTGGAAACGCTCGCCTACAATCCCCTCTCGTTCCTGGTGGTCCCGAGGGTCATTGCCGCGACGATCATGGTGCCGCTCGTCGTGGCGCTCGCCATGGGTGTCGGGGTCACATCCGGGTGGATCACTGCTATTACCCGGCTCGACTTGACGACGCCTGAATTCTTGAAGGGGCTTCGGTTGTTCTATGAACACAAGGACATCTGGTTTGGTTTGGTGAAGGGCGCGTCGTTCGGGTTTTGTATCGCAGTGATCGGTTCCTTCAAGGGATTGCACACCTTGGGCGGCGCCGAGGGTGTGGGCAAAGGCACCACCGAGGCCGTAGTGCTGGGCGCATCGATGATTTTGGTCTTGGACGCATTCTGGGCCGTGGTCTTGCTATGAAACTGAGGCCTGCGGCCCCATGATCAGTTTCCGCGATGTTGAGAAGAGCTTTGGAGACAAGCACGTGCTGCGGGGGTTCTCTCTCGAGGTACCGGAAGGACAGACTACGGTCGTGATTGGCTACTCGGGAAGCGGCAAGAGCGTGGCCTTGAAGCACGTGGTGGGATTGCTGAATCCGGACCGCGGCGAGGTAGAAGTCGACGGACAGATCGTGCACGATCTCGATCGCGAGGGATTGGTCGCGATGCGGTCCAAGATTGGGTTCGTATTCCAGTTTGCGGCGCTTTTCGATTCCATGAACGTCCGAGAGAACATCACCCTTGGCCTCGAGCGCCAAGGGATGGCCAAGAGTGAGATGGCACAGCGAGTGCGGGAATCGTTGGCGTTGGTCGATCTCGAGGGGGTTGAAGAACGAGACCCATCTGAGCTTTCCGGCGGCATGCGCAAACGGGTTGGTATCGCCCGAGCGATCGCGCTCCGTCCGCGATACATTCTTTACGACGAGCCCACGATGGGACTCGATCCTGTGACGGCCTCAGTGGTCAACGAGTTGATGATCCGCACACGCGAACGACTTGGCGTGACTGCGATCGTCGTGACGCACGACATGAATAGTGCCTACAGGGTGGGGGATCGTATCGCCATGTTGTACAAGGGACAGATCAGGCAAGTCGGTACGGTCGATCAGATCCAGCGTACGCACGATCCTATCGTCCGTCAGTTCATCGAAGGTCGGCCTGACGCGTCGGGCGATCCCGAGGTTCCGGGGTTCGAGGAGACCGTGGTTTGAGGCGGCGCGACGAAGTGTTGGTCGGCGCTACGATCATCGCCGCCCTTGCGGCAATCATTTTCGGGGGGTTGTACCTATCCTCCCAGGAACTCGGGCAGCGTACCGAGATCCGGCTGGCGCGATTCCGGACCACCGGTGGGTTGGGGGTGGGGGCGCCCGTTACCTTGCGTGGCGTGCGCATTGGCAGGGTAAACGGCATCCGCCTCGGTGTCGGAAACCTCGTGGATGTAGATCTCAAGATCAATGAAGACGCGTCGCTTGGTGGGCTCCTCCCAAATCGCCCAGCGGTGATCGTGGCGTCCGCATCGCTCTTTGGCGAATGGGAGGCGCGGTTGATCGATCTCGATCTTCCCCCGGATGATCCCAACGTGCTGGCAGACCTCGCCCTCGTGATGGAGGCGAGCGACGACGGTGCTTGGCCCGGCGCCACACTCCCCGACATTGGTGAGTTGACGGCGCAAGCGTCGCGGATCGCCGGTAACATCACGGATATCTCCGATCGTGTGACTACCGTATTGGACGATGAAGCGGTTGGCGACCTCCAGCAGTCGATCCGCGACTTCGCGAATACGGTCCAGAACATCAACCTGATGGCCGAACAGCAGCGCGATGTGTTTGGGATGGTCGCGAAGAACGTGGAGCAGACCTCGACCCTCCTTACAGATGCTGCCTTGCGGCTTCAGATGACACTGGCGCGAGTCGACTCGGCCACGACTGACGGGGAACTGTCGATCATCTTGGACAATACGGCCACGATCTCGACGGAAGCGGCGGCGATGTTGGGAGACCTCGGGTCGATCGTCGCCGTGGTGCGGGCGAACGAAGCGACTATTGGGCGGCTGTTCGCCGGGGCCGACACGATACTCGCTAACCTCGAAGCGGGGCGGGGCACCGCGGGACTGTTGTTGAGCGACAGCGCATTGTACCAGGAGGCCACGCTTGCGATCATGGAGTTGCGTATGCTTCTCGCCGATATTCAGGCGAATCCTAGAAAATATTTCAAATTTTCGGTCTTCTAACCAGAAGAGATGGGACAGAAGGGACAGATGGGAAAGGCAAACAAAACCAGTCCCCCCAGTCCCACCTGATCCATGCAAGCGCGAATCGAGACTTCTGCCGGCGGTGTGGTAGTGCGATGCACGCCTCAGGGCCCCACATTTCTCGTCATTCTCGACAGCTACAAGAACTGGGGGTTCCCCAAGGGCCACCTCGATGGTGACGAAACACCCGAACAAGCCGCTCGTCGCGAGGTTGCTGAGGAGGCGGGACTCGCCGATCTTGTCATGCACAAAGAGCTTGCGGTTATCGATTGGTTCTTTCGGTTTCGCGGACGGTTGATCCACAAGTACTGTCATTTCTTCCTGTTCGAATCGGAGGAAGGCGACCCCGTTCCGGAGCTGGGCGAGGGCATTACGGAATGCCGCTGGGTTGGGTACGAAGACGCGCTCTCGACGATCCGATATGAAAATGCGCGTAATGTGTTGCGTGAAGCTGAAGAGGCCGCCCATATAATCTGCTCATGACGGTCCTCATTCCCTTCCTCCATGGCAACCGCAAAGTTCGCCAGACGATCAGGCGAGGCATGCCCAGGCGCGGCGTCCGGGTCGCGACATGCCGGTCGCCCGAACGGCTGCGGATGCTGTTCGATCGTGAACTCATTGACGCGGTCGTCATCGACGTGCGTGCGGCGTGGGCGACCCCCGCGCTCGACCTGATTCCGCTCTATCCACGGATCCCGTTCTTTGGCTTGGCCCGATTCCGTCCCGACGATGGTGTGCTGCTGGGCGTGTGTCGCGAAAGGGGTGTGCGTGATGTGTTCGTCGAGGGAGTGGATGGGTTGGCCGCCGGTGAACTCATTGCCAGCCGCACGGCTTCGAGCGTGCGGAGGGAGGCGTTGGGGGGCGCACCGAGGATGCTGCGTTTGATCGATGACCTGCAGGTGCGCGCGTGGGAAGAAGTCCTTAACCGAGCAGGCACCCCGACGACGACCTCTGAAATAGCGAAGGCATTGAAGCAGACGCGCGAACATCTCTCGCGAGAGTTTGGGGCCGGTGGTGCGCCCAACCTCAAACGCGTGATCGATCTCGCTCGGGTCGCCTGGGCGGCGGATTTGTTGGGCAATCCGGGCTATAGGGTCGCCAGTGTGGCATCGATCCTCGGATACGCCTCGCCGAGCCACCTCGCCGAATGCGGAAGGCGCGTGGCTGGCGCTACCCCTGCCGAGCTAGGTAGGATGGGTCCGCGGGGAGTGCTGGACCGGTTCCGGCGGGGGCGGATGAGGAGTCGCATTTAGTCGACAGCCGATGGTCGATCGCCCCCGGATTCCGAGACTCGCAGGCCATCGACGACCGACTATTCACCATCGACCGGGTTGGGGTGGCGGCGGCGGGTGTTTGTGATATTTTTCACAAGTTATTCGGCCCTGCCACTTTTGGCCCTTCTACTATAGGAAAAGCGAACGCGGTTATGGCAACAGATTCCACCTTGCGTCCTGGCGAGCTGAAGGATGTCCTCCTCAAGGAAATCGCGGCGGCAGATCTCGAATCGCTCGACACTCGAGAGGTCGGGACGATTCTAGAGGTGAAGGACGGCACCGCTCGGGTCTATGGTCTGATGTCGGCCATGGCCGGCGAGATGCTCGAGTTTCACGCCTCGAAAACCGGCGAAACTGTCACCGGGTTGGCCTTGAACCTCGAGGAAGACAATCTCGGGGCAGTGATTCTTGGCGAGTACCTGCATCTCAAGGAGGGCGACGAAGTTCGGTGCACGGGCCGGGTGCTCGAGGTGCCCGTGGGTGATGCGATGGTGGGGCGTGTGGTGGACCCGCTGGGCAATCCGGTAGACGGACTGGGCCCGATCAAGACGACCCTTAGCCGGAAGGTCGAATCGGAGGCGCCGGGCATTGTGGCTCGTGAGCCGGTGAACGAGCCGCTCCAGACTGGCATCAAGGCGGTCGACTCGATGATCCCGATCGGGCGAGGCCAGCGTGAGTTGATTATTGGGGACCGTGGAACCGGAAAGACGGCCATCGCACTCGACACGATCATCAACCAAAAGGGCCAGGGCGTCATTTGTGTCTACGTAGCCATCGGTCAAAAGAAATCGACCGTGGCGTCCGTGGTCGAAAAGCTCAAAGAGTTCGGCGCGATGGAGTACTCGATCGTCGTCGTGGCGGGCGCGGCCGACCCGGCTCCACTGCAGTTCATAGCTCCCTACGCGGGCGCCGCGATCGCCGAGTACTTCATGTACGACAAGAAGGGTGCGACCCTTTGCGTGTACGACGACTTGTCGAAGCACGCTACGGCTTACCGGCAGTTGTCACTAGTTTTGCGGCGTCCGCCTGGCCGCGAAGCGTACCCCGGTGACGTGTTTTATCTGCATTCTCGCTTGCTCGAGCGCTCCGCCAAGCTTAGCAAGGCGATGGGCGGCGGGTCGCTAACGGCGTTGCCCGTGATCGAAACGCAGGCCGGCGACGTGTCGGCTTACATCCCAACCAACGTCATCTCTATTACGGACGGCCAGATCTATCTCGAGACCGACCTGTTCAATTCGAACCTTCGTCCCGCCATCAACCCGGGGATTTCGGTATCTCGGGTCGGTGGGAACGCCCAGATCAAGGCGATGAAATCCGTTTCCGGTCGTTTGCGCCTCGAGTACGCGCAGTATCGTGAACTCGAAGCGTTTGCACAGTTTGGTTCGGATCTGGATGCGGCAACCCAACGCCAACTCGCCCGCGGTAAACGGATCGTCGAGGTTCTCAAGCAACCGCAGTATGTCCCGATGTTGGTCGAACACCAGATCTGCGTCATTTTTGCGGTCACGAATGGGTATCTCGACGAGGTCGACGTTGACAAGGTGCGGGAGTGGGAATCCGATCTCCTGGAGTTCATCGATGCGAAGCACGACAAGCTCCTGACGGACATCCGAACCAAACGGGTGCTCGACGACGAGATCGAGGCTGCGCTCCGCCAGGCGCTCGACGAGTTCAAAGCGCTGCGGTAAGGCTGAATGGCCCAGATACGAGACCTCAAACGGCGGATCAAATCCGTCGAGAACACGCGCCAGATAACCAAGACCATGGAAATGGTCGCGACGTCGCGCCTGAAGCGGGCGCGGGATCGGGTGGTGGCGGCGCGCCCCTACGCGCAGGCGTTGAGTGACGTCATTTCCAACCTGTACGATCCTGAATTGGAAGAACGCTTTCCCTTGCTGCGGCAAGTTGGAGAGCCCGAACGCGCGGCTGTAGTTCTCATTACGTCCAATCGCGGTCTCTGTGGTGCATTCAATTCGAATCTCATCAAAGCGGCGAGGGCACACGTCGAAGAGTTGGAAGCCCGTAGTGTGTCAGTCGAAACCCACGGGATTGGACGCAAGGGCATCGGGTTCTTCAAGTACATAGGCCGGACCTGGGCCACCGAACGCATCGACATTGGCGATCGCCCAACCAGTGAGGATGCGGACAGCGTGATCACGCCGTTGATGGAGCGGTTTGCGAGTGGTGAGTTGGATCAGGTAGACGTGGTGTTCGCGAAGTTCAATAACCCGTTGTCGACTCCCCCAACAATCTTGCCAGTGTTGCCAATTGCCCCTCCATCAGCGGGCGGGCGGAATGGTGGGACAGTGGGACAGCGGGACAGTGGGACAAGTCCCCAGAATTTTATTCTCGAGCCGTCAGCGGAGCGCATTCTCGAAGGAATGCTCCCGCTCTACGTGCGAAACCAGATGTATCGGGCGCTGGTCGAAACGGCAGCGTCCGAACACGGAGCGCGGCGGACGGCGATGAAGAGTGCGACGGACAGTGCGGGAGATATGATCGACACGCTGCGGCGGACGTTCAATCGCGCCAGGCAAGCACAGATCACAGAGGAGATTGCGGAGATCGTTGGAGGGGCGGAGGCGTTGAGCGGATGATAGCCTCGATAGCCGATAATCGAGAGTGGGTCTCCCGGTACAGGGACCGTCGGCCATCGACCATCGACTTCTGAGCAAGAAAAGGAACACACAACGAATGGCAACAGCAAACATCGGAAAAATCGTTCAAATCATCGGCCCCGTGATCGACGCGGAGTTTGGCCCTGAGAACCTGCCGGATCTCTACGCAGCTTTGGAGATGACGTCGGATACTGACGGGCAGTCGAACAAAGTGGTCGCCGAAGTACAGCAACATATCGGGCGCAATCAGGTGCGCGCGGTGGCTATGAGTTCAACCGATGGCCTAGTTCGCGGGTCGGACGTGGTCGATACCGGCGCGCCGATTTCGGTTCCGGTCGGCGAAGTGGTGCTCGGCCGGATCTTGAACGTGTTGGGTGAGCCCGTCGACGATGGGGACCCGATTCCAGACGACGTCGAACGGTGGCCAATTCACCGCGAACCGCCGCCGTTCACGGCACTCGAGCCCAAGACCGAAGTGTTCGAAACGGGTATCAAGGTGGTCGATCTCATCGCCCCGTTCGTGAAGGGTGGAAAGATCGGTCTCTTTGGTGGCGCCGGCGTAGGGAAGACCGTCATCATCATGGAACTCATCAACAACGTGCAGAAGGGACACGGTGGCCGGTCCGTGTTCTGTGGCGTGGGTGAGCGGACGCGTGAGGGAAACGATCTGTATCTCGAGATGGAAGAGAGCGGTGTCCTCGGATCCGTCGCGCTCATCTATGGGCAGATGAACGAACCCCCGGGCGCGCGTCTGCGTGTTGGACTGACTGGTCTCACGGTCGCCGAATATTTCCGTGACACGGAAGGCCAGGACGTGCTCGTCTTCATCGACAACATCTTCCGGTTCACCCAGGCCGGTTCGGAGGTTTCCGCGTTGCTGGGGCGTATGCCCAGCGCCGCCGGATACCAGCCGACCTTGGGAACGGAGATGGGTCAGCTGCAGGAACGCATCACGTCGACCAAGACCGGGTCTATTACCTCGGTGCAAGCGATCTACGTGCCGGCTGACGACCTGACCGACCCGGCGCCGGCTGCGGTCTTCAGTCACTTGGATGCCACCGTAGTGCTGTCCCGAGCCCTTACGGAGATTGGGATCTATCCGGCGGTGGATCCACTGGACTCGTCCAGCCGGATTCTCGACGCCCGCTTCCTTGGTGATGCCCATTACAACGCCGCGATCGAGACCCAACGTATCTTGCAACGCTACAAGGACCTTCAAGACATCATTGCGATTCTCGGAATGGACGAACTCTCCGAGGATGACAAGATGGTCGTGGCTCGGGCCCGCCGGGTGCAGCGCTTCCTGTCGCAGCCCTTCCACGTGGCGGAGGCTTTCACGGGTACTCCGGGTCGCTACGTGAAGTTGGAAGACACGATCGAGAGCTTCACTCGTCTGGTCCAGGGCGAGTTCGACCACCTACCCGAGCAGGCGTTCTACATGGTCGGTGGTATGGAAGAAGCGCTCGAGAAGGCCAAGACCTTGGAGAAGATGGGCTGATGCACGTCCGAATCATCTCGCCGGAGGAATCCGTTTATGACGGGGACGCCGACGCCGTGGTCGCGCCCGCGTTCGACGGGCAGATCGGGATTTTGCCCCGGCATGCTCCCCTGATGACCTTGCTCGGTGAGGGGCCCTTGACGCTCAAGACGGGCGAAGGTGAACAGGTGTTTGACGTTCGGGGTGGGTTTCTGCAGGTTGTGAACGATATGGTTTCCGTAGTTGCCGAACACGCCAAGACTCGAGAGAAAGGGGCGAAGTTATGAATCGCGGAATCGCTAGTTTGGTCGTTGGGTTCGTTGTTGCCGGAGTCGTGAGCGCTCACGCCCAGGTGACCCTCATGCCGTCGTACAATGCGCCGTACCGGGCATTCGAGAAACACGAGTTTGGTGGCACGCTGAGTTTCCCGGGAGGGTCGCGTACGGGAATCGAAGGACAGTATCGGCTGGGCTATAAGTCATTCGACATCGGGGCGCGAGGCGGTGTCGTGACGGGTAGCGGGGTTACGGACATTATCCTGGGGGTCGAGGGGCGCGTCCGCGTGATTACCCACACTGAGAGTTTCCCGATCGACGGTGCCGTTATTTTTGGCGTAGGCACGAGGGAGTTCGACAACTTCAATTTTCCCCTCGGTCTTTCTCTGGGACGTCGCATCGATCTCGAAGATTCCAACATCAGCATCACCCCCTACGCGCAGCCGACCATGTTCATCGTGACGAACACCGGTGGTGACAACGTGTTTTTCGGTTTGGGGCTCGGAGCGGATTTCCGCCTGAGTAGCGTGTTCGACGTCCGGGCTAGCTTCGGTATAGGTGATGTTGACGGCTTCTCCATCAGTGCGGTCTGGGTTCGGTAGCTTACGGTTTTTCTTCGGGCAAGGCCAGTTGGTAGGGCTGACTATTAAGAAGAGTTCATAACAACACTTTTCTATTGACGTCACGGGCGAAATGACATTAGGGTACATGTCATCAGCAGGCAGTGTAGGGCAGGTTGTTGGCCGAGGTATTGACGGAACCGATTGATTTATATAGGTATGGGCCGTTCATGACGGACGGTTTTGGGGCCGGCGGGTGGTGGTTGCCAACCGTGGGGCCCGCTAACTCTAAGCGGGAGAAGATAGGTATGAAACGCATTCTTAGTCTCACGGCCGTTGCGGCCTTGGTCTTTACCACGGTTGCATCGGCGCAGTTGCTCAACTTTCCGGTGGACGTCAACCCGCATCATGGCACTGGTGTGGCAGTCGCCGGTCTGTTCGGCAAGGGTCTGAACGACAATTCAGGCAAATACACGTCGTTCGGTGCCGGTGCACGCATCGGCTTTGGCATGATCAACATTGCTGCCGGAGTTGCGTCGACTAACCTCCAGCCTGAATCCAAGATCGACTTCGGCGCGAATGCCGAGTTCGTGTTTGCCAGTCAAGCGATGCTCGCGGTGAGCATTTTCGCCGGTTTCGGCACGGCCTCTGACATCGGGACCACGATTCCATTGGGTCTTGGCATCAGTGTGGCACCTAGTCCGCAGTTCTCGATTTGGGCCGCTCCCAACTACACGATCTTTAGTCCGTCCGGTACCGGTAGCTCCGTCAGCGATCTTGGTATGTCCGGTGGTCTTCGCGTGTCGCTCCCGATGGGACTCGGGTTCGGTGCTTCCATCGGATGGACCAACAGCGATTTCACTCCCGTCACCTTCGGTGGCACTGTAGGCTGGAGGTTTGGAACGGGTGGCTGAAATTAGGATCTAGATGTTGGGGCGCCTCGGTGACGAGTCCACCGGGGCGCCCAATTTTTTTT
>Ga0114949_10002710_pt1 | contig 11090 bp, 7 predicted proteins | sample N074metaG_FD_83505 | JGI IMG/M metagenome (GOLD analysis project Ga0114949, IMG submission 83505) | Deep subsurface microbial communities from Kermadec Trench to uncover new lineages of life (NeLLi) - N074 metaG | ecosystem: Environmental > Aquatic > Marine > Ocean trench > Sediment | place... | reverse complement strand
TGCCGGAGCTATTGAACATATGTCAGCGTAATCAATTTCGATTTCAAAAACTTTGTGTTTTGAACACACTCTCGTTATAAATCCTTTATTCTCTGTGTCCCTTCGGCACGCTCAGGACAGGCTTAGTGCCTCTGTGGTAAAATTTTATGAATAATGCAGGTTAGCTATTTTTTTCATTGAGGATTTCATTGAAATACATTTTGACGCCTTAGGTGGGGCGTCAGTGCTTTCAGATGAAATTATCCTTGACAATTTTGTGAAATTTTAACATATTAGACTATAATTTAGTGGTTTGTTAAAGATATTTAAAAAATAGACATAGAGGTAGTTCCATGGCTTTCAAAAAACTGAAGGGTGCCTGGAGACGGGTCTCCAATCTCGACGATGAAACCCAATCCATAAGAAGAAAAGTAGATGAAAGGATCCCTTACCAAGTAATCTCAAAAAAACTGAAAGAAATTATGGAACAAAACGTAGATGTGGTCGGCAGAAGAATTCTTATTCCCAACTATTACGCCATCTACTTCAGCGAATCGGATAGAGACCTGAGATTGGAAGTCGAAGATGTCATGTGCAACGAGTTGAAAGAAGAACTTTTTCATGAAATGCGTAAAATCAATCCCGAGCAAAGCAAAGGTGACGTGGTGGTTACGGTGAACACTGACCCCGCCATTGAAAAAGGCCAATTTAAAATCATTCACAGAATGAAAAAACCGCACGAGGAAGAGCGAGCAAGTCTGGATAAAACTGCTTCCGAGGTGATGACGCCCCCTGACGAGAATGATCTTCAACAAACAATCGTCGAAGCCACACCCGACTTTGCGGCAGCAGATGAACAGCAAACTATCGTACAAATGCCGGAAAGTCCGGTTTTGTACAAGCTGCGCATCCATACGGACGACGGCACAAATGAACAACTTGTCTACAAAGAAATGGTAACCATCGGCCGCAGCAGTCAGGACGATGTCGTTCTGGAATCTTCCGACTTTTCCATTTCCAGAGCACATGCTACCCTTGAAGTGAGAGATGAAATGTATTATTTAACGCCCGCAGGGATCAATGGTACTTTTGTAAATGGTGAAGAAATAGAACTTAAGAAAGAAGTTCAAGTTTTTCCGGAAGATGAAATAAAAATAATGAGCTACAGACTAACAATTAAAGCCGGGTAAAAAATGGGCCTTATAGCAGCAATTGATAGTGCTATCAAGAAAATAATCTTTTCTATTTTTTGGTGGTTGATGGACCCGCTGGAACCGGAGCGGCTTTTTAGCCAATTGACCGATCAACTGGAAAGGAATCTTGACCCAAACAATCCTGAAAGACTTCTGGCGCCGGATAACTTTGACGTCATTGTCAATAACAAAGTATTTATTAAGCATGCTCATTCAATATCAAAACTTGAAACCAATATGCAGGACAGGTTGCAAAGGTATGTCGCAGACCGGGATTACGCACTTTCACAACCGCTGATAAAACTGCAAATTATTTCCTCAGCAACCTTGTCCAAGCATACGATTGAAATTCATGTTCGATTCTCAAGTGAAGATGAAGGCTTTCAGGCGGATGATGATGCAAAATATGAACTCAAAATCATCAAGGGTCAAGGGCAAGGTATGTCCTGGAAAATCAAACCGGGGAAGACCTACAATATTGGCCGGGTAGCATCTGCTGACATCTGTCTCCCCTACGACAACATCTCAAAAAAGCAAGCGACGCTTTATTTTATGCCGGATTCTAAAATCACAATAGTTGATGAAGGCAGCGCCAACGGTACATTCATTAATAGTGATGAAAATCCTATAAAAGGGAGTCTGGAATTAAAAATTGGCGACCAGATCAAGTTTTGCAAAACCAACCCCGTGGTCATGACTCTCTCTGAGAAATAACGACCATGCTCATTATTCTGATCATAACCAAATACGTTATCCTCTTCTCAATCGCGGCTTACCTTGCTCGAATAATTTATGTTACAGTTAAAAACATGCCGGGTCTGTTTTCTTTCACCCGCCGCAAAGAGCTCTCGGTTGTTTTATGGGTCTTTATTTTCGCTTTCCTGACATTGCTCGGTTATCAAAGTTACTGGCAGATATTCATCGACAACGAAAATTTCGCCGTAACCAAAAAACTTCATGATCCTCGACCCTGGATAATTGAGGCCACAACCTTAAAAGGAAAAATTTACGACCGCACTCATGATGATGCGAAACTGCTGGCCGGTTACTCAACCCCTTCAAACGGGCGACTCCCCAGGCGAATTTATCCGCTCGGTGAAGCAATCTCGCACCTGATTGGCTACTCAGACGTTGAGCGGGGCAAAAGCGGTTTGGAGAAATTTTATTTCGAAAGATTGATGGGGTGGACAGACTTCACTGAGGAAGAAAAACAGAACAACACCAACAACAAATATTTTCGTCTCAAGCCGGTTGGCAATGATATTGTTCTGACGATTGATTACGAATTACAAAAGACGGCCTACGAAGCCTTCGGTGATAACAAAGGGGCTGTTGTAGCAATCGAGCCGGCAACTGGAGACGTCCTGGTATTAGTGAGCGCGCCGAGCTTTCATCCCGACTCAGTCTCAGTTGACGAAGCCTGGGTTCGTATTATTAGAGATGAAGAAAATCAGCGACTTTATAACCGGGCGTTAAAAGGACGCTATCCTCCCGGCTCAACAATGAAGCCACTTGTTGCGACAGCTGCTCTTGAAAAAGGAATCGACCCGGTTTGGAACCTGGGACCAGCCGGTTATCGCCCGCCGGGCGTGCGCAGGAAAAGAGTTCACGATCACGAGCGGGTCAGTTACCCGAAAAGAGGACTTGTCTGGCGGGGACAGGGCGAAATAAATATGTCGAGAGCCATGGTTAAGTCGAGTAACCACTACTTTGCAAGACTGGGCGTTACGGTCGGCGATTCTTTGATGCACGAAATCGCCCGGCGCTTCGGTTACAATCAAGCCGTCGAGTGGAATATCTCCCGTCCCGAACTTAAGGGTAAAATGGTTACTTTCCGAAGCTCCTTCCCCCCTACTAAAAACGCCCACGAGTTGGCCTGGTCCTCGATCGGTCAGGAAAAAGTCCTGGCAACTCCGCTCCAACTGGCCATGACTGCCGCCGCAATTGCCAACAATGGCATTTTGATGAAACCAAAAATCGAGCTGAACGAAGCCCCGGAAGTGTGGCATAAAGTCATGTCCGAAGAAACCTCCAGAAAAGTCAAAAAAATGATGCGTGATGTTGTTTGGGCGCGTGGCGGGACGGCCTGGAGAATGCGGATGAAAGAAGTCGAAGCAGGCGGCAAAACCGGAACGGCCGAACTCACAAAAATCATTACACATAAAGACGGCACAAAAGAAAAAGTTATTATCAACAACGCTGTCTTTATTTCATTTGCCCCAATTGAAAATCCTAAGATCGCTATTGCGGTGATCGCCGAAGGAGCTGGTTACGGCGGCTCTGCTGCTGCACCCATTGCAAAGCAAGTCTACTTAAAGGCATATGAATTAGGTTACTTCGATGACGGAACAGAAGCCGACATCCCAGAAAAAAATTAACCCGCTGTTCGGGTTGATCTTCACGATCCTGATAACCGTACTCGGAATGATTTCCGTTTATATTGCCGGAAATGCCCGAGGCTATGATCCCAGCCTGGCGGTCCTGGTGCGCAACTCCCTCATGATTTCTGCTTTCCTTGTTGTTTATCTTTTTCTAAAACGCGGTTACAAAGGCGACTTTACAATTCTCATTGTTGTGGCCCTGCTCACCGGAATCGGGTTTATTATTCAATATAGAATCAGCTCCGCAATTAACATCGATTTCCAGAAAACCCTGATCAGACAGTATTCTGCAGCGGGCCTTGAAGAAAGCGCACTCCCTGATTCAACTCAGCACCTTGCAGCGTCGGACTCAACCGTGAATAAAGCTTCTGAAGAAAGGAGTTTGCAAGCCATCCAAAAGGAAGCTGAGCAATTCCTTAAACTGGATAAGCTTAAGTTCAGCCAGGTCATGCAGGATTTTTTTAACAGTGTCCCCAGCTGGTCACGTTTGATTATTTCTTATTTGATCGCTCTCTATTTGATTATCCACCTTGTCAGAAAATGCTCCGACAACAGATTCATGGACTCACTGGCCCGGCCATTTTTCTGGGTAACACTCACGGTTTTGCTGCTTTTCATTTTTGTTGCTTTAAGCGAGGTAGGCACACGCGGCAGGTTTGTTTACCAAATGACCCCCTGGGAGGCATTTAAAGTCACAATCATTATTTTTCTGGCGGGATTCTTCGCCAAATACAAAGATGAATTCACCCGAAAAGCCCCAAAAATCAAAGGGAAAAGACTACAACGGATAATGATACCGTGGGGTCCGTTTTTATTAATTTGGCTCATACCGCAGCTTTTATTCATTCTGCTCAAAGATTTCGGGCAAGTCATCATTTACGGCGGACTGGTTATCATCATGGTTTTTGTGCTCACCCGAAAGTACATCTTTTTGTTTGGTGGAATTGCCATCACCGTTATAACATCCAGGTTAATTCTGCTGCTTGAGGGCATTGCCCCCGCGCACGTGATGAAGCGCTTTATCATCTGGTCAAACATCTGGGCTGAACCTCACAATAACGCCTGGTGGGATAGTGTCTATCAAATTATGAATTCATTCTTCGCTCTAAATGCCGGCGGGTGGACGGGAGCGGGATTGGGGTTGGGGTATCCCACCAATATTCCACTCGTGGTCTCGGATTTTGTTTATTCGGCGATTTCGGAAGAGCTGGGATTCTTCGGCGCGGCTATCATCGTATTTCTTTATTTGGCATTGGTTTTTCTCGGGATTCGCATTGTTTTGGAATCTGACAATGATTTTGAAAGACTCCTGGCCACCGGTTTTACAACCATGCTTGCGGTACAAGTCTTTGTCAACATTGGCGGGGTGATAAAACTGATTCCTCTCACAGGAATCACGCTGCCGTTTATCAGCCGCGGTGGTTTTTCCTTCCTTGTTTCGATGGTTATTATTGGTTTCTTGATGGGACTTTCGCACAGAAACGGCAAAAGAGCGGCCCTTGAAGCATGAATTTCTCTATTCAAACTGCCAGCATAACCGACAAAGGCCTAAGTTCGAATTATGCAGTCAATGAAGATAGCTGTCTCATCCTGGAAGCAGACGGTGTTTTTGCTGTGGCTGACGGCGTTGGCGGCGCGAATGCCGGTGATATAGCCAGCCAAACTGCTATAAGCACTGTCAGGGCATTGATCCTAAGAGAGAAAAATAACGATCAAAAAACCAAAGAAAATTCGATAGCTTTTATCAAGGAGTTAATAAAGGCAGGTAACCAAGCGATTCATGCCTTAGCAAAAGCAAGACGACAGCAAATTGCTTCGACCCTTGTCATCATGCTGATCGAAGAAGATTACGCGATTCTGGGGCATGTCGGTGACAGTAGAATTTATGTTTACCGGGATAAAAAGCTCATCCAGCTCACGCGCGATCACTCCAAACTGCAAAATCTGATCGATAACAACCTGATAAAACCAGCGGAGGAAAGCGACTTCCAGGACCGGCATATCATTACCAGGGCGCTGGGTATCAAATCTACTGTCGAACCGGGAATTCAGACAGTAAACCTTAAAGACAAAGACCTCTTTATCCTATGCACCGATGGGATTTACATACACAACTCCGATGAAGAAATGCTGGCCAATATTGAGCAGAACAGAGGTAAGCTGCAAAAAATCTGTGATGTACTGAAAGAAAACTGCTATGAAAAAGGAGCGACGGATAATTTAACAGCGGTCGTGGTGAAGATTGCAACCCTGGACATGGATGAACAAGAAACGAAAATTATGAGAGCGCCGGATTATATTGATACGATTATTAAAAAGTAGATATGCATGCGGTCTTTCAGATAACGAAGACGACAGAAAAAAGTCGGTTCATTCAACGCTATGCCTTAATAAACCTTAAACTTGTAGTCTCCTGTGGTCATATGACACTACTTCAACCCCACCACCATCCGACTTCCCGGATAAATTTTCGAACCTCTCACCTGGTTCCACCGCCTTAAATTACTGACCGTTGTATTATATCTCCTCGCCAGCCGCCACAGCGAATCCCCGCGCCGTGTTCTGTGGAAGGTCGCCAGACTTTTTCTCTTGTAAATTTTTAACTGCTCGCCTTTTTGCAGGTCATCTACCGGGATCAGGGGGTTCCATTTTCTGATTTCATCAGCGGTGACCGAATAATAGCGCGCCAGGAGTTTTAAAGACAAACCGGTCCGCTCAACTCTGTAGAGAAATCTTAATTGATTAGGGGGAGGTGTATAAACCGAATCGATTTCTACCTTCGCATCAGCAAATTCCGTCCTGTCCGGCACTGCTTGCTTAATAACCGTCACGGTAGCAATCCGCAGTTTTATGCCAGTCTTTATCCACCTTGAACTGCGCAAATTGTTGTCAGCCTTGATTGCTCTAACCGTGGTACCAAACCTTTTAGCGATTTTGCTGAGGCTATCCCCTCTTCTCACACGATAGGTTTCATAGGTAATCTGAACCTGCTCCGGCGGATTGTCCTTATACTGCTGCATAAAATGGTCTTTCACACCCACCGGTACTTTGATAGAATATTTACCGCTTGGGGCAATTTTAGCAGTCAACGCCGGATTGAAATCTTTTATAACATTCGGCGGCACATCAGCCAGTCTGGCGATTTGGTCGATCGAAAAAGTCGCCTCAATTTCGATTGTTTCATAATCCAAAGGCTTACTTTTTTCCGGTAATCTCACACCGTATTTGTCCGGATCGGAAAAGATATGCAAAAACGCGTAAAACTTTGGAACGAAATTATAGGTCTCGCGCGGAATTCTTTGAATCTGCCAATAATTCACCACCTTCTCGCGTTTCATGGCCCGAATTAACCTTGGGAACCCGTAGTTATACGCTGCCAGTGCAAGTTCCCAGTTGCCAAATTTATCGTACAAAAACTGCAAATACTCAGCGGCAACAATCGTGGATTTTTCCGGGTCCCGCCTCTCATCTATCCAGCGGTTAATTTTCAGTCCATAATCCAACGCCGTTGCCGGCATAATTTGCCATAACCCGACCGCCCCGGCCTGGGACAAACTGTTCGGGTCGAAGGCGCTCTCTAAAATCGGCAAATAAGCCAAATACTGCGGAAGATTGTACTCTTCAAAAATGGCTTGAATCATCGGTAAATATTTCCCCGACCGCTTGTAACTTTCAAGCAAACCTGCCTTGGTATTTGGCCGGGTATAATTTCGAATTTTTGCGCTGATGCGATCATTCATGGGTACTTCAAAATCGGCGAATGGATCCAGATCCGGCACTTCTTTGGGAACCTGTTGCTTTAAGAAAAAGTCTTTTGGCACCCGATTAATGACCAGCGAAAGACCGCCACCAACCACTACTCCCAGAATGAAAATGATCGGCCTATTAAGAAAAAAGCTACAAAACTTTTTCAACATTGTTTATTTTTAAGTTGTATTTATATTGTTTGATACAGGTTACTGGCAGACAAAAAAAATTTAAACATAATTTATCAGTAAAACAAGTGTAATCACTGATTCGCAAGGAAGGGGCGGGCCAAAAATACGATAATTTTGTTTCCCAATATTGTCTTGACAATTAATTAACATTTTATTATACTTGAAATTATCATGTCTTAATTTGTGCACATTTTCAGGGAATCTGAAGAAATTGTTTTTAATTATTTTTAAATAAATTTCGGTATTTCTTCCATGAAAAAAATAGGTAAATTCAAAATTATTGAAGAAATAGGGAAAGGAGGCATGGGAATCGTTTATAAAGCCCTTGACCCCTTTATAGATAGAGAAGTTGCTATAAAAGTTATCATAGAGAAAGAATTGGGGCTTCCCGAAGTGAAGGAGCGTTTCCATCGTGAGGCTCGATCCGCAGGCAAATTATCGCATGAAAATATCACCATTGTGCATGAAGTTGGTGAAGTAGAGGGTAAGCCCTATATTGTAATGGAATACCTGAGGGGTCGTAATCTGAGTGAGCTAATCTCAAAGAAAAAACCGCTAGAACTAAACCAAAAAATTTCGTATGCGATACAGATATGTAAAGCACTGAAGTTTGCCCATGCCAACAAGATCATTCATCGGGATATTAAGCCTGAGAATGTCATGGTTCTTGATGCCGGCAAAATAAAAATTATGGACTTTGGCATCGCAAGACCGGAATCAAGTACATTGACCCAGCAAGGTATGATAGTTGGTACTTTGGCATACATGTCACCTGAGCAAATCAAGGGGATTAAGATTGACAAAAGAGCTGATATTTTCTCTTTTGGCGTACTTCTTTATGAGCTTCTTAGTTACAAAAGGCCGTTTCAAGGGAACAACACGACCATCATGTATAAAATTGTTCATGAAGAACCGGAGAGTATTTATCTGGAGGAAAGCGCCCCCGTCGAAGATCTACAAAAAATCCTTTCAAAATGTTTGCAAAAAAAGCCGGAAGAAAGATACCGTGACTGTTCCGATATAATTAATGATCTGGAAATTATTCTTAAACATCAACAGCAGGATCAAACAATATCGGGTTTACTCATCGAAGGCCGGGCCTTTTTTGAAGAGAAGAGACTCAACGAAGCCCAAACAAGATTCGACAAGGTGTTAGAAATAGACCCGAGTAATGAAGACGCCAGGTTTTTAAGACAGCAGTGCGTCGCTATCGACGATCAAATCGAGACCATGATTGTTTCGGCCGAGGAAGCAGGGCAAAAAAAGAGAGTAGACAAATTTATTATAGATGGAAAAGCGCTTCTGGAGAAAAACAAACTCGAAGAGGCATTGAAAAAGTTTAAAGCCGCTTTAGAAATTGAGAAAAATAATAAAGAAGCCTCAGATCTGTTGGCGACAACTGAACGCAAACTGCAAGATGAACTCGAAATAGAGAAACTCTTAAACGAAGGAAAAAAATATTTCGAGCAAGACAAATACGAAGATGCGCTTGACGCATTTAACGAAGTGACTACGATTGCACCCAGTCACCCTGAATCCCAGGAGTATATTCAAAAAATTCAAACCAAAACTGCGGAAGAGGGGCAAGATGCGGCACAAATAAAGGCGCCTCATGAACCCTCTAAAACGTTCGGCAAGGGGTTGAAGTTTGCTATAACAGCTCTCATTGTTCTGGCATTAGGAGCAGGCGGTTGGTACTACTTTGGCAGTTTAAGCAAAGCCACTAAGAAGGAGCTCGCAGGGTCCGCTTCTTCAGAAAGGGAATTGATGTTAGGCACCAAAACCGAAGCTCAGGAAGTCCAGGCCGGAACATGGGCCGAGGCCACCTTTAAGTTAGCATTGGTTGCGGAGCGAAAAGCAGAAATAGAATTCGAAGAAGAAACGTTCCCGGCAGCAAGGCAAAACTTCATCGAAGCCGGTAACTTATTTCGAACATCGATTGCAGAAGCAAAAACAAATTCTGAAGCCGCTGTCGCCAGCGCCGATATCGAAAGTTTAAAAGAGATGGTTGCATCAGTAAGAAAAAGTATGTTAAAGGAAAAATCGGCTGCAGAGAAGGCCGGGGCGCCGACGACTGCAAAAAAAATATTTAATTCAGCATTAGCAACGGAACAGGAAGCTGACCAGGCATCGAAAACGGAGAACAGAGAGAGTCTTTTGGCTTCCAGAAATAGTTTTTTAGGAGCGACCACGGAATACAAGAATGCTAAGGTAAAAGCGCGAGCTATAGCAAAAATAAAAAAAGATTCCCAGAAAGCGAAAACCGCCATGACCAGGATAAAACGGCAGGTGCCCAAGAGGGCAAGAACCACGAATGCATCTTACCAAAAAGCTTTCACTCTGGAATCTGCGGCTAATAAACAATTCAAAGCGGGTCATTACAGCAATGCTAAAAAATCGTTTCAACAAGCAAGAGGATTGTACGCACAGGTTAGCAAAGATATATTAACACAGGGCGCTGATGATTCGAAGAAATCCATGTTACAAACGAAATCGCAAATTACCGGGACGCTGACTTCGGACAGCGATTATCAATTGTCGCTTCAAATTGAAGCACAAGGTGATGACGCCTACCGAACGAGGAACTTTAGCAAGGCGAAAGAACACTACACCAGGGCAGAAACATTATATAGCAACGTCTTGAAAAATCCCCGCAGTGAGAAATTGCAGGCTACTCAACCGACTACCAGGGATGATCGAGAAGAAAGCATAGAGAGTGATATTCAAAACCTTCTGACCGTCTACAAAACAAGTATTGAAAAGGGTGAAATTAAAAGTCTGGCAACATTACTTGGATTTACCAAAAAAGAGGAAAAGAACTGGTCGGGTTTCTTTCGGCAAGTCGAGAAGATAAAAGTGGATTTTGAAATAAGAAACCAACAAATAAACGGCGACAAGGTTACACTCGACCTCCTAGTAAGGATGTCTTATCACAATACTTCAAACAATAGCAATGAGACGCAAAATTTTTCCAAGAGTTTAGTATTGGAAGACATAAACGGCAACTGGCAATTTATTTTAAAAAAATAATCTTATCAATTAATTATCTCAGGAGGGAGATACAATGAAAACCAAACACATCAGAAAGTTTATATTATGTAGTACACTTGCTTTCCTGGTTCTGGCTAATACGGCCCATGCCCAGCTTAACAAAGTGTTCGAGAATGTGTTCACGGACATTTTAGGCGAGCAATTACAGAATAGCGGTAGTCCCGGAGAACACGGCATGCATTTTCTCGAAGCCGCTGATTTAGCAAACAAGTCGCTCAGCCCAGCCTTGAATAGTCTCATCGCGAGCAATGTTTCCTCTTTCCCCCTCAGCTCAACCAGCGCCGGTGTAACGTTTGACTTTTCAACGGGTCAACCGGTCAGCATTACCGAGAGTATGGGACCTATTTTTGCCGAGACCGGCAAAACATTAGGCAAGGGCAAATTTAATATTGGTGTTAACTACAATTACTTAAGTTTTGAAAAATTTCGCGGTATAGACACGAAAGACATGCGGTTCACTTTTACGCATCAGGATGTTACCGGTGACGGCACGCTGGGTGAGAGCCGGAATGAAAGCGATACCATCGATTTGAATTTGAATATGGATG
>Ga0114949_10002706_pt1 | contig 11103 bp, 6 predicted proteins | sample N074metaG_FD_83505 | JGI IMG/M metagenome (GOLD analysis project Ga0114949, IMG submission 83505) | Deep subsurface microbial communities from Kermadec Trench to uncover new lineages of life (NeLLi) - N074 metaG | ecosystem: Environmental > Aquatic > Marine > Ocean trench > Sediment | place... | reverse complement strand
GCGGCATGCTGCTGCTGGGGTGGTGCGGTCGGATACTCTACCCCGCGCTGGCCGACCGTGAGGTATTGTTTCTGCGCGCCACCAACGAGCTGTTCCCACCGATCCTGGCCGGCGTGATGCTGGCGGCGGTCCTGTCGGCCATCATGTCCACCGCCGACAGTCAGTTGCTGGTGGCGGGCTCGGCGGTGACCCAGGATCTCAAGCTCGGCGGCAACTCGCGGCACTCCATGCTGCTGCGTTCGCGCATGGTGGTGGTGTTGCTCAGCCTGGCGTCCGTGGTGCTGGCTCTCTACGGCAGCCAGGAAATCTTCTCACGGGTTCTGTTCGCCTGGGCTGCCATGGGTGCGGCGTTCGGGCCGGCCTTGCTGGTGACCGTCCTGCTGGGCCCACGCTCGCCTGGAAGGGTGCTGGCCGCCGTGGTGCTGGGGTTCGTTCTGAGCGTCACGGCGTACAACCTGCCCTTCCCTGCCAGCCAAAAGGGATTGTGGGAACGGGTGATGCCGGTGGGCGTGGCTACCGCGATTCTCCTGGTGCCCTGGCCGCGGCGCGGCAAGATCGCCGCTCCCGACTGATCGCAGTCGATCCCGGCCTGCCTGGTTCGTCCTTCCCATGAGGCGGCAGACGCGTACTACCTTGTCCGACTTGTAGTAAGATGGTTTCCTCACAACACTTACGTTCCCGGCCCGTAGTCTGTAATGCTGCGAGGTACACGCAGCCGGGAAAGCGGTGAAATAGAGAGCATGAAAGGCCCACGCCCGCACCACCTACGGCCGCTACTGGCCACCGCTTTGCTCCTGATGGCGGGTTCATCCGTGCCGGCGCAGGATCTTCCGCCGGCGGTGGTGCGCTTCACCGAGGCCCTGGGGCATGACGTGCGCCACACCATCCGGCTGTCCGGCACGGTGGAATCCCCCACCTCCAGCATGGTGGCCACCGAGGTGGCCGGCCCGGTGCAGGAGCTACGCGCGCGCGAGGGCACCGCGGTACGCCAGGGTGAGGTGCTGGCAGTGCTCAGCAGCACCAATCTGGACCTGCAACTGCAGGCGCTGCAAGCATTGATCAAGGAAGCCCGGGCGCGGCTGCAACTTGCCGAGAGCAACCTCGAGCGCATCAAGGATCTGTTTGCATCGGACGTGGTGTCCCGCCAGCAACTCGACGACGCGTTCTCCGAGTTCACCGCCTGGCAGGGCAGGGCGGAGGCTCTGGCGGCACAGGGTGCACGCATCGAGACCGATCTCCAGCGCTGTTCCGTGCGCGCACCGTTCAGCGGCGTGGTGGTGGGCGAACTGGCCGAGGTGGGTGAATGGCTGGCGGTAGGAGCGCCGGTGGTGGAACTGCTATCGCTGGAAACCCTGTATATCCGCGTGCAGGTGCCGGAGAAGTTCTTCAGCAATCTGATACCCGGCAGTGACGTCGCAGTGCACTTCGATGCCCTGCCGGATCTCGAGATCCAGGGCACGGTAAGTGCCATCATCCCCCGGGCCGATCCCCAGGCGCGCACCTTCCCGGTGAAGATAAGTATCCCCAACGGAGAAGGCCGCATAGGCGTGGGGATGCTCGCCGAGGTGTTGCTGCCGGCCGGCGCATCGTACCGGGCCACGGTGATTCCCAAGGACGCCCTGCTCACCCAGGGTCAAGAGAGCTACGTCTTCCTGCTCAACGGTGATGACACCGTCCAGCGCACCTTGGTGGAGTCCGGCGGCGGCATCGGCGCATGGATCGTGGTGCGCGGCGACATCCAGCCGGGCCAGCGTGTCGTCACGCGTGGCAACGAGCGCCTGCAGGAGGGACAGGCGGTGGTGGGTGAGTACATCGAGTACGCACTGCCATGAAGATCGTCCAGAATGCCATCCGCTACCCGGTGACCACAGCCGTGGGCGTCATCCTCCTGGTGCTGTTCGGCACTCTGGCCCTCAACCGCATCCCGGTGCAGCTCACACCCAACGTCGAGGACCCCGAGATCACCATCTCCACGTTCTGGCCGGGGGCCAGCCCGGTGGAGGTCGAGCGCGAGATCGTCGACGAGCAGGAGGACCAGCTCAAGTCGCTGGAGGGGCTGGTGAAGATGGAGAGCTCCAGTGCCGACAGCAACGGCTCCATCACGCTGACGTTCCGCGTGGGCACCGACATCGACACTGCACTGCTCAAGGTATCCAACGCCCTGGAGCAGGTGCCCTCCTACCCGACGGACGCCGACAAGCCGGTGATCCGCACGGTGGACCCCAATGCCAACGCCATGGCGTGGTTCATCCTCGAGCCGCTCCCCGGCACCGTCTATGACGGCAAGGTGTCGCAGCTGTACGACTACTGCAACGACGTCCTCAAGCCCGAGATCGAGCGCGTACCCGGCGTGGGAACCGCGGGGATCTTCGGCGGCGAGCAGCGTGAGATGCAGGTCATCGTCAATCCGGCGGACCTGGCGGCGCGCCAGGTGACACTGAACCAGCTGGGCGCCGCGCTGGAACGCGAGAACCACAACTACAGCGGCGGCGATTTCGATGAAGGCAAGCGGCGCTACATCGTCCGCACCACCGGGGAGTACCGCAACACCGAGGACATCGAGAACATCGTCATCGCGGTGCGCAACGGCGTGCCCATCTATCTGCGCGACGTGGCGCACGCCCAGCTCGGCTACCGCAAGCCGCAAGCCAAGGTGTTCGAGAAGGGTCGACTGCTCATCGCCATGAACGCGGTCAAGGAGCCGGGGACCAATGCCATCGAGGTGATGGCGGGCATCAAGCAGGCCGTCGCACGGCTGAACCAGGGGCTTCTGGCGGACCGCGGCCTACGACTGCGCCAGGTCTATGACCAGACCGAGTACATCGAGAGCGCCATCTCGCTGGTACGGCAGAGCCTGGTGGTGGGAGGCTTGCTGGCGCTGCTGGTGCTCCTCATCTACTTGCGCAGCGGTACCAGCACTCTGGTGATCTTCATCGCCATCCCCATCAGCGTCATCGGTACCTTCATGATGATGTACGCCTTCGGCCGCTCGCTGAACGTGATCAGCCTGGCGGGCATGGCATTCGCCGTCGGCATGGTAGTGGACAACTCCATCGTCGTGCTGGAGAACATCTACCGCCACCGGCAGATGGGCAAGTCACGCCGTGCGGCCGCCCACGACGGCGCGCACGAGGTGTGGGGTGCGGTGCTGGCCAGCACCCTCACCACCATCGTCGTGTTCGTGCCGGTGGTGTTCATCCAGGAGGAGGCAGGCCAGCTGTTCGGCGACATCGCCATCGCCATCAGTTGCGCCGTGGCGCTCAGCCTCATCGTCTCCATCACGGTGATCCCCAGCCTGTCGGCGAAGATCCTGAGCGCCACCGGTGGCGTCAAGAGCCGTGGCACGAAGGGCTATCACGACCTGTGGGGCGGCGTGAGCCTGGCACAGAAGTTCACCGACCGGGTGACCGGCGTCGTGGACTTCATCAACGGCTCCACGCTGCGGCGCCTCGCGGTGATCCTGGGCCTCACCGGCGCCTCCGTGGGCCTGAGCCTGGTGCTCATGCCGCAGGCAGAGTACCTCCCGCTGGGCAACCAGAACTTCCTCATCGGTTTCATGCTGCCGCCCCCGGGGCTGAGCCTGGACGAGATGTCGGAACTCCAGGACGTCTACACCGCCGAGCTGGAGCCGCTGTGGCAGCACGAGGCCGGCTCGCCCGAAGCACTGGCACAGCCCGGCGGCGGCATCCAGAACTATTTCTTCGTCACCCTGAACAACTTTGCGTTCATCGTGGCCAGCGCCAACGATCCCATGCGGGTGCGCGAGCTCATCCCTTCGTTCTTCGCGGGCAGCGCCAAGATCCCCGGCGCCTACGTGGTGGTGAACCAGTCCAGCATCTTCCAGCGCGGCCTGGGCACGGGGCGCAATATCGACGTGGAGATCACCGGCCCTGAGCTGGAACAGATCATCACCCTGGGCCGTGAGGTGCTGGCAAACGTCATGCAGAAGCTGCCCGGCGCCCAGGCGCGCCCCATCCCCAGCCTGGATCTGGGCAATCCCGAGGTGCAGGTGCGTACCCATCGCAGGCGGGCGGCGGAACTGGGAATCTCCAACCGCGATCTAGGCTTTGCTGTGAGCGCCCTGGTGGACGGCGTGAAGGCCAGCGACTTCCGCTTCGAGGGCAAGGAGATCGATCTGATGGTGATCGCCGCCGGCAACGTGGCCCACCGTACCCATCTGCTGGAGCAGATGCCCATCGCCACGCCGGACGGACGGCTGGTCACGCTGGGCTCGGTGGCGGAGATCTCGGTGGTGAGCGGCCCCACCACCATCAACCACAAGGAGCGGCAGCGCACCATCACCATCCAGGTGACTCCTCATGAGCACATGCCCCTCGAGCAGGCCATGAACATCATCGAGACCGAGGTGCTGCAGCCCATGAAAGACGGTGGGCGCCTGGGCGGCCTCTATCAGGCCGGGCTCAGCGGCTCGGCCGACAAGCTCACCCAGACGGGCCGGGCGCTGCGGCTCAACCTGCTGCTGGCCCTGGCCATCACGTACCTTCTGATGGCAGCGTTGTTCGAGAGCTTCCTCTACCCGTTCGTCATCATGTTCAGCGTGCCGCTGGCGGCACTGGGCGGCTTCCTGGGCCTGGCCGCGGTGAACAAGTTCATCAGCTACCAGGCCCTGGACGTTCTCACCATGCTGGGCTTCATCATCCTCATCGGGACCGTGGTGAACAACGCCATCCTCATCGTCCACCAATCGCTGAATCACATGAAGAACGAGGGCATGACCCCGCGCCACGCCATCCGCGAGGCGGTACGCACGCGCATCCGCCCCATCTTCATGAGCGTCAGCACCTCGGTGTTCGGCATGCTGCCGCTGGTGCTGTTCCCCGGCGCCGGCTCCGAACTCTACCGCGGCCTGGGTGGCGTGGTGATGGGCGGGCTCATCGTATCCACGGTATTCACGCTGTTCCTGGTGCCGGCCCTGTTCAGCCTGAGCCTCGACATCCGGGCTGCCCTGGCCGTGAGGCTGCGCCGCTTCTTGCTGTCGCCCCACGAAGCCGACGCGCGATAAATATGGGCAGACTCCTTCTTCTGTTCATCCTCGTCCCTGCGGTGGAGCTGGCGCTGCTCATCGAGATCGGCCGTCAGATCGGGACTCTCGCCACCCTCGGGATCATCGCCGGCACCGGCATGCTGGGAGCCGCCCTGGCCCGACATCAGGGCCTGGGCATCCTGAAGACCATCCGCCAGGAGATGAACGCCGGCCGCCTCCCTGCCACATCGATGATCGACGGCATCATGGTCCTGCTGGCCGGAGCCGTCCTCATGACGCCCGGCATCCTCACCGACGCCCTGGGCTTCCTGATCCTGATCCCGATGACGAGAAAATGGATCCGGGGCGCCCTGTGGAACTGGCTCAAGAACGCCATCCAGGCCGGCCGCATCCAGGTCAACGTTTCCGTGGGAACCCACGGGAACCCGCCGCCGCCACCCCGGGACCCCCGAGACAAAGAACTGAAGCCATAGAGGGGTTGTCCCTCTCAAGGGGAGAAACTGCGGTAACGCTCAGCGTCCTCGCGCAATAGATGTTGCAGTAGATCGTCCATTCAACGAGTCACGCGTCTCTGGCTGTCATCGGCGTGGGGATTGGCGTTCCGGCGGCGGCCCTTGCTGCCCAACTGCTCAGGACGTTTCTCGTGGGGCTCAGCCCCATCGACGTGCCGACCTACCTGGCCATCTCGGCGATCCTGCCGGTAACGAGCCTGGTCGCCTCGTATTTTCCGGCGCGGCGGGCATCGCGCGTCGACTCGTTACGCACCCTGCTCTCGGAGTAAGCAAGACGAGCACGGGACGCAGACAGCAGGAGGGGCCCCGGTGCTCGAGGCCCCCCCCTGTGGATGCTTGCGTCAGCTACGGACCATGGGCGCGTCCAGCGCCTGACCGATCCGGGCGTGCGTCTCCTGCAGATGGGCCTTGGTGCTGTGGTCCAGGCTGCCGGCCAGGGCGTTCTCGATCTGGCCCTTGAGGTGCACCAGGTCGGCACGCGCCAGGGAACTGGCGTCGGCCGGCATGGCGGCGGACGCTCGCAGCGTCATCCGGATCAGCCGATCCGCATGAGCGCGCTGCAGATCGCGGCGGAACGTGTTGATGTTCGAGCCGGAGTCCAGCTCCGACCAGAGGGACGAACGGATGCCCACGAACAGATCCGCCATGGTGAAGGCGTCGGCCGGATTGTCGAACATCAAGGCCGAGTCCTGCATCCGGGCCAGGCGCAGCGGATGATAGAGCGAGCCCAGGACAGTGGTCTGCACGAACGTGGCGATGTTGTGCAGCGGGTAGTCCAGTCGTGGCGTGGTGAAGTTCGAGAACTCGAAGTCCCAGAAGCGCTCGAACTGCAGCTTCTGCAGCACCTTCGCAGGCGCCACGAAGACCTCGGGATCCCAGATCTCCTCTGACAGGAACTTCAGCGCCTCACGCTGACGCTCCGCCGGCACCGGGACGTACGGCAACCGTCCGTTGGGATCGCCGGCGTGGTCACGGTTGTGGTAGATGCCGCCGATATGCTTGGCCGCCACCAGCGAGCCACGGAAGTACGGCGTCCAGGAGTAGCCCATGGCGCGGCGCAGGATGGCGTAGCTCTCGCCGTCCTCGAGGAGCTTGTCCTCCATGTTCGCCCATAGCTCTCCCACCAGCTTGATCTCGTGCCGGTAGAACTCCAGCGGATCCGTGGCGAAGTCGAAGCGGTTATTGCGCGGGTCCATCGCGCGCGCGCTCAGCCCGGCGTCCTCATCAGTGGCGTAAGGATGCAGCGGATCGGCACCCCTGGAGGCAATGCGGGCCAGTTCATCGGCTTCGTCCTCCTGGCTCGCCACGCCGGAGATCTGCGTGTAGCCGTACTCGATGACCCAGTCGTCGTAGCTGCCGACCACCGTGGGCAAGTAGTCGCCCTGCTTCTCGCCCTTGATGGCGATTATCGCCGGGTTGTAGTCCATCACCGATGCCGCCAGGCCCACCCGGTGGGTACGGGACTCGTCGGCCAACTGGTCCATCCGGTTGATGGTGCTGGCGCGGAAATTATGCCGCAACCCGAGGGTGTGGCCCACCTCGTGTGCGGTGACCTCCGCGATGTACTGGCGCACGAACTCCTTCTCCTCCTCCGAGCTCCACGTACCCCGGCTCGACAGCAGGTCATATCCCAGGGACATCATCTCGACCATCTCGTTGGCGTAAGTGCACAGGCGGCTCGGATCAGTCTGCCAGGGCAGCGGCTCGGGCTCCTCCATCATCGTCTGCATGCGCGCCACCGGGCTGACGTAGAGCTCGTAGCGCCGGCGGGCGCCGAGCCGAACGAGACCTTCGCTGAAGCCGATGTCGGCGTCGATGATCTGCCCGGTATAGGGGTTGGTGTGCGACGGTCCGATGGCGAAGGAAGCGTCGTAGCCCACGAACCAGCGGATGGTGTTGTAACGGATGTCTGCGGGATCCCAGTCCGCTTCATCCGGCTGCTGCCGCACCTCGATGGCGTTCTTGAAGCCGGCCTTCTCGAACGCAGTGTTCCACATGAGAACACCCTCGCGGAAGAAGTCGCGGTACTCCAGCGGGATGGAGTTTTCAAGCCAGAACACGATGGGCTCCTCCGGCTCGGAGATCTCGGCGCCCGGGTCCTTCTTCTTCAGCTTGAAACGGTTGATATAGCGCACATACAGCGTGTCCGTCTTGTCGGCGGAATAGTCCAGGAACATGTCCATGAAGTAGCCCACACGATCGTCGGCCAGCCGCGGCATGTAGTCATTGTCGGGCAGGGCCACCAGGCTGTAGCGGAAGCGCAGGTTCATGCTGCGCGAGTCGGGGATGGTGACCGAACCGCGCTTGGTCGAGCCGGCGACGAAACGCGCCACGGTGCCGATCTCCGAGTTGAGCGGGAACGACTTCACCATGACGAAGCCGCTGTTCTCCTTGTCCTGCTTGTAGCCGCCCTGGTACACGCGCTTGAGGTACCCCGCTACACCGTGCAGGTCGCCGGTGAGGAAGACCTTGCTGAGATCGATGAGCACGCTATCGCGGTCGGGATGGGGCTCGCTCAGGATCTTCGCCGACAACATCACCGAGTCCGAGAACGAGTTGGCCACTGCACGCTCCGCCGGGCTGCCCTCGTCCGCACGGAAGCGCAGGTTCTGTTGCACCCACTGGATCTGCTTGCCCATGCGGTGCCACTGGAACACGAACTCGTCCATCATGATGGTGCCGTAGAGTCCGCGCTCACCGGTGCCGCGCTCGAACTTGGCCGAGTAGATGAAGTCCTTGTCGAGCTGGTCGGGAAGGATCTCCAGGTAGACCTTGCCCTCCTTCTCGTTGCGGTAGAAGTTGAACAGGCCTTCGATGCGATCCATGTCCTCCACGACCTCGTCGAAGGGCTTCTCCTTATCCTTGTCCTTGTCGGACTTGCCCTTGTCGCCCTTGTCGTTCTTCTTCCTGCTCTTCTTCGGGGCCATATCGGGATCGTCGGTCTGGCTCACCAGGCTCACGGCGTCGTCCGCGACTGCCACGTCGGCAGGAGCAGCGAAGGAGCCGCCGACTGCCAGTGAGAACATGGCGGCCAGCAGGACCGTTCTGGTCCACAGATGGTTCCACCTCATGGGGTCTCTCCTAAAGTAGTTGTGGGGCAGGCTTCAAGATACGCACATCCGACTCATTTCATACGTGAGTGGCATGCCAATAGTTTGGTTTCCGGGCCACCCGCTGGGCGGCCCAGGGATCATTCTAGCGCTCCCGGTCTGCAGAACAAACTGGCCCCCGCGGCTGTTCCCTGCGTGGCGGAAAGTTGTGCCGGAACAGGGCTTGCCGGTGTTTGACGGCGCGCGGCGCGCTCTGCTAGTGTGCCGTCTCGGCTACGGTGGACCGCTCCAAGGAAATCGGCTCTGGCTGCGCATTCTCCGGCCCCGGCAGACTTGCAAGGAACCCTGTGTCCCTTCTATCCCCCATCAAACGGCTCTACCTGCGTGGTCTGGACCGTGCCAAGGTGGCGGAGCAAACCTTCATGGTGGTGGCGGCCGTGGTGGTGGGCGTGGCCTCGGGCTACGGTGCCGTGGCCCTGCGAACCCTCATCTCCTGGGTGCAGCAGGCCGGCTACGGAGCGGCCGGTGAGGACCTGGGCGGACTGGATCTCCCTGTCTGGCAGATCATCCTGGTTCCCACGCTGGGCGGCCTGCTGGTGGGACCGCTCATCTACCTGCTGGCCCGGGAGGCCAAGGGGCACGGCGTTCCCCAGGTGATGGAAGCGGTGACGGTGCGCGAGGGCGCCATGCGCCCGCGGGTGGCCGTGGCCAAGATGCTGGCATCGGCACTGACCATCGGCTCCGGCGGCTCCTCCGGCCGCGAAGGCCCCATCGTCCAGATCGGCTCGGCCATCGGCTCCACCGTGGGCCAGGCATTGCACGTCTCCGGACGCCGCCTGCGAACCCTGGTGGGCTGCGGCGCCGCCGGCGGCATCGCCGCTGCGTTCAACGCACCGATAGCCGGTGCGCTGTTCGCCCTGGAGATCATCCTGGGCGACTTCGGCATATCTCACTTCAGTCCCATCGTCATCTCCTCGGTGACCGCCACGGTCATCTCCCGCTACCACTACGGCGATTTCCCGGCGTTCCAGGCGCCGCCCTACCACCTGGTGAGCGCGTGGGAACTGCCCATCTACGCCATCCTGGGCGTCCTTGCCGGCGTCATCGCGGTGCTCTACGCGCGCACGCTGCACCGCGCCGAGGATCTGTTCGAGCGCAAGGTGCCCGGTCCGGAATGGCTGAAGCCGGCGCTGGGCGGAGCGCTCCTGGGATTGCTGGCGCTCAAGCTGCCGCAGGTCCTGGGCGTCGGTTACGGCGCCATCGATGCCGCCCTGCAGGGCGAAGTCACCCTGTGGCTGCTGCTGGCACTGGTGGGCGGCAAGATCCTCGCCACGTCCTTGACCCTGGGCTCCGGCGGATCCGGCGGGATCTTCGCGCCGTCACTGTTCATCGGCGCCATGGGAGGTGGCTTCTTGGGGACCATAGCGCACCGGCTGCTGCCGCAGGTCACCGCAGGTCCCGGGGCCTATGCCCTGGTGGGCATGGGTGCACTGGTGGCCGGCGCCACCCACGCGCCCATCACCGCCATCCTCATCCTGTTCGAGCTTACCAACTCGTACGCCATCATCCTGCCCCTGATGATCTCCTGCATCATCGCCACCCTGGTAGCGCAGCGCCTGGATCCGGAGAGCATTTACACGCGCAAGCTGGCGGACAAGGGCATCGACATCCACCGAGGACAGGACGTGAACGTCCTGCGAGCCATCCGCGTGCGCGACCTCCTGCAGCCGGGCACCGCCACGGTGCGGCGCACCGAGACATTGCGCAACTTGATGGAGCGCCTGGCCGACCTGCCCCACTCCCATCTGTACCTGGTGGACGACGCCGGCAAGCTCACGGGGGTCGTGACCATGCAGAACATCCGCCGCATGCTCCTGCACCGCAACGAGCTACAAGATCTCATCCTTGCCAGTGATCTGGAGGACCGGGATCTCGCGTCGGTGACTCCGGACGACACCGCCGACGACGCACTGCGCCTGCTGCGCAAGGAGTCAGCGGAGGAGCTTCCGGTGGTGGATCCGGACGACCCCGGCATCCTCCTGGGCACCGTCTCCCGACGCACCCTGCTCGACACGTACTACCGCGAGGTGTTCAAGCGTGACCTTGCCGGCGAGGTCCTGGCGGGAGTGAAGGCGTCCGAGCACATGGCGCTGGTGCCCCTGGTGGAGGGCTACTTCATGGCTCAGATGGAGGTCCCCGGCTCCTTCCTCGGCCGCAGCCTGCGCGACCTCGCACTGCGCGCCGAGTACGATGTGCAGGTGATCCTCATCCGTCGCAGCGAGCCCGGTAACGCCTCCGTCAGCCTCGTGCCCGACCCCGAATATCGTCTCGACCGCGGCGACATCCTGGTGCTCGTGGGCCGCGAGCCATCTTTGCAGAAGCTCCACGCTCTCTGATTCAGCCGTTCCACAATCCGCCTACTGACCTGCCCCCCTCAAATCGGTCCAGATGTAGAGTTAGAATCTGGACCAGGAAAGGGGTAGGAAGATGCCGAAGAAGCGTTACAGCGCCGAGCAGATCATCGCCAAACTGCGGG
>Ga0114949_10002705_pt1 | contig 11103 bp, 12 predicted proteins | sample N074metaG_FD_83505 | JGI IMG/M metagenome (GOLD analysis project Ga0114949, IMG submission 83505) | Deep subsurface microbial communities from Kermadec Trench to uncover new lineages of life (NeLLi) - N074 metaG | ecosystem: Environmental > Aquatic > Marine > Ocean trench > Sediment | place... | reverse complement strand
TCAGATATTAAAATCGGTATTAAGTTGTTTATCAGAAAATGGAATGATCAGATGCTATGAAGATGCTGAAAATGAGATTGATAATGACTCGATTGACATTGAAAATCTATTTGACAAATATCATTATCTTGCAAGCAAAGAAGGATTGTTTGCACACAACAGCAGATAGAAATATATGGAAATAGATGTACAGGCTTTACAGAGAAAGTACTATCTGAAAAAGATGGAAGTAAACTCCCTACTTGAGATCACACAGGCAATTAATGAAAATCTTGACGAAAAGGCATTGTTCAGAATCTATGACTTTACCATTCGTGCGAATTTGAATGTTAGCAGCCTGGCAATGTTTGTATGGGATATTTCCTGGGTATGTCATGTAAATTTTGGTACTTCTACAGATTTTAAAAACGTCGATTTGCCAAAGAACATTTTGGATATGAAAGAGGAAGTCAAAGGTCCTTATGATGCACCTTTTGATGAATTTGAAGTATTAATCCCAATTAAGCATAAATCAAAAATATTGGCATACGTATTTGCCACCTCCAGTGAAAATGTTGAAGAGAAAATCAACATAACGTTCCTTCAGGCGTTAAGCAACCTGATCATTGTTGCAGTTGAAAACCAAAGACTGACAATGAATCAGATTCGACAGGAAGCTTTCAGAAGAGAACTTGAAATTGCAAAAGAAGTTCAAAAGCTACTTTTTCCTGAAAACTTACCCTATGGAGTCCGGTTGAAAGTAGAAGCAAGCTATTTACCACATCAATCTGTGGGTGGAGATTACTATGATTACATTCCAATAAATGAAAATCAATTTCTGATTTGTATTGCGGATGTATCCGGTAAAGGAGTTCCGGCAGCTCTGATGATGTCAAACTTTCAGGCTTCATTGCGTACTTTGTTGCGAACAACACCCAACTTAACTCAGATTGTAGAAATATTAAATTATCAAATTCTGCAAAATGCAAAAGGGGATAATTTTATTACATTTTTTGGTGGTATCTATGACCACAAGCTAAATACTTTAGTGTATGTGAATGCGGGCCATAACCCTCCATTTCTTTATAATAAAGAGATTGGCATGCAGACACTTGAAGAAGGGTGTACGGTACTCGGAATGTTTCATCCTCTGCCATTTCTGAACGAAGGATTTGTAACAGATATCGATAATTTTACTCTGGTCCTGTATACCGATGGATTAACTGAAACAGAAAATGAAGAGGAGGAGGAATATGGCAGTGAAAGAATCCAGGAGTATTTAGAAAAAAACCTGGATAAAGACCTTCGTGAGCTCCACAAAGAATTGTTGCATGAATTGGACGTATTTAAGGGTAGCAACGACTATCGTGACGATATTACACTATTAACCTGTCGGCTGGAGGAACGTTAAGCGTGTTTTTTCACAAAAGACCCAAAGCTATCCGGTATTTTTTCCCTTCATTTATCTGGAAGATAAAAGATGATACAACCGGCTTGTATCTTACTTTTGATGATGGTCCTGTAGCGGGAGTGACAGATTGGGTGCTCGATGTGCTCAAGGACTTCCAAATTTCTGCTACTTTTTTCTGTGTTGGAAATAATATAAAAGAAAACCCAAAACTCTTTTCCCGAATACTTAAGGAAGGGCATGAGGTTGGGAATCATACATTTAATCATTTGGATGGTTGGGCATCAGAAAAAAAGGTTTACATACAGAACATCAAAAAGTGTGAGGAAATATTGCCAGCATCTCAGCACTTACTTTTTCGCCCCCCCCATGGGAGAATAAATCTAAAAGCAATTAAATATATTCAATCTCACTATAAGGTAATAATGTGGGATATTCTGGCAGGAGATTATCGAATAAATTCCGATCCGATTATTTCTGTAAAGAAAACTATTCAGGCGCTCGAGAATGGATCAATCGTTTTGTTTCATGACAGTAAAAAAGCAGAGAAGAATATGAAAGTGATGTTGCCCATTTTCCTGGATCATGCAATCAACCTGGGTTTTCACTTTAGAAAATTTTCATGGAACTGATTTTTTATCCGTTGACGGCAGTGATTTTAATTATCATACTGAAGGATATATTCCTTCTTTCGCGAGTGCCTCATTTTATAAGTCCTCCAAGAAATAAATTATCAACACCTTTTGTTTCAGTTTTTGTGGCTGCACGAAATGAATCTACCACTATCAGAAGATGTGTTGAGGGGTTGTTGGATCAGGATTATCCCAGTAAAAAATATGAAATACTGATAGGTAACGATCAATCGGAAGATGATACAATGTCTGTTATCTCTACGATTGCAAAAGAAAACCCGCAAGTGAAATCATTTGATATTTCTGAGTTAGTTGTTCCGGCCCGAGGGAAAATGAACGTACTCGTGCAATTAATTTCCAATGCAAAAGGCGATTATTTCCTTTTTACAGATGCTGATACAAAGGTGGGAATATCATGGATTTCCACTCTCGTAAATACATTGCAGAGCGGGTATGGTGTGGTTACAGGTACATCTGTTATCCGGAATGACCATTTTTTTCAACGATTTCAAAACCTGGACTGGATTCAGGCCCAGGCGATGGTGAAAATTCTTGAAGACAATGGAACCCGGGTGACCTCTCTTGGTAATAACATGGGAGTAACCAAAGAGGCATACGAATCTGTGGGAGGTTTTCATGGGATCCCCTTTTCCATTACCGAGGATTACGAACTCTATATCTCCATTATTTCAAACGGATATAAGCCCTTGCACATTTTTAACCGGGGAGCTTTGGCTGAAACTTTGTCGATGGCTTCTTTTGGAGCACTTTTAGAGCAGAGGAAAAGGTGGATGTTTGGCGTAATACGACTACCAAACTCCATTATATTATTTCTTTTATTAAATGCAATCTATGTTCCGGTATTGATTCTTTTATTGATTGTTGCTCCTTTAACAGGTATAGTTGTTGGAATTGTCAGGTGGGTAATTCTCTCTGAATTTTTAAAAAGGGTACAAAAGTTGATAAACCAAAAAGGGTCAGTTTTGTGGTTACTGCCATTTGAAATTTATCAGTCATCCGTTAATTTGACATCTTTAATCTATTATTTATTACCAATTAAAGCCCGTTGGAAAGGGCGGCCATTCTCATGACATTTGTAGATACCCATGCTCATATATATTTAGAAGAATTCGAAAAAGACCTGGATGATATAATGGAAATCTCAGCGGAGAAATCAGTTGAAAGAATTTATATGCCAAATATTGATTCCACTTCCATTGACAGCATGATGGAAGTAGAGCATCGGTTTCAAGAGCAGACATTTGCAATGATGGGTTTACACCCTTGCAGTGTGAAAAAAGGTTTTGAGAAAGAACTGTATATAGTAGAAGAGTGGTTAGGCAAGCGTCAGTTTTCCGGGGTTGGGGAAATAGGGAGTGACTTGTATTGGGACAAAACATTTTGGGCTGAACAACAAGAGGCTTTGCGCATTCAGTTAGGGTGGGCTACAGACTACAAAATCCCGGCAATCATACATTGTAGAGAATCAATAGAGGAGACAATTGAAATTGTTGAAGCTGTAAACTCAGCTGATCTCAAAGGTATATTCCATTGTTTTACAGGTACTCTTGATCAGGCAGAAAAAATTATTGCACTTGGTTTTAAGATCGGAATTGGAGGTGTATCTACCTTTAAAAATGGAGGTTTGGATAAAATAATTCCTGACTTATCCCTGGACGATTTGGTGCTGGAGACCGATAGCCCTTATCTGGCACCGGTGCCATTTCGAGGAAAAAGAAATGACCCTTCAAACATCCCATTGATTGCAGAACGTCTATGTTCCCTAAAATCATCTTCCATGGAAGAAGTAGCCGATAAAACTACATCTTTGGCCAATTCACTGTTCAATTATGATGCATAAGATGATTACATTGGATACGGCGGCTCCACACACTCCCGATGCCAGGATATTGATCATTTATACCGGTGGAACTTTTGGAATGGGAATTGGGAAAGATGGTGTATTATCTCCTTTTGATTTTGAAACTATCCTTGATGAAATCCCCTCATTGAAATCGTACAATCTGATCATCCGTGTTTTACCTTTTTTAGAACCAATAGATTCTTCAAATATCTCACCATCCGATTGGGTGAAACTGAGTGAAATTATCAGAGATGAATACGAGAAATTTGATGGTTTTGTTATCCTCCACGGGACAGATACAATGGCATACACAGCAAGTGCATTAAGTTTTGCGTTAAGTAATCTGAAAAAGCCGGTCATTTTCACCGGCGCACAACTTCCAATTTCAGCACCCCGCACTGATGCGCGGGAAAATCTCCTTAGCGCAATCGAAATTGCAGCAGATAAAAACGAGAATGGTGATCCGGTTGTACCGGAAGTATGTGTTTATTTTAATTATAATTTAATACGTGGAAATCGCGCAAAGAAAGTTGAAAGCATGTATTTCGATGCGTTCGAATCGGAGAATTATCCAATTTTAGCAAAAAGCGGTGTGGTAATAGATTATCACTATCCATACATCATTTCACCATCAAACAAAGGTGATTTTTTTGTTGATTTATACTGGGAAGAACGGGTGGGATATCTTAAGCTTTTTCCGGGAATAACTAATAATTTTGTTGAAAGAATGCTTTCAGGTGATCTGCGAGGACTTGTTTTAGAAACATTTGGTAGTGGGAATGCAATGACTGATTCATCGTTTTTATCGCTAATTTCTAATGCTATTGACAATGGTTTGATTATTTTGAATGTTTCTCAATGTCTAGGTGGAAGGGTACTGCAAGGAAGATATGAGACATCTAAAGGATTAAAAGATGCAGGGGTAATAAGTGGTAAAGACATTACAAGCGAAGCTGCAATTACTAAATTAATGTACCTTCTGGGGAATGGAGTGGAGATGGATATTCTAAAAATACAACTCAGTCAATCATTAAAAGGAGAAATAACAGATTAAGTTGAGGAAAGTACAATTTTTGTTACATGGGAAAATTTATATTATTCTTGCAAATGCATATTATTTATGATTTATTTGTGCCCTGAGATTTCTAAAGGAGATTGAGGAGGAGAGGTGACCGAGTGGCTGAAGGTGCTCGCCTGGAAAGCGGGTGTACTTGGAAACAGGTACCGAGGGTTCGAATCCCTCTCTCTCCGCGTACATTTTTAGAAATACAGAAAAAAGAAAACATTTATTCTAATCAATAACTTTAAAAACCTAATTGGGAATTAAAACTTCAACTATGAAACGATTATTCGCCCTTTTGACATTAGTAGGTGTATTGGCTCTAACTAATTCAATGATTGCAGTAGCTCAGGATGCTACTGATACTGAACAAACCGAAGCTGATACGACAGCCACTGAAACTGATACAGTTACAGTAGCTGAAACTCCTCAGGAAGAAATTGCACCTGCAGAGGATACATTTACAGACACCAGTGAAGAAGAAATTACTTTTCACCAGCAAATCAAAGAGAAGTTTATTGAAGGCGGATGGGGATTTATGGGAATTGTACTTCTATGTTTAATCCTTGGTCTTGCAATAGCAATTGAAAGAATTATCGTTCTTAACCTTGCAACTACAAATACGAAGAAATTACTTGCAAGCGTTGAAGATGCACTGAACCAGGGTGGTGTTGAAGGTGCCTTAGAAGTAACCAGAAATACTAAAGGACCTGTTGCTTCCATCTTTACTCAGGGTCTGATGAGGATGACCGAAGGAATTGAGATGGTTGAGAAATCAATAATTTCTTACGGATCTGTTGAAATGGGTAGACTCGAAAGAGGACTTGTTTGGATATCTTTATTTATTTCACTTGCTCCAATGCTCGGTTTCATGGGAACGGTAATTGGTATGATTGGTGCATTTGATGCAATTGAAGCTGCTGGAGATATCTCTCCTCAAATTGTTGCCCGTGGCATTAAAGTAGCCCTATTAACTACTGTCGCAGGACTTATTGTAGGAGTGATCCTTCAGTTGTTCTATAACTACCTTATATCAAAAATTGATGCAATGGTAAATGATATGGAGGATGCATCTATTACTTTGGTTGATATTCTTGTTCATCATAAATTGACAAATAACTAATTTATTAGTTTATAATTTCTTAACTTTAGATAAGAATGGATATAATAGATATAGGAATAAAATTCACTTACATATTGCTGGGAGTGGCAACATTGACAGCGATCATAATGCCATTAATTACAGCGTTAAGCAACGATCCTAAATCTCTGATAAAATCAGCGGCTGGACTTGGAGCAATATTATTGATTTATTTAATAGGTTATTTATTGGCTGGTAACGAAGTAACAGCAAAATATGTAGAGTTCGGTGTGGATTCGAGAATCTCGCAAATGGTGGGCGGAGTTCTGATCACCATGTATATCATGATGATCGTAGCCCTTGTAGGTATTGTATATTCGGAAGTTAAAAGCATCATCCAATAACCAGTAATTAGAAAATTATGCCACTGAGAAAAAGAGGAAACCCGGAGATCAATGGAGCACCAATGGCGGATATAGCTTTTTTACTCTTGATCTTTTTTCTTGTGACCACAACAATTGCAAATGACAAGGGATTGAGTATGCTGTTGCCTCCAAAACCGGACGAAGATGATCCAGTAAAAATTGACATCCATCAAAGAAACATCTTTAAGGTTTTGATCAATTCAGCAGATCGCCTTCTTGTAGAGGATGAACCACTTGATGATCCAAGAGCAATCAGGCAGATGGTAAAGGATCATGTGTTGAATTATGGTGCCAGTCCCAAATACTCCGATAGTCCGGGGGATGCTGTAGTGTCATTTAAAGCTGCAAGGGGAACATCATATGAAATATATATCACTGTACTTAATGAAGTTCAGGGCGCTTATTATGATATGTATGCTGATCGTGCGGGAGTTACAAACAAAAAATGGAGGGAAATTGCATCTGACCTTGGGGATCCCGAAAACAGGCGGATTTATGACAAAGCCAGAAAAGATTTTCCCATGCAGATTTCAATCGCAAACCCTTCAAAATAGGAGAGATGTCAAAATTTAAAAAGAAATCAAATACGAGTCAGGAAATTCCAACCGCTTCTTTGCCTGATATCATATTCATGTTATTGTTTTTTTTCATGGTGACGACCGTATTGAGGGAAACAACAATTAATGTTCATCAAAGAATTCCGGGAGCAACTGAATTAAGAAAACTCCAGAGAAAGTCATTGGTGAGTTATCTGTATATTGGAAAACCAAAGATTGCAAATTTTGGTGTTGAACCTTTAATTCAGGCAAATGATGTATTTATTGCAGTTGATGATATTGTTCTTTGGGTAAGCCAGGAGAAGGATAAATTAAGTGAGGTTGAACGTGACCAGATCACGATCGCTCTCAAAGTTGACAGAGAAGTTAAAATGGGGTTGATAGGAGATGTACAAATGGAACTTCGTATAGTAAACGCAAGGAAACTGATGTACACAACAATAATAGATGTTGGTTATTAGCTATCCCATTTATAAAGTATTTTTAAAAAGTCTTTCCAATTAACGGAAAGACTTTTTTATTGCAGGATGGAATTAAATAACCCCAAAGTTATACGTGCGTGGTGTTTATACGACTGGGCTAACTCAGTGTATAACCTTGTAATTACATCCACCATTTTCCCCATTTACTATATAAGTGTCACTACAATTGGAAATTCTGATTTGGTTTCCTTTTTTGGATTTTCAGTTCCCAATACAGTACTTTATTCCTACTCGCTCTCTTTTTCATTTTTTATAATTGCTTTTATGCAACCATTTTTGTCCGGTGTGGCTGATTCGATAGGGGGAAAGAAAATATTTATGAAAGTGTTTACCTACATAGGCTCTTTTTCTTGCATAGCACTATATTTTTTTTCCGGCTCCAATATAGAATTTGGAATTACAGCGTCTGTTTTAGCAAGTATTGGTTACGGCGGGGCACTCGTATTTTATAATTCTTTTTTACCAGAAATAAGCAGTTTTGATCGGTATGACAGGGTGAGTGCCAGGGGATTTTCTTATGGGTATATAGGAAGCGTGATCCTTCTTGTCTTCAATCTTATAATGATTCAAAAACCTGAATGGTTTGGAATGGTTGAAGGCAGCTTACCTGCTAGAATTTCCTTTTTAACGGTAGGAATATGGTGGATTGGATTTGCCCAGGTGACCTTCTATTATTTACCTGGTAATATTTATAAGAGGTCTGCAAAGAGTAATTATCTGGTATCTGGATTCAATGAAATTCTGAAAGTTTTGAAGAGTTTAAAAGGACTCCCGGAACTAAAGAAATTTCTGATTTCTTTTTTCTTTTATAGCATTGGCGTTCAAACTATCATGTACATGGCGCCTACTTTTGGAGATAAAGAGCTTCAATTATCGCCTGACAAATTGATTATTACTGTTTTAATCATTCAATTGGTAGCTATATTTGGCTCGTATTTATTTGCCCGGATTTCAGAAAAAAGAGGAAACAGGTTTTCACTGATTACCATGATTATTATCTGGATTTTTGTATGTATTGGAGCTTTTTATACCTATACTGACTATGAGTTTTTTGCTCTTGCATTTTCTGCAGGATTGGTCATGGGAGGAATCCAATCCTTATCCAGAGCAACGTATTCAAAATTAATACCCTCCAACACAATAGACCATGCTTCGTACTTTAGTTTTTATGATGTAACCTTTAACTTATCAATTGTTCTGGGAACCTTCAGCTATGGATTGATAGAACACTGGACAGGAAGCATGCGATACAGCGCCCTTACCCTGGGTGGGTTTTTTATTATCGGTTTGTTTTTTATTCTGAATGTATCCATCCCTAAAAATTATGAAGAGGCGATAAAGATATAGTATGATTTTATTAAATCTCCCAAAGTTCGAAATACAGGTAAAAGAAATGGATAAGGGAACCTGCATTTTTGATGTGATTCGGAAGAAATATATAGTGCTTACACCGGAAGAGTGGGTTCGTCAGCACTTTATTCATTTTCTAATTAACAGCTATAAATATCCTAAATCTCTTATGAAAGTGGAGTCAGGTTTAAAGTATAATAATCTTCAAAAAAGAAGTGATATCCAGGTATATACCCGAAAAGGGCATCCGTTTTTAATAGTTGAATGTAAGGCTTCTAATGTGAAATTGGATAGCAAGGTTATTGATCAGGCAGCTCTTTACAATAAGAGTATCGGGGCTGACTACATTATTGTTACAAATGGCATGAATTTTCGCTGTTTAAAAACAACCAGCATTATCGTTGAGTGGGTGGAGAAAATTCCTGTATTTCCTAAATAAAATACACCTGTGTGTATTTTATTCGGCAGGTAAAAATGCATTTTTAATTGAGGAATTTGTCAACCTCAGTATAAGGAAGATCAAATGTCTCGGCCACAGCCTTATATACAATTTCTCCTTTGATTATATTTAATCCCAGTTTAAGATCTTCCCTGTCACTGCAAGCCTGTTTCCAACCTTTTCCCGCTAGTTCGATGGCGTACGGTAATGTTGCGTTTGTTAATGCCACGGTAGATGTGTAGGGCACAGCCCCGGGCATATTGGCGACACAATAATGTATTACATCATCAATAATGAATGTAGGATCTTCGTGAGTGGTTGGTTTGCAGGTCTCAATACATCCGCCCTGGTCTACGGCCACATCTACCAGCACCGTACCTGGCCTCATTGTTTTGAGCATGTCTCTGGTTATCAGGGAAGGAGCTTTTGCACCAGGAATCAATACGGCTCCAACGATTAAATCATGATCTTGTATTAAAGCTCTGATGTTGTATTCATTCGACATCACAGTTTTAACATTTGCCGGCATTATATCATCCAGGTAACGCAGACGGCCCAGGTTAAGGTCCATAATGGTGACATCAGCACCGAGCCCAGCCGCCATTTTTGCAGCATTGGTTCCAACAATTCCTCCTCCAAGGATCAATACTTTAGCAGGTGATACACCTGGCACTCCACCTAGTAATATACCTCGACCTTTTAGAGGTTTCTCAAGAAACTTGGCGCCTTGCTGGATAGCCATTCTACCTGCAACCTCAGACATTGGAATTAACAGAGGCAACGACCGATCAGAGCTTTCAACAGTTTCATAGGCCAAACAAACAGATTTATTTTTAATCATGGCCATAGTCAATGGCTCATATGAAGCGAAATGGAAATAAGTAAACAGAAGTTGATCTTCCTTGATTAAATCATACTCCGCTTCAATAGGCTCTTTTACCTTGATGATCATTTCAGCAACGGCGTAAACCTCCTCGATAGTTTCGAGTATATTAGCTCCCGTAGATTCGTAATCAGTATCGGTAAATCCGCTACCATCTCCCGAAGTAGATTGAATATACACCTCATGTCCACGCTTTACCAATTCTTTTGCACCGGCAGGTGTGAGTCCAACCCTATTTTCATTATTCTTAATTTCCTTTGGAACTCCAATTATCATCTCACAATTCTGTTGGTTTTAAAGGCTTCAAATATAGTTAGGAACAAAATCATTTTGATCTATTAAATACGAATGTTAAGGTGTATTTTGTTATTAAATAGATTATTTGGCCGTCCTGTGTTTTCGCCAATATATATTTTGCAATTCAGTATAAATTCGCTGTGATTTACTTGTTTTGATTAAATTGGTTAGAAAAAGTTTTATTATTCGTAAAAATTTATGATTTGATAGATCATTCATTTTGTATATTTTTGCGAACAATCAACAATCAGTGTTGAACCAGAAACAGTCTGAATTTGGAAGTCACTAAAACGCTATCAGATATAAATATTGAGGTAACTGAAATTCTTTCGGATTATAAGTTAGCCATTGCCAGCAGGGAAGCAAGTATTATTGGTCGCAAGGAAGTATTCATGGGCAAAGCTAAATTCGGCATATTTGGTGATGGCAAAGAAATTCCTCAAATCGCTATGGCCAAGGTATTCAAAAAGGGCGATTTCAGATCAGGCTATTATAGAGACCAGACATTCATGTTCGCTATAGGCGAACATACGCTTCTTGAATATTTTGCACAGTTATACGCACATACTGATGAATTAGCCGAACCATCAAGTGCAGGAAGACAAATGAACGGTCATTTTTCTAAAAGGATGATTGGTGATGATGG
>Ga0114949_10002704_pt1 | contig 11106 bp, 8 predicted proteins | sample N074metaG_FD_83505 | JGI IMG/M metagenome (GOLD analysis project Ga0114949, IMG submission 83505) | Deep subsurface microbial communities from Kermadec Trench to uncover new lineages of life (NeLLi) - N074 metaG | ecosystem: Environmental > Aquatic > Marine > Ocean trench > Sediment | place... | reverse complement strand
TCTCCGCGGGGACATTCCCTGTCACAAGGTATACGAGGACGATCTGGTCTTTGCTTTCCTCGATATCGGCCCATTGAGCTTCGGCCACACGCTGGTGGTACCGAAGGAAGAGGTCGCCACACTCGACCAGCTCTCCGATGAAACGGCCGCCGCGATAGGACGGGTGCTTCCCCGGTTGTGCCGCGCGATCAAAACCATCACGGGGGCCGAGCAGTTCAACGTCCTTCAGAACAACGGGCCGATGGCACACCAGGCGGTCTTTCACCTTCACTTCCACATCATTCCTAAGCCGAGCGTCGACCGGGGGCTCGTGATGGAATGGTCGTCCACGAAGCTCGACCCGGACGAGGGTGCGAGGCTGGCCGCCGCGCTGAACAAGGAGATTGGGGGGTAGCATGGGGGGACCACACTTTGACGAGTCGATTCCGTTCAAGGGTCTGCGCATCGCCGTGATGACGGTCTCCGATACACGCAACGAAGAGACCGACAAGTCGGGTGCCTATCTTGTCGACCGCGCGCAGGAGGCCGGTCATCACGTCATGGACAAGGTGATCGTCCCTGACGACCGCAAGCGCATCGAGGTGCAGCTCCGTCGCTGGATCAACGAACCAAACGTCGAGGTCGTGATCGCGACCGGCGGTACCGGCGTCACCGGTCGCGACGTCACGCCAGAAGCATTCGAAGGGGTATGGGAAAAACCGATTCCCGGCTTCGGTGAGCTCTTCCGTACGTTGAGCTACGAGCACATCGGCACATCGACGATTCAGTCGCGCGCATGCGCCGGCGTCGCGCGGGGGACGTATCTATTCGCGCTTCCCGGATCGACTGGCGCTTGCAGGGACGCATGGGACGGGATTCTCAGATACCAGTTGGATATTCGGTACCGGCCTTGCAACTTTGCGGAGTTGATTCCAAGGCTGCGCGAGACCTAGCAGTGACAGCGACAGCGACGGTGTCAGCGACGGTGTCAGCGTCCGAGTGCGGAGATGGGGATGGGCATGATATTCCACGTCATCCTCGACATCGGAATGTCCCGCTTGAGGATCACCTCGCGCTTCGCACGACCGTGCACCCACACATAGCGGCGTAGCTCGCCCTGCACGTCGGCTGCGACGTAGAGCTCATCGGCGCCATCACCGTCTAGGTCGGTGAGTAGGGCGGCGTGCTCAAACCCGCTCGAGTCCCGGTCGATGCTCTCCACACCCCACTCGGACTTCGGGTTCTTGCCTGGGCGTAGCAGCCACAGGCCCTTGCTGAACGAAGCGGCGACCATTTCCTTCTTTCCGTCGCCGTCGACATCACCCACCGTCAGGAATCGGCAGAGTCGATCGGGGATCGTAGCGATGATCACCTTGGCGTCCGGCGGCGTGTCTGCGTCGTAGCGGCGAATCTCCACTGGCTCGACGATCTCGAGCCCCGCACCGCGCCCTCTCGTGAGCGCCTCGACCGCCACGTAGAGCTCATCGGTTCCGTCCCCATCGACGTCGCCGACGTAGATCTCTTTGGCGTGCCGCTTCCCCAGGTCCGCGACGAGGGTCGGTCCTTCACCCGTCTTCGGCACGTATCGCACCACCTCGCCGCGCTGCGCTTCGGCATCGAGCTTGTTGGGCTCGCTGGGCGTTGCATAGACTTCCAGCACACCATCCTTGTCGAGATCGCCGATCTCAATCTCGTGCACGAACGTGTCCTTCTTTCCGTCGATGCGTCCGACCGTCCATTTGTTCGCCCGCTGTCGCAGTACGGAGACCACGCCCTGGTCGTGTGTGGCGATCGCGATCGCGGGCGTGCCGTCGCCATAGAGGTCTGCGACCTCTGCATCACGCATGCGGTTGAACTTCCCACCAAACTCCCCGTGCCAAAGTGTGCTCGCCTGCAGCTTCCCCTTCGTCCGCCGCCACAACTTCACGTACGCGCCCGAGCCGCCAAGCGTCAGAATGCCGGGTGCCTGGCCGCGCGGGGTCAACACCATGGCCTTGTGGAACACGTTGCTCTGCGCGTCCTCCACGGTCTCGGTCTTCCACTCCCCGCCTTCGCGGGTGAGGATGTCGAGACGCGCCGGACCTGGCTTCGCCGTGGCCTTGCCATCGACGACCTCGAACTGCGAGTACGCGAGGAGCAACCCGTTCGGGAGTGCGTCGGGCACACTGGTCGCCGCCGCCTTCGTGGGCGCGTGCCCGGGCTTGTCGTTCTGGGCCGTGCTCGTCTCCTGGGCGGAGGCCACCGGCGCCTCGGTGGGGGCCGTCGTCTCACCCCCCTTACAGGCCAGCAGGAAGAACAACGCCCAAATCCCAAATCGAGTCACCGCTTGATGTCGCATGTGGCGTCGCTACCAACCGTCGCACCTCGGCGCAACTAACCGCCCCGCCTCCGCCCTCCGGACGGCCAATTTGACCCTTTAGCGTGTACCGGTTAACTGAGGCCGCAGGGGACGTGAGCGCGACACCAAAACGAATCGCCTTCTTCGTTTTGAAGCTGGTTTTCTCCGTCGGCATGCTGGCGTTCATCTTCCGAAAGGTGCTCCGCCGGGATGGTGCGGAGGACCTGTTCGCCCGATTGAGCGACTTGCACTGGGGCTGGGTCGTCGCAGCCGTGCTCATGCAGCTCATCGCGATCGGTTTCAGCACCGTCCGCTGGCAGCGGCTGCTCGTGGGCCAGGGCATCTTCGCCAAATGGGGGTTCCTCGGGGGCTCGATCATGATCGCGCGCTTCTGGGGCGCCTTCACCCCAGGGGGCTTCACGGGCTTCGGCGGCTGGCGCATCTACGACGTCGCGAAACATACCGGCAAGACCGCCCGTGCGACCGCCACGATCGGCGTCGAGATGATCCTCGGCCAGCTCGCCTTTGGCGTGGTGGTCATGGCGGCGAGCATTTTCGGGATGCGATTCATCGGCACCGACGGCGTGCTCCTGGTGAACGCCGTCTTCCTGTCGACCATCGTCGTGGGCCTCACGTTCCTCGCGCGGCCGCAGCTCTTTCTCTTTTTCACACGCTTCTTTCCCGAGGGCATCCGCGCGCGCGTTCAAACCTTGATCGACGCGGTTGGCGCGTATCGAGGCAAATCCGGCCTTCTGATTCAAGCCGCCGCACTCGGCGTGGGCACACACGCCTTCAACAACCTGATCTACGTTTGCGCCGCGCGCGCACTCGGCGTGGAGCTCAGCATCGGCGAGGTGTTCTTTGCGTCCTCGTTGCAGATTCTCGCCACACTCATTCCGGCGTCGATCAACGGAATCGGTCTTCGTGAAGCAGCAGCGGTTGCGCTCTACACCTCGCCGGCCGTCGGACTGCCGCTCGCGGTCGCCGTCCTCATTCCCACCCTTGGGTTCGCTTGCGAGATGTTCGTCTCCGCATTTGGCGGCGCGATCTTCCTCCTTCGCAAGTCGGGCTACAGTCCCGAGATTCGCGTCGAAGACGATCACCGCGAACAGCTTGCAAGCGAAGCGATTCCCAAGGCCCCCCGCGACGCGTGGCCGCACCCACTACGCGGCCTCGTCGTCGGGTTCAGCGCCGGAGTCTTTGGCGGCATTCTCGTGGGATTGGCAGAGGCCATCGTCATCGCGCTGTCCTCGGCAGGCCCGACCGGCATCCGGGTGTTCCTGTATGGCCCGCTCGCCTACGGCCTGTTCTGTGCGGCGTTCGGCGCCGGCCTCGGTTTCGCTACCGCGTGGAGTGGCCGCTGGATGAAGCGCTACGCTCTTCCGGAGAAGGAAGCATTCGGATACTTCGCTGCCGCGGTCTTCGGCATCTTTGCGTTCGCGCTGGGCGCGTTTCGCATTCGGCGTGATTTCTTCCACGAGGAGCTCGTTTGGAAGAGCGCGATCGGCCTCGCGGTGCTCCTCGGCTGTGCCTTGGTGGCCGCGGGTCTGAGCGCATTGCTTGCACGTGGGCTTCGCAGCCTTTTGAGAAGCGGTCCGTTCGAGCGGCTCGTCCACGCTCCGATTGCCTTTGCTCTGCTCGTCATCTTCGGCGTCGCGCTTGCAGGCAACCTCGCGCTCGGCGACCGCACCTCAGGCGCGGGCACGTCCGGCGCCGCCGCCGAGCCAGAGGGCGATGCCGGCAACGTGCTCTTCCTCGTGGTGGACACCTTACGCGCCGATCACCTGCCGATGTACGGATACGAAGACGGCAGTACGCCAAACCTCGACCGCCTCGCCGAGGACTCTATTCGGTTCGACCAGGCCTTCACCAACTCGAGTTGGACGCGCCCGAGCTTCGCGTCAATTCTGACTGGACGCCTTCCGTCGAGTCACGGGGTCATGGCGAAGAGCGACGCGCTCCCCGATGAGGTCACGACGCTGCCCGAAGCGTTGAAGACGGCGGGCTACACCACGGCCGGCTATGCGACGAACTTCAACGTCGCTCCCTACTTCAATTTCCATCAAGGCTTCGACGAATACATCTTCCTCGAGCCCGAGTTCGTCCTCGGAGCCGATGACGCCAGCGCCAAGCTCCTGCTGATGCAGTTCATCCGGCAGCGCGTCGAGAAGATGCGGGCAATGCGGGGCGAGGTGTTGCCCGGCACCGCGTATCAGGATGCCGAAACCGTCAATGGCGCTCTCACCAACTGGATCGACCGGAAGCCCGCATCACCGTGGTTCTTGTTCGTCGGGTACATGGATCCGCACGATCCTTACTTCTCCCATCCTTATGACGGCAGCGGCTACGCGCGTGCGGCCCACCAGCACCCCGATCCGTCCGAAGCCCCTGCGCTGATCGCGTTGTACGACGGCGAGATCAGCTACTGGGATGCCGAGCTCGGCAAGCTCCTCGATGGCCTTCGCGAACGCGGGCTCTACGAGGACCTGACGATCATCGTGACGAGCGATCACGGTGAGGAGTTCAACGACCACGGCGGCTTCTGGCACGGCACCACGCTCTACGACGAGCAGGTTCGCGTTCCCTTGCTCGTGAAGCTTCCACAGGCGCGGCGGGGAGGGACCGTCGTTCGTCACTGGGTGCAGAGCATCGACCTCACGCCTACGGTCTTGAAGTTATTGAACGTGCCAGTGCCGGAGGGCGTACAAGGAGGCGACCTCTTCACGGGTACCGACGTCATCTACGCGGAAGAGAGTCACGAGGGCAATGTCCTCGAGTCGGTTCGCGAGCTCGACGGCACCGACGAGTACAAGCTCATCAACGCCAATCGCGACAATCCGCGTGGCCTCAAGCCCGTCGAGCTCTATCGCGTCGACCTCGACCCCGCTGAGCAGGAAAACCTCGCGTCCTCGTCTCCCGATCGGGTTCGCATGGCGACCAAAGCGCTGCTCGAGCAACGGGCCCTCGCGAAGGAAGGTGGGGTCGCCGCCGACTCCGTGGAGCTCGACGACGACGTAGCGGCCCACCTCGAGGCCATCGGCTACATCGAGCGCTAGGCGGCTGCAGCGTTTCGGCCGGCTACGGGCGAGTTGCTTGCTTCCTTTGCTGTGCGGTGGACGAGGTAGGCGAGGGCGCCGACCGAGCCTGTCGTGAGGATGGCGAGGAAGTAGGGCCAGGCGGGGATGCCGCGCTCGCGGGCGTCGGGCACCATCCAGAAGGCGAACAGCACGAGCGCGATGCACAGGTCGATGAAGACCTGCGCGGCCCATCCGCCAGTCATGGCCAGCTCCAAGAATCCGAAGTAGCCCTGATCCAAGACGACGATCGTCGTGTAGATCGTGAATGCGGCGAAGATGGCGATGACCGAAAAGAGTCGCAATTTCATGGGGACCTCCTTGATACGGCCAGTCTAGGGCGCTGACTGCGTGGCGGCCATTACCTCAGAGGTCATCGGCAACACGAAAGGAGGCGTTAGGATATGGGCATGTCGTCGATCACCGCAACTCCCATCGGCTTCGGCTCCCTCCTGCGCCAGTGGCGCACCGCGCGCCGAATGAGCCAGCAACAGCTTGCCATCGAATCCGAAGTCTCGACCCGCCACATCAGCTACGTCGAAAACGGCAAGTCCTCACCGAGCCGTGAGATGGTGCTCATCCTCGCCAGCGCACTCGACCTGCCGCTGCGCGAGCGAAACTCGCTCCTCTCTACCGCCGGCTTCGCCCCCGTCTATCGCGAAACCAATCTGTCGGCGCCCGAGATGCAGCCGGTGCGTCACGCCTTCGACATGATCCTCGCGCACCACGAGCCGTATCCGGCGATCGTTCTCACGCGCGCCTGGGACCTCGTGACCATGAACAATGCCTTCATGCGACTCTTCGCGTTCTTCCTCGAGCCGCCATTCGATCCCATCGTCTCTCAAAACATCATGCACTCGCTTTTCCATCCGCAAGGCGTCCGCCCATACGTGGCCAACTGGGAGGAGGTTGCCGGCTTCCTAATCGATCGGCTCTACCGCGAATCGATCGTCGAGCTCGAAACCAGCGAGAGCCGAAAGCTTCTCGACGCGCTGCTCGCATATCCCGGCGTACCCACGCGCGTGCGCGAAGTCGACTTGGCGGTGGCGCCCAAGGTGTGCATCACCGTCATCCTCGAAAAGGACGGGACGCGGCTCGATCTGTTCTCCACGCTCACCACACTTGGCACGCCACTCGACATCACGGCGCAAGAGCTGCGCATCGAATCGTACTTCCCTGCCGACGAGGCGACCGGCGAATGGCTCCGAAAGTCGGCCGCAGCCGCAGCAAACTAGGCTAGGGTGTCTCGAGGGGACACTCTGCCTAGGCGACGTTTCCCTCTAGGGGGGATTGCGCAACCAGGGTCCCAGACCCATATCGTCCGCGTGCTCGACGCGGCCTGGCAAGTATGGCTCCAACTCGCGCCCTGGCTTCTGTTGGGAGCCGCGGCTGCCGGCTTGCTCCACGTGCTGCTTCCTCGCGACTTCGCGCGCCGCCAGTTTCGCGGGCTTGCGGGCGTCGGGAAAGCGGTCGCGTTGGGTGTGCCGCTGCCGTTGTGTTCCTGCGGCGTCATTCCCGTCGGGCTCGGGCTCAAGAAGGACGGCGCTAGCGACGGTGCCGCGGTCGGATTTCTAATCAGCACCCCGCAAACGGGCGTCGACTCGCTCCTCGTAAGCGCCTCGTTCCTCGGTTGGCCGTTCACGATCTTCAAGTGTGTAAGCGCGCTCGTCATGGGGTTAGTCGGCGGGGCGGCCACCGAAGCCTTGCACACCGACGCGGACGGCATCGCACGCCTCGAAGCAGCCACTGCTCCGCGATCCACGGTGGGCTTCTTCGAGCACATGCTCGACGTCATCCGCCCGATCTGGAAGTGGATCGTCTTCGGTGTCGTTGCATCGGCTGCCATCACCGTGTGGATTCCGCCCGGCATCATTGCCGGTTGGTCCAACATCTACCCGGCCTTGGCCGGCCTTGCCGCCCTCGCCATCGCACTGCCACTCTACGTGTGCGCCACGGCGTCGGTTCCCATCGCTGCAGCGCTGATCGCACAGGGCATGCCCACCGGTGCCGCGCTCGTCTTCCTGATGGCCGGCCCGGCGACCAACATCGCCACCATCGGCGCGGTGAAGCGGGCCTTTGGCGGCCGCGTCCTCGCCATCTATCTCGCGACCGTCGTGATCGGAAGCGTCGGGCTCGCGTACCTCTACGACGCGTTCATCCCGTTCGAAGCGCTCGGAAGCCTGACCCACGAGCATGGACACCCCTGGTGGGCCTGGGGAGCCGCGTTGGTTCTAGCGGGGCTTTTCGTCTACTTCGTGTTCGACGATCTTCGAAGTGCGTGGCTGCGGCGCACGTCTCCCGTCGGGCACGACGTGGTCACCCTCGAGGTGGAGGGCCTCACCTGCCACGACTGCGTCCGAAAGCTCGAACGCGCCCTCCGCGAGGCTGACGGCGTCACATCGGCGATGGTCACTCTCGACCCAAGCCAAGCAACAGTAGAAGGCTCCGCACACCCGGCAGACCTAGAGGCCATAGTCCGGGCAACCGGCTACGCCACAAGGTAACCAGGGGGTCAGCCCCTTTTTAGCTGCGGCCGGCCAGGAGTGCTTCGATTGAAGGCGTGAGCGGGATCCGCTGCTCGGCGAAGAGCTCGCGAATCCATGGGGCCGCGTCCGCGATCGAACCGAATGGCGTGATGGGCGCGGGAACCGGCTTTACCCACGTCACAGCCTTGAGCGCGCCGCGAATGAGCGCATTGCTGATCAGCACCGCAATCCCGAGTTGATACTCGGTGGCGAGCTCGCCGGTTACATCGAACCAGTCCGTCAGCCGCTTTCGCTGGTTGGCGGTGATCGCCGTCGTCAGGCCCCTCGAATCGAGAATCGTTGCAAAGCGTATGCGGCGCTCCACCATCGCAGTGTACCGTTCGATGAAGTACTCGACCCCCTCATCGCTCAGCGGCTCGGAAGGAAACCGAACGTAAAGCAGAGGCCAGGCCTTGTCGTCGAAGATGAGTCCAAACTGGTAAACGCCCGGTCTCACCCCCGTGGTCACGCCGTGCCCGTCCCGCTCTTGGCTAGCGGTAACGTCAGCCGGAAGCGCGTCTCTTTTCCGCCTGTAGTACTCACCTCGAGCTGGCCACCGAGCTCCTCGGCAATGCGCTTCGAAATCGCCAGGCCAACGCCTGCGCCGTGTAGCCGCCCGCCGACGCCAAACGGCTTGAACACGGCCTCCATCTGATCGGGGTCGATCAGTGGACCGTTGTCGGACACGTCGAGCACGGCCTTGTCGCCCAGCATCGCGGTTGTGACCCGCACGATGCCCTGGCCACCCTCGCGGGTCGCTGCCCGCTGAATCGCGTTCGCGAGTAAGTTCAGCGCGATCTGGACGATGTTCGTGCGCGTAGCCATCACTTTCGGCTCCACGCCTGTCGTCACCTCGATCAAGGCGCGCCCGCGAAGCCCGCTGCTCTCTGCCTTGCGAAGCGCAATGCGCACGGCGTCCGCCAAATCGACGATCTCGGTTTCCACTTCCTCGGGCGCCTTCGCCATCTCTTCGGTGAGCTCGAGAATCCGCTTCACGCCATCGCGTGCATCGATTACCGCGTTTTCGACCTGCGCCAAGGTTCCACGTGCACGCGTCACATTCGGAGTCGCCTCCTCGAGCGCCGCTGTGGCTGCCGTGATCGACGTCTCGATGACCGTGAGGTTGTTGCGAATCCAGCCCACCGGATTCCGAAGCTCATCGGCAAGCCCACTCGCCACCACGCTCAACGAGTACGCGCGTTCGGTTTCGAGAAGACGCTGCTCGAGCTCCTTGACGCGAGTGTTGAGATTGTAGAGGTCGATCGCATCACGAAGCTCCGCGCGCAGCACCTCGGGCTCCCACGGCTTGCGCATGTAGCGCCGCACATGCCCGCGGTTGATCGCGTCTTCGGCAGCCTGCAAGTCGGAGTAGGCGGTGATCAACAACCGAATCGCGTCCGGATACTTCGCCTCGACCTTCTCGAGAAGCTCGATCCCAGTCATCCCCGGCATCCGCTGGTCGGTCAGCACAACCCCAATCTCGTGCTCCTCCATCAGCTGAAGCCCGGCCGCGGCGCTCGACGCGGTCAACACGGGAAAGTCATCCCCGCACACCGCCTCAAAAACGACGAGATTCGGCTCCTCGTCATCAACGAACAATACGTGCGCTGTCATGCCGCCTGCTCCATCGCGGGAATCTCCATCACGAAACGAGCCCCCCCACCGGACCTAGGCTCATATCTTAGCTCACCACCACACTCCTGCGTGATTCTTCGACTCAAATGAAGCCCCAGCCCCGTCCCTTCCCCTTCCGCTCTCGTTGTAAAGAAGGGGTCGAAGATGCGGTGCACCATATCGGGTGGAACGCCGGGGCCGTCGTCGGCGACGGTGACGGTGACCTGCTTATCCACCTGCCGAAGCTCGATCCAGATGTTCTCGCCGCCCGAGCGGATCGAGTTGTCGAGCAGGTTCAGGAGCACTTGATTGAACGCACGTGCAGGTGCAAAAACGTCGCCCGTCGTTTCGTAGTCTTGGTGAACTGTCACACGGTCTTTGAGCCTGTGCTCAAGCAAATTTAGCGTGGACTCGACGGCCTTGCGAACGTTGCATGGTGCGAGATCTTCGCCGTCGGCTGGGCGCGTGTGAGCATCCAACGCAGAGACGATGCCGTCGATGCGTTGGAGGGCGTCGATGATGAGCCCGATCAGCCTCTCGTTCGACACCCGTGTTGAACCGCCCTTCTCCAAGACTCTGGCCGCGTTCACCGCAGCGTTGAGCGGGTTCTTCACTTCGTGCGCTAGACCCGCCGCGAGCGTGCCAGCGGATGCAAGGCGCGCCTGGTCAGCAAGCTGCAGACTGAGGCTGCGCGTCTTGAGGTGCGCCCGAATGCGCGCTAGGAGGACCTTGGTGTGGAAGGGCTTGGAGACAAAGTCATCGGCGCCGCTTTCGTACCCCTCGAGCGCGGTCTCACTTTCCCCGCGGGCCGTAAGCAGTATGACCGGAATGTGCTGCAAAGATGGGTTTCCCTTGATGGCACGACATAGATCGAGGCCACTAGTGCCAGGCATCATGACGTCGGTGAGCACCAGGTCCGGGCGATTTTGATCGAGTAGCTCGAGCGCCTCGGCGCCGTCCCCTGCCGCGTCGACCACATACGTCTTTTCGAGCAGCCCTACGATGAAACCACGAAGGTCAGCTTCGTCCTCAGCAACGAGAATCCTGGGAACGCGACCCCGATCCAGTAAGACGCGATCGGGTGGCTGCTGACTCTGGCAGGCCTCGCCTGCGGCCAGCTCGCTTGGCGCGCCAATGGGAGGGAGGCTGTCCTCCGCACGGCGGTTTGGATGCTCATCTATCTGAACGTGACGTCGTTCCACGATAGCGGTGTGGAAATGGTCCTTGCCGGTCTTGAGGAACAGGGTGAACGTGGAACCGCGGCCAACGGAGCTGTCGACCGTCAGTGAGCCTCCGTGCAATTGTGCGAGTTCCCGGGCGAGCGCAAGACCGATACCGACACCGCCATAGCGACGCCGCTCCGATGATTCGGTTTGGTGGAAGCGTTCGAAGATCCGCTCCTGCTCCGTTTTCGGGATACCAGGTCCCGTATCCATCACTTCAACGCTCACCCCTGCGACCCCGTAGACGACGTCCACTTCGATAGTGCCGCCCGCAGGCGTGAACTTCAGCGCGTTACCGATCAGATTCGTTAGAATGATTTCCACCCGGTGCGGGTCTCCGAAGATCTCGACGG